>Ga0209589_1001472_pt1 | contig 38901 bp, 25 predicted proteins | sample CowpeawhiteBW_FD_187525 | JGI IMG/M metagenome (GOLD analysis project Ga0209589, IMG submission 187525) | Root nodule microbial communities of legume samples collected from California USA - Cow pea white BW (SPAdes) (version 2) | ecosystem: Host-associated > Plants > Roots > Nodule | place: USA...
ATAATACTAATTATTATAATAATTATAATTATAGTATTTATTAATATATATATATATATATATATATATTATAATAATTATACGTATATATTTAATTACTATTTTTTAAATATTAATAATTATTATTATTATAATTATTATAATAATTAGTATTATATAATAATAATAATATTATTATTATTCAAATAAATATATTTTGTAAATGAATTAATTATATAAAATAATCTAAATTTAAATGAATGTGGAGATATAAATTAAATACTCTATATTATCAATTATTTTAAGTTATCATCGAAAATAATAATATTTTATTTTAACTTATTAATGATAATATCAATAAATTATATTTTTCTAATTTTAAATAACATTTTTAATTTTATTTTAATATAATTTCTTCTATTTATATTGAAGGGTAAAATAATAATCATATAATTTACTCTATTAAAAATTATAATTTATTAAATTTTATCAATCACATCATACATAAACTTTCATAAATTTTTCACTCAAATCATATCATATTTCCCTTAATCCAAATAACTCATATTTACTTATTTACTTACAAATAAACTCAAATCAACGTAAATCCACTCTCCCAACTCCACATCCCAATCCAAACACAACATAAGTCATGAAGAAAGTTAAATAGATAAATTGAGAAACAAAGATTGATGAAAGAGATTAAAGAACACATTATCACAATATCTCTCATGAATCGGGGTTAATACTCTATTATGATTATGTATTCATGATTCTTTGATATTTCTCTCAAATTAAGTTTTTTCCGTTATGAGTTTAGGGATTCTTTTATGAAAATGGTACGAACTCTATTTATATTTTTCTTCAAATTAGTGTAACTCTACATTATGAAATTTAGAAATTTTGTATTCTGCATGAGATAAATTTTGTAAAATTTTATGAATGTATGAATGGGTCACGTTATGATTCCGCTGCACATAATAAATTAGTTAAATAACTTTGAATTGAAATAGAAATTAGAACGAGGAGTGCATACGAGAATTCTGGGTAAGAAAGTGGTTTAAAAAGAGAAACAAAAAATTTTATAATTAAAAAAATAATTTATATATAAAACATCTAATTTAAAATAATTTACATATTACAACTCTAACTTAACACACTTGAATTTTTTTTTGTCCAAATCATTGTATATTGAAGCTTATTCATGTTACAAGTCATTATCAACTTGCATATCTTGTTACTAATTAAGGCTCTGCCTTACAGTTCTTTATAATGTGTAACTTTTACCATTGATATTTACTTCTCACCTTATATATTAGGAATATGTAACTAACTTTGTTTAAGTATTTAGTTTTGTTATTGACAAACAAGATTAATTAGTTTCGAGTTATTTAAGTATTTTTCGCATGCATCTATATACTTTTTTATTTTCGAAATTTCAAATAGTTATGCGTCAACAATAGCGAACTTTACGCACCAAACAAAAAATAAATCAAAATTCAAAGTTAATTAATGTAATTTTTTTACAATTAGACGACTTAGGTAGGTACCGTTTATGTTCTAACGTATTTATTAGCTTATAAAATTGTGTTAGTCCCCAGAAATTTCATATGAACGATTAAACAAAAAATAAACTCCGTATGAAGCTTTACACAATTAATGAATATTAGTTATATTACATACAAAATTAAATAATATTATGTGGCATGTGTCAGATATTTGTTATAGATAAAAAAAAGTCTTATGCAATGTTGTAGAATTATTAATGGCATAGAAAATGAGAATGGCACGATTATAGGTTTGAAAGCGTTACACTTTCGTCTAAATTTATCTAACATACAAGGTTACCCACTTGTAAGCTTTGGACTTCATATGAACACTTTGTTAAATTAAATTATAATAAGGTAAGGATCAACCCCATTGACGTATAATAAATTTCCTTTGTCAACTTTCTTAAAAATATCACTTCACATCATTTAAGTAAATAACGACAACAATGTGATACATATGTTAGAGAAAAGATAAATTAGAAAATATTTACATAACATGTTTGTGTTAGTACATAAATAAATAATTTAAGATCTTAACTTTTCTCAAACATTGTTTCAAATAGCATTTGCCTAATAATCATAATATTACCTTATCAATTATTTAGTAAAACTCATCATTTTATGTTATATTTTTGTTTTCGTAAATTACTATATTTATTTTAATTATTATACTACTTACACTATCTATTTTTTGGTATTAGTAGTAAACTAGTTACCATATCTGTCTTGCATAATTGTTTTTTTTTTTTTTTAAAACTTAAAATAAATAAAATAAAATTTTTTTTTTTTTTTTGTAAAACTAAAAATAAATAAAATAAAAGTATGTTATTTTATGTTCGTGTAAATTTATTTATTAATTCAATATATTTCGAAAACACTTTTAATTCAATAAATTATTTTAATCGTTTTTAATTAATATTTTTAACTAAACTAACTTGTTATCTGTTAGATTGTAATAATTGTCTCGTCTAGAAAAAAAAAATGAAAGAAAAACGTTTTTCTTTTCATTTTTTCCATTAGGTTAAGTTTTATCAAAGGAATTAGAGTTTCTTTAAAAAGAAAATATGATTCCATTTTTAAAAGCTATAATGCACCGATATTTTAATTTGGGTTACGTATCCGTGTCGGTGTCAGACACGGATCCATATATGATATTTTAGGATACTTCATTGATACTTATTAATGAAGCATCTAATTTAAAAAATAATAATACTTTTATGATAACAATAATTTATAATTTTTTAGGTTGACAAATTTTTATTACATATAATTTTAATTTGAATTTACATAATAACAATTATATATTTATCATGTTTTTAAGAATTATTTTACTCTTTTCAATATACGTATATTACGTATCGTATCGTATTGTTTTAAAAATAAATATATTGACGTATTAAATACGTGTCATATCCGATACATGTATAATATCCATACATTATAGTTTAGAGGAGAGAAAAAATGAGAAGAAACTCTACTTTTATTCGTAAAAGCACATACATTCAGATGTGTGTTCCCAGTTTTATATGATAATAAAAAATAAAAAATTTATTATTATTAGTATAATTGTAAAATTAAAATATTTTTTAATTTTATTATAAATATTTTTATTTATTTTGTTGATAGTTTTATAAGTTGGTAAGATTAAAAAAATGGCAAAATCAAAAACATGGTGTAAATTTGGAAAAAACAATTTAAAAAGTAAATTTTATAAAATAATTATTTTGATTTAAAAAAATATTTATTTAAAGGATAAAATTGAAAACCAAATTTAAACATTAAAAAGAAAAATCTATTTATATATAGATATAACTTTCTTTCTCAAAAAACAATATTTAAATATTAGAAAAATAATATTATTTATCTGAAATTAAAATTCTTCTCTTTTTCTTAAAAAATAAAAATGAAAATATTATCTCCCTTGTTAAAATATTTCTCTTCCTTCCTCTAAAAAAAATTAAACAATGTTCCTACACTTCTCTTATCCTTCTTTTGTTAAGACATTTTTAAATTTCTTATATTATTTTTTTAATATTGTTTTATGTTTTATTTATTATTTTTATGATTTTCACGTGTCACACTATTCCTAATTTTTGTTCGTAATTTAAAAAGATAAAAACATTTATTTTTTACTTAATTATTTTCGAATAATTTTTCTTTAAAAAATTGTGTAAAATGTTTTAAAATTCGTATTATGTACTATGAATGAACATTATTTATATTAATGAAAATACATATTATGCGTATGTATTTACGAAACAAAAGATATTATTATTATCATAATTATAAAAATAAATATAAACAATATTTATGATTTTATTATAGATAATTATATAATTTGGAAAAATAGTTAAATTTAAAAAAAGAATCAAATAAAAATATGAACTGACAAAATTTAATTTTAAAGGATAAAAATAAAAAAATGAATGCATACGGGAATCTCTTTAATAACATAGAATCTCTTTAATAATAGATTTTCTTAAAAAAGAAATTATTTCTCCAAGTTAATAAATTTATTAAAAAATCAGTACTCAAAATGATATCTTACATATAAACTAGTATTTTATTTTTCTTTAATTACTATTATTATTTCAAGTAATATGAAGTATACAAATGATTGAATATATTTTTCATTTCTTCAAACTATTATCAAAAAATGTGTTATATTCTTATGAAGTATGTTATTCTTGCATTTTGTAAAACTGATGTAAAATTTGGAAATTATATCATAATTTATTGTAAAACTCGTTTGTTATATGAAAAATTTACGTATGTCATTTGTTAGGAATAGTATTTTACATGATTTAGTAAAACACAAATTTTCTAAATAATTCGGAAACAACAAACATATTTAATCTTATTATAAAATTTTCCTTGCTTTTAATATTGTTTTATATATTTTTAAAATACATTTTAAATTTGTATTTATATAATCTTATATGATTTTACAAACACTCAAATTATACGGGATGCTTTTTCTTAATTTAAAAATACGGGTATTAAAATATGATGTTAAAATTTCGACTAATATATTATACTTGCTTGAAATTTATGAATGTGGGATCTAATATTAATATTAACAAACCTTATTATATTTACCTGAATAGAATTAAAAGAAAGAGTGTAGTTAATATGAAACCCCATTACCCTGTGTCATTCACTTTTCTGTTATTGCATGTAATTAGAATTCTACAAACTTGAGACTTTTAAAATTGAATAACATTTTCAACTTGATGGTATAATATATAATTTAAAATATAGCTAAAAAAGGGGGAGATAGATAGTAATAAATAAATAAATAAAAAAGGAACGAATTTACCTTTATTTCCTTGACAAATAAAAAAGATAACAAAATTTATATTATTGAAAGTTGAAAGTTGATAGAGACAATTCAAACCTTGTATTGACTTTTTGGGCGTTTCATTTTATATTAAACTACTATTTAATTCAACTCTAAAATGCAATTAAAAACAGGTAGATGATAAACTCGATGAGATCTATCTAGTGACCAGAAAAGTATCTTTGTTTATTCATGACACTGTGTGAACATATAGTTAATAGTTCTCGTCAATTTTCACTTCTAATAGCTTAAGTATATCATAATACAAATAATTATCAGAAAATTAAATTTAAATTTATTTTATTTTTCAAAAATTAATTTTTAATATGAAATATTTTTATTTATATATTATAAATTGATTATATGTCTAATTCATTTTTTTAAGAGTAATTTCAAAATTTTTGTATATATAATCACTTTTAGATAATTCGTTAAATTATGTTTGTTTGTTTTATAATCTTGAGGTTAATATTTTTAGAGTTAAATAATTTTTGTGATGAAAATTATTTTGTTTCTGCTTCGTAAATTTCATCTTTATACTAATGTAAAATTTTCTTAGAAGCAAACTATAATTTTCTTAGAAACCTATAACTTTCTCTTTCCTCATTGTAATTCTCTCTCTTCGTCACCAATTGTATTATAATCTAATTATTTTGGGTAGTTTACCGATATCAGTAATTATACAATTTGAACAATTGAAATAAAATGATCTCAATATCCCTCCTTATTTCATCATGTTGTCCATCCATGTGATTCAAAAAACCCACTTTCCACCCATTATCGAGGGAGAAAAACTCACTTTTAAGAAAAGATTTTGGGAAAAACACATAAGAGAAATTGAGAAAGATCATGATGCATCAAATGGTTGTATCGGGGGATTTGTAGGAAAGAGTTGAGAGTGAGACTGTAAGAGGATAGAGAGAGACATGAGCTCTTTTTATCACCCAAGATATTTTAAATTCTTTTCTGACATATAAAAATAAATTTGATATTGTTTAGAACGAGACTTTAGTCTAATTTAATCCTGTAAAATTGATAAGTATCGGGTGAGATTTGTATTCATTTATATATTTTAAATTGACATTATCTCTAATTGATGTTGATATGAGGCTTTCAACACACACCCCTCATACTGAGGTATATGCATTATGAGCCTGAAACTTAATATTAACGAATGATCCGATAACGGACTTTAATGAAACAACAAATTTAGTGAAATAATATGTCCAACAAACAATAAATCTTGCTATGATAGACTCTAACAAGGACTATATATGATATCATGTTAAGAAGTGAACTTTAAACTTAATTCAACCTTACAAAATTGGGTTGTAAGGTGGGATTTTCACTCACTTATATACTTTGAGTTGATTTTATCTCTAGTTAATGTGAGATTTCGTATATTTTAAAAAGGAATAAATAATATACACATCTTTATCTTTAAGAACGAAAAACATGTTAACCCATATTTAATTGCGAATATAATATTTTCATGTTCTGTATGAGTTTGATGAAAATGGTATTATCCACAATTTGAATTCTTTGCTGATTTTTCTGTGTTGTTCTTCTGATCAAAATACATTAATGATCACTAATTTTGAACTTTTAAAATATATTAATAATATTAAAAATATATTAAAAATATCAATACAATATATCAATATTTTAATGCATAGTAGAGGAAAAGAAAAACCTCAGTATGAAATAGAAAATGACTGCCAAGACAGAAAATAATAATTTTCTCATGGAAAGCAAAAGGTTATTTCTTTAAATCAGTTAATTTTTTTTTCTATTTCATTTTAATTTCTTAAAAATATAGTGTCGAGTTTTAAATACACTCACGAATAACCTTTTTATTTGTAATATTTTCATTAGTTCAACTCTATTTTGTAAAGTTATAATGTGAATTTACGAAGCTTTGGTCATTTTATTTTTAAACTTTTATAAATAATTAAATTGATAATCGTTTAACATATTATAGGCAAAAAGAAGTTGTTTTATAATTACTGGGTCTAACTAATTTACTATATTATTCGTTTTTTCATTACATAGTAAAAAAGGATGACATCATCCATCACGTCAATTATTAAGCAAAGTAAACAACATTTGGTCAGCAATTTAGGAATACTTGCATACTTATTTGTCAGCTGAAAACGAAGGGAGTTTAACATATAACCTTGTGATCCAAAATAAAAAATTTTATTAACATAGTTTGGTTGAACTGTATATGCGACTTATTTTAAACTTTCTAATAGCATCTATTATGTAAGTTTAAATGAGTTATTTATTTTAATTTTATGGTAATTAAATGTTATATATATAGGTTTAAGTATCTACATAACACAAATACTTAAATATTAAGGTAGGTAAAGTAAATGTTTTATTTACTTTTGTAAATCTTACCATTAACTAAATATTAATGTTAAGGTATTCTATTCATTAATTTTTCATATTCAAAAAATAATTTTCTTAAAACCTTTTTTATAATCTTTTTATATACAATATTATTTTTTGTTAAATAATATTATTTAATTTTAAATAACTTTTGAAAAAACTTTTGAAAATAACCTTATACACGTATTAATAACCTCATACACATAAATTAAGCAAAGTAAACCTTGTTTGATCAACAATTAGTCAATGATAAAGAAAAATCAAATTTAATGTGAAAACAAATTCGCCACACAACAAGAATCATAAAAAAAAAAAGCAAAATCTCATCGTAAAATAGTCAATAGAATTTATGATAAAAAAAAAACATTTATCACAAATTTGACATAACAAACCTTGTTTTTTACGAACACTTTTTTATTTCATCAGGATAAAGTAGAATAGTATTCCTCACAGCTCATAAAATAAAATATTTAATATGTTTTTTCTTCACTAATTATCACCAAATATTTCTCCTAAATTATATAAAATATTAATTCCTTCACAAAATATAACTTATTTTTGGTAACAAATTCGATCAAAATAATTATATATTTATTATTTATTATATACACTTTTAACATTAATAAAACGTTCAAAAGATAACTTGTGCAAAACAATTTTCAAGAAATCTTTAAATATTGTGTTTCCTGTGATGTTTTCTTGTCGTTAAATGAAAGAACATTCTTCGCATAATATTTTATAAGCATATGGTAAGAAAAAATGTACTATAAAATTTGAAAGACAATATCTTCCCCTTTTTTTCTTAAGCATGAGCAGTTATCGTATCCGAGTAAGTCCTACTTTGTTTGTTGTCATTTGAAGAATCATGATACTAAAAAATATTTTAATATTTTATTGTAAAATACTTAATTAAATTAGGTATGTTAATATTTTCTCTAAAATGAATAGTATGAAATCTCTCCGTGCAAACATGCAAACAACTTGTGAAATACAAAGCATGGACATTTGAGATTAAAAACCGTTGGATATCAAAGTACTAGCATAAGTACTCACAACTAAAATAAAAGATGAAAATAAAAAGACAACAACAGATAATAGGCAATGAATTTAATTTATTTAATGAATTTAATTTATTCAATCAAATTAAACTTTATTTTTGCTGTTTTTAGTTTTGACTTGAAGGAAACCCTAGTAAACCTAGCAGCCAAGGGTGGCTGGAAAACAATCCATTAAGAGTGCTTGAATGATAATTAACACCATTAATAGGACATTTTCGTTTTAGGATTTGAATCCACCATTAAAACACCATTAAAAAGCAAATTAAGGGAAAGAAGAAAGGTTTATGCAGTTGTCATTGTGGGATAGGTAGAGAAGTGTGAAAATCAGTGAGTATTGAGAGTGTGAGTGGACTTTTGAGGCTGAATTGAGAGAAGTCCAGGAAGGCTAGTGGTGAAGCAAGGGAGAACCAAGGGATACTCAAAGCTTTACGCAAAGGAAACCAGGTTAGGGGAGTTTTATTCTGTGTTTGTATGTTTAATATATGATTTCGTGCTATACTTGATGAATGAGGTGCGATTTTTGCGTTGTTGTTGAATTTTGTCGCGTTTTTGGAAAATTCCAGAAACTGCCTGGCAGTGTTGAAGGCCCGCCAGACGACTCATGCCTTCAGAACCCATTTATGGGTTTTCTTCTATGCACCGCCTGGTGGCTAGGGGCTGCCCGCCAGGCGATACGAACTAGCTTGCCCAGTTCTCTCAGGTTTTTGGGTGTTTCAGTGAAGCTGGAATGTTTGGGGTTGATTTCTATGATGTATGTATGATTGGTATGTTGTGTGATTACCTATAATTGCTTAACTGGTGGAAGATGGTAAGAACTGCACATGAAATTGGGATTTAGTATTCAGTTTGGAAATGTGAATGAATGACATAGGTGACGTTTGGAAGTGGTACATTATTTGTGTGGAATTGATGATCACTTAATTATATTCTGAATCTTGGGTGTGGTGTGCATGTGAAATTACGCCAGTTTGAGAGTGAGCTTTGAAACCATGGGGTTTGTGAGTCACGCATAATGTGGAAGGAATCTGGGCAAAACCCAGTTTTCACACACCGCCTGGCGGCGCTGAGGTTGCCGTCAAGCGACCTGTTAGTATACCAGCAAGTGTGATTTGGTTAGTGTTATTGTCATGGGGGGCGCTGAATTGAGTCATTATTAAAAGTGTTTTGATGTGTGATAGACTGGATTTTGTTATTTGTGTTATATAAGTAATAAATGAATAATTAAATGTGCGAATTGGGTGTTTACTACATATTGGTTGTGTAGTAACAGTTTGGTGATCCAAGTATATGTACAACACTGATCAGATTGGAGTGGCATGATTAATATGAATAATAGACTATAAGATTATAGAACCAGGAGTATATTGAATGTGGGAATAGGTGTAAGGTAATAACTGATGAAAAGGATGTGTGCATGATAGAATTGATTTGGCACAGATTGTGTATGATGCTGTAATTTGGGTATGGTATTGTAAACTAAAATAACTTGTGTTGTGGTAAATGGGGGGTATAATATTGATATTTTGTGGTATGTTCCTTTAATAAATCAAGTGAGGCATGTTAAGGCATGTTAATATTTGATTTGGACATGAGCTAATTGTATATATTGTGTTTTATTATGATGTTATGTATTGAATACTATGATTGATGTGTGAGAGACGCATTTCGCAATTGGGGTCTATTAAGACCTGAGAAAAATGCCAAAATACCAGTAGCATTGCGCTACTGGTATGGCGCCTGGCAGTGCGGGGCTAGCCGCCAGGCGATAGAGTTCTAAAGTAAGGAAAGCTTATATATGTCATTAAATTTAAAAAAGTAAACATCAAAGAATCAGTTTTGTCCATGATCAAAGTGCAAGATATAATCAGAACCTCGTAATACAATTTCTACATATATCAATTCAACAAAAACTAGTTAAAGACATCGTAATTGCAAGATCCATACATATTTAACCTATAGTTAATCACTCGATTTAACACAAATGTCAATTCAACACCACTGGATTCTTGTAAAAAAAAGAAGAAGGAAATTCAGCTGTGGAAAATATATGTGTGGATACAACAAATATATTATGAAATATCTCTAAGATATTTAAATTTAGTATGTATATTATAAATTATTATCAAATTTTATTATATCTCCAAAATATTATAATATAATATCTCATGGTATAATAATTGATTATTTCATATCTCCAATATAATACTCATCTTAAAGTAATTGAGGTTAACAAGCGTACCAAATCGCACAAGTAATAAAGTGGAAAGTCCAAGTATTGTTTTCTAAAAGACTTGTGGAATACTTGACAACTTTTGCAGTTTATAACTCAATTAGATAACAAATTCACAAAAAAAAAATTAAAACTCTTTTTTGTATTTTTATCAAACATGGTATGCAAGAGTATATGATTAGGATTAGGTTTCATGATTCAATTCAAAGTAAAAATATCAAATAATATACTTCTAATCCCTTTTTCTAACATTCAGACATTTTGTACCAAATCGTAATGTCTTACTGACAAGTCTAAACTTGAATAACAAAAACTCTATGTCTAGCGATTTTTATTATAGGTTTGCATTAATGATCAAGATTCTGATGTTATGAATGACTAAATATTCCACATCTATGCTAGCATGTGAAACATGTTAGTTATCCTAGTTAGGTTTCCTAAACTATATTTCAATCCGTAGTGCTCCTATGTATGCAATCAATCTAGAATATGCATCTAAAATAATAATAAAACACAAGAGTGATATAAAAGAATTATATTAAATAGTATAATTCACAAAGAGTTAAAAATAAATTACACCTAACCCCATGAATAAAGAAGTTAACTACTCATCAACATTGTCAATATACTAACATAAGAATAAAGATGAATGTCTTCGGTCTTCAAAATGCACCTCTAGCTTCTCTATGTTTAAGTCAAGTGTCATTCTCTCCAAAAGAATTATTTTTTCCTCTCTCCCCCAAAATGGGTGTTTATTTCCTATAAGGGTTGTTCTTTCGAACCTCTGGCAAGCTTCTTATTTGTCGATTTTTTGAATTGAATTGGGATTCCACCTTTATGCTTGATTTTTTATTACAGTAACCCACTTTATCAATATCTCCTTTGCTAATAACTTTGATAATTAAATTATGTTGATATTCTTATGAATTTCTTTGATATTTCCATTTATCTGCAAAATATTAAATATGTAGTGGCAAATCTTGGCAAATAATTTTTGGGGAGCCAAAATAATACACTCAAAATTTATAAAGTTGTATTTGATATGAAATCCATTTTAAATAAGTTTTTCTATTTTTTTTTACTGATTGGATATTCTCATATTTAAGGATGTTGTTGTATATCACGTTACAAAGAATTAATATCAAACTCATCGCCTCTAATTCTTTGAATATTAATTCTGTTTTTGTTTTATTTTCATCTACACGGTTAGTTTCCCTTTTATTACTTTTAAAATATAAATCTATTCTTTTACTTTTCATCAATCTACTTTTTTTTAAGAAAAAAATTTAAAATTCAAAAATAATTTATCATAATCTAATAAAAAATTCAAAGACATTACTACAAAAAGAAAATTGTATGATAATCAAGCACCACAATTAAAAACCAGTTATGAAAAAACACCCATTCAATTACTTTTTCTTCTACATTCATAAAAAAGAACATATAAATGCTTATGAGATAAAAAAAAGTAATGTTAACTATTAAACAAATATTTCATTACGACAAAAAAGAGTTATTTTCTTTCTTCAAGAATGGAAGAGAACATAAGAAATGAGAGCAAAAATAATGAGTTTGCATTTAACTTTCTTTTTTCTTCAAAAATAAAAGGAAAGAAAATATGTAACATCCTACAATTTTTAAGCTCTTACAACATTAATTAGTGGTACATAAAATTCATAATTTATCTATAACGAGATTTAATATCATAATTACATTCCATTCAAACATAAATGATTAATTTCTCCTAATAAACTATTATTTACATTGTCACCTAAGATCCTTCTATTCTAGGCCTTTAGTGACCTTTCCCCAACTCGTGTGCTACTATCACTATTTTCTCCTATCTTTGCTTACGTATAACGTATAATTATATGATCATTGCAAAAAAGAAAACAAGCACAAAGAGAAAGAAGACAAGGATAAGCTAATGCATTTAAAATAAGAAAACTCAAAATAAAAGCAAAATAATAACTTATATAAATTGTTGAAAATATTTTAATATATAATTAGAATATTATGTTACAATTACTAATATCTTTATGGAATTTTAATTTTATGGGTAAATACTATTTATGGTTAACGATTATGTTTTCTATTACGAATTAATATTTTATTTAATCAAAATTATTACAATTGAGTTTTAAGTCTCTCTCTACTACCTATAAATACCCTCTATTTGTATGAGAATAAACACAACAAGCACTATAGCTCGTATAAGAGTGTTTTACATTCTTCTCTATATTATCTTTGAAGAAATTTGTGTTCATAAGGTTCAAAGATCCTTCACTACACTCGATCAATATATTGGGTTGTTATATCTCGGGAGAGAAGCGCATATGAGTTTGTTTTGCCCTATGCATTATTTATAAGGATAATGTTATGCATGCCTCAACTCAAACTATTTCTACTCATTTCCTCATTTATTAATATTTATCTCTCATTAGTATTCGTTGATTTATATACGTCTTAGTGTTATTATTGCTCTAATTATTATTATTATATTATTTTATATTTTTAGTATTAATAGTATTATTTGTTTAATCATTTTTCTAACATAAAGATTATGAAAACATATTTTGAAAATAAAATTCATTTCTTAGCTTAGCCTTTCTTAGTATTTCTTTACTAACAATTCTCAAAATATTTCATTCAATGAACATTATCCATAAAACCAACAAAAAAATAGTCCACATTCATCAAAATCGGTTATCAACAATTAATCCCTACAACTTTATCTAACCAGCTCATTCAAATCTTAGCTCAAATGGCTCAAACAACAACTTACGTATAGACGTTGCTTCTTGAAGACTAATGTATTAAATGGACTCGTGAAACTCTGCACCTGTCATGCTTGCTTCCAAATCCTTCAGTGATGTTACAACATTTAAGACCAATGTCCCAACAAAGCCATGACAAGGTTAACCCCACTAGCTCCATAAGTATGATCTTCTTTCATATCATACCGTCTGCCATGTGGAGCCTCATTTGACTCACACCACCAAGATACCTGACTATGTGAGTAAGATACTAGTTAAGTCAAGATAGTCTCACTCTCGGAATTCCCTTTCAATAATACACTTGGACTCACCCTATATTAGAATTTTCCCTTGGAAATAACTAATTTGATGACCAATACATACTAGATTTTTCTTAAATAATCCTATGTTATCAAACATAACTCAATACAATCATGGATAAAATTCGTGGCATTCAAAGGTAACTTAGTCATATAATTCATAGAATCATAGGTATTCCTAAGATTTTCTACCATACCAACTCTTCAATCACACATCCTTGTTAATTTCAAGGCATATACCAATCAAAAATTCAAATGACATGATATTTAAACCCAACATAACCCATCCTCGCAATACCTTACTATCATTATTCACAACACAATTGCAATTCAATATAAATGTTCAATTATACCAATCAAAACAATTCAAACTAACCAATAACTCAAATAACATGATATTTAAATCCAGCATAACCCACCCTCTTAATACCTTATTATCATTATTCACAACACAATCTCAATTCAATATAAATTCTAAGCACTATCACATTCAACAACGAGATTTCTTTATTAATTTCGGATAACCCATTCAAGATAAACCATCCTTACTATCAAGTTCAACAATGATTATGAAGTAATAAGTTGCTAGTCTCTATCTTTCTCAATGCTCTCAATCCACTAAACATATTAAATTAAAAAAAAAAAAAGACGACATGCAAAAGCATCAATTCTATTTCTAAAAGATTAGCTTCCCCTACCTTAAAACTTTCACCATAATCACCCTCACAACTCAACCAACTGAGAGAAAGAAAGAATCAAGCCTTGCACCCGAAAAACCCCAAATTCCACGTCTACAATGACATGCTCGACTTCTCCATAGTGTCCTACCACAACATCGACGCGCATATCACTAAAAACACCATGTACCACGGGACATCCTTCATCAACCGCTAGCACTCCAAATCCCTTTCCCCAATTTCTTTTTTTGTTCCGTTGTTGTTCATCGGAGACGACGACATGATGCCAAAGAAGCAAAAACAGGAATCATAGATAAGAAAGAGAGATCACGTCGGTCGGTGAGGGAAGATAGATAGTTATCGACTACAACGATTCGCAGTCACGATGACCAATGGTGGATGTGCAATGCCTTTTAAGATATTGAGTTCAGCAACGATTTTAGATACATAGGGAAGGCTCTGATATGCCTTCTCATAAGCGAATTTCACAACAACATATTCTAGGAACGAAACAAAATCCAATATATGTGGCCTTCAGTTGCCGCTCGCAAGCTTCCATTGCATTAGATTGGAGAGTGAGGAAATGGTGAGAAAGGGGTTAAGGTTTCATCGGTGAATGAATAAAAGAAATCAAATTGGATTTTAATGAAAAGTGGGGTTCTCACAAAATATGTGAAAAATTTAAAAAACAATGTGAAAGAAAATAAAAACAAAACTTAATAGATATTTTTATTCTTTATAATATTTAAATCTATATTTTATTATTTATTAACATTAAATATTGTACTTCATAAAAGTAATAAAAAATGCCTAATTTAATTTCCATACATTTTCAATATCTTTGTAAATTTAAATATTTTTTTGTTGAATTCGTATTAATTTTTTTTATTCTATTGAATCCTCCTACGATTTCATGAATCTTTTGTTACTATGCTAATATACAAATTAAACAAAAAAATACAAATTAAAAATATAATTTTTAAGAATTTAATAAAATAAAATAATTTTATAAAAGATTAATTGAAAATACGGATTTAAAATTTCATTAAACTTCATTAAAATATAAACCAACACTTGAATACATACTTAAATCCTTCCAAGTTGATAAACTAATTTTGAAAAAGAGAAATTTTAATGTTATACTTAATTTTAACTAAGTTTTTGATAAACTAAGTTTAATATTAACTTAATTTTAGAAAAATATATTCAACAGAAAAAAGTTTTATAAATTCTATTTTATCAAAAAGGTTTCTATATGTTTCACTCAGCATACCTTTAAGGAAAATATATCTTTCTTTATGTACCTTTAATTAAATAAATGCTTATATATTACATAATCAAACGGGGATGTAGCTCAAATGGTAGAGCGCCCGCTTTGCATGCGGGAGGTACAGGGTTCGATCCCCTGCATCTCCATTATTATGTTTTATTAATGTTTCCAACGTTGATCTTCATGATAACATTATTATGATTAACTTTAATGACTTTTTTATAAGAACATCAGTTTTTATTTTATTTTTTTTTATTTTTTATAAGAGATAAAATGGTATAATTAATTATGTTTTGATCTAACTTCTAAAAATTATTAAGAAAAGTGGCATGGTAGATTGATCAAGACAAGTTGCATAATAACATTACTTAATTAAAATTTAATTTATTAATAATGCACCATGATATTGGAAATTCTTATTTTATTAGAATAACTTAAAAACACGGGTGTTTTATTTGGATTAAAGCTAATTGGTTAGCACTTGATGATGGTTATTGTGTTTCTCATATACATATATTTTGGTTTGTAAAAGATATATAATGCAGGTAAAGTGCGTCCGTTTTTGGTTGGAGAACCCTTGATTATTTTACCATTTTAAATTTAACTACGAATTTTGTAGTATTAAATATGTATTTTATCTCTTAATTTTTGGTTAAAATTATAATTAATTTCTCTTTAAAAATTTAATTTAAATTAGTGTCTAATTTCAGAAATATGTAGATTTAACATTTTTAACTTTTTTATTAAATTTATTCGACATTCAAATATATTTGATAAATATTTAAATTATTTATTTAATTTAACACATTTTTAATTTTCACAAAATTAAAAAATCAAAATCATATTTATTCCTATATTATAATACATTTAAATTAAAAGATTAGTTTATATTGTTAAGAAATTGCGCTGTGATGAATTTTACTTCTATTATAGTATTCACAAATAATAAGCTTTAATATATAATATAGGAAGTTGGCATAAAATTATTATTATTATTATATATATATATATATATATATATATATATATATATATATATATATATATATATATATATATATATATATGTGTGTGTGTATGTATGTGTGTGTGTGTTTCGGATGTAGGGACCAAACAAATACTAAGAACCACTTCAATTTTACTCATTTTTCCTCTACGTCTCCTCTCTTCGCAATCTGCTATAACTTCTTTGCCAAGAAATCTTTCTCCTTACTCGATCGGTTGAACAGAAGATCGGGGTACCTGTCTAAAAGGCTCCGATGCTTAAGTCAGTTGATGGACCGATCGGTGTATAAGTATAACTGTTGTAATAAATGCAAATTAAAGATCCTCACCAACCTACCTTTGGGCTCTATTTATAGTTTCCGGTGTGGGCCTATAATTAGGGTTCCTTAATCACGGCCCAATGATCCTTTAATCAAGATTACTGACTTGTTTAATGTTAATTCATCCGGCTGACTGGTTTCGTTTGGCCGATCGACCGATGGTCGCTTGACTAGGTGGGTTATCTTCTATGAGTTTAACAACCTTAGGAGAATATTTAATTTATATGGCCGATCGATTGATGATCATATGTAAGACACTACGCGAATCACCTATGGGGCTGATCGACTGATGGACCTTTATAGGGTAACGCGTGGTCTATCTGGGGACCGATCGACCGGTGGTCCCTTGTGACGTTCATACGTAGTTTATTTAAGTGACCGATCGATCAACGGTCAATGGGTTCGCATGGTTTCTGTGGACCGATCGACCGATGGTTCTGTTTCATATGTAAGCCCTCCCAGCCTTGTTCGATGGATTGAAGGACTGTGCGTTGTCGATGGTCAGATGGGACATACAGTACACATGGCGCCAAAATGTTTCGGGTGTATGGACCAAGCACCTACTGAGAACCACTTCAATTTTACTCATTTTTCCTCTACGTCTCCTTTCTTCGCAATCTGCTATAACTTCTTCGCTAAGAAATCTTCCTCCTTGCTCGATCGGTTGAACAGACGATCGGGGTACCTGTCTAAAAGGCTCTGATGGGAAGATCAGAACAACTAACCATAAACCGCCCTCGGCAAGTCCGGAGAGCGGAGACATTGGATCAGCGGTCTCAATGGGATCTTGTTAGGGAGAGTCTTAAGGACGGCAAGGTCAGCCCGCTCGACGGGGGTCAATCGGTCCTCCACCCAAGGATCGACTGGTGGGGGCAACGCCGTCCAGTAGAGGGGGAATTTCGGCCGATCCTCCTCATCAAAAATGTATTTTCTGCCCCGACCGAGAATTGAGATCTTGAAAAAACCGGTCTTAAAACCCTTGTACGAAGCAAGGTAAAGGCTAAATTTGTTCGCCCCAAAAAAAGAGACCCAACCTTTAGATGTGGTGGGTCGGGTCTTGTAGAAGTGCAGGAATAGCGGCATGGTTGCGGTCAAACCAGCCGCTCGGCAGAGGACGTCGAAGGCCTGCATTGACGCCCAGGCGTTCGGGTGTATCTGGGTAGGAGCACACTTGATCTCCCTTAGCACCGCCATTTGCCAGTCGGCGAACGGCACAGTCAGGCCCAAGTCGTGGAAGAAGCAAGCGTAGACATAGAAAAAATCTAGCTTCGCTCCTTCCTTACCATGGCACACCCTTTCGTTGCCCGTGCAGACCTTCACCCGGAGGAACCCGTCCTCCACTTCGTCTCCAAAGACCTATGTCCGCTCCACCAGGTCCCCAAGGTCGTTCCCCCATCGAAACCTTATCTCATACGTACGCGGCTCATATGGTGCCCACTCATATCCCTGCACCACCGGTAGATTGGCCCGTTCCCCCTTGTCGGCGACGTCGATACTAATCACGTCTCCACTCTCCGCTGGAGCGTTGGTCTGTTCTACAGCTGCATCGGCCGGCTCCTCGGTTGGACGACCATCGTTACTTTGGATGGGAGAATTTGCTGAAGACGACACTCCATCGAGTGACGTCCCTACGTCGGACGAACTAAATAGGGCGGAGACCGTCCCGCCGCCCCCAGATACCTCGATCGCCCCACCGGAGGACCCGTCTGAACTCGACGCACTAGAAGCCATTACTACATGTAGAAAGAGAAGGACGATCGGTGACTCGGGTAGAAAGAGAGAAGAAAGCGTGAAAATAACGACAACCACACACACCTATTTATAGAAAGGTCTGGGGACACGTGGCAACACCTAAGCCAAACGATCATGTGACGATCAACGGTCCAAACATCGCAACGCTTCACATCCCAACTGACAGACACGATTTACGAGGCCAAATAACTGTCAGGGAACCACTTCGGCACATCGGCGCAACGGTCTTTGAAAAAACCTTCTCGCTTCACCTTCGTCATCGCTCAAGGCTGGGAGGGCTTGTGTACTGTATGTCCCATCGGACCATTGGCAACGCACAGTCCTCTAGTCCATCGAACAAGACTGGGAGGGCTTACATATGAAACAGAACCATCGATCGATCGGCCCACAGAAACCATGCGAACCTATTGACCGTCGATCGATCAGTCACTTAAATAAACTACGTATGAACGTCACAAGGGACCATCGGTCGATCGGTCCCTCAGATGAATCGCGTCACCTCATAAAGGACCACCGGTCGATCGGTCCCCAGATAGACCACGCGTTACCCTATAAAGGTCCATCAGTCGATCGACCCCATAGGTGATTCGCGTAGTATCTTACATATGATCATCAATCGATCAACCATATAAATTAAATATTTACTTAAGGTTGTTAAACTCAGAGAAGATAACCCACCTAGTCAAGCGGCCATCGGTCGATCGGCCAAACGGAACCAGTCAGTCGGATGAATTAACATTAAACAAGTCAGTAATCTTGATTAAAAGATCATTGGACCGTGATTAAGGAATCCTAATTATAGGCCCACACCGGAAACTATAAATAGGGCTCAAAGGTAGGTTGGTGAGGATCTTTAATTTGCATTTATTACAGCAGTTATACTTCTACACCGATCGGTCCATCAACTGACTTAAGCATCAGAGCCTTTTAGACAAGTACCTCGATCGTCTGTTCAACCGATCGAGCAAGGAGGAAGATTTCTTGGCGAAGAAGTTATAGCAGATTGCGAAGAGAGGAGACGTAGAGAAAAAAGGAGTAAAATTGAAGTGGTTCTCAGTAGGTGCTTGGTCCCTACACCCGAAACAATATATATATATATATATATATATATATATATATATATATATATAAAGTATTTTTTATACGTATTCCCTAGTACGACCGACTTTGGTAATACTGTAATAGTGCATTATAATATTAAATAATATTATTTGATTTGATATTTATTGGTTAAAGGTACTAGTTAAATTTATATATATATATATATATATATATATATATATATATATATATATATATATATATATATATATATATATTTTATATATGGAAGAGTAGCATACGATTTAAGTTTTTATAATAAAAGCAAAAGATATTTTGCTTTGGTGATTACATAGTTGTTTTAATGCGTAAGCTACTTTTCATGGCATTGGTGGCGGAATTTGGACAAAAAGTTTAGGGGTGGCAAATTCAAATTTGTATATATAAATTATTTTTTTTAATTAAAAAAAAAACTCTTTATTCTCTCAATTCAAAACAATTACACATGATAATAGAAGAAAAAAATGAATATCATTCACTATCACAGCATAAAATAACCATAAAGTAAACACAAAAATTTCTAAATTTCTACATTTATGATTATATTTCTTTGGAGAAAAATATAATTATGATTTATATCAATTTCATAAAAGAATTTCTAAAATCGTAATCGAGATTCATACTAATTTGGGAAAAAACTTAATTTGGGAGAGATCATGTGAGAATGTGTTATTCAATCTCTCTCTAAGAGATAATGTGAGAATGCGTTTTTTAATATCTCTGTTCTTTAATATCCCTTTCTCAATTTATCTATTTATCTTTTTTTCTTCCTCTTACACTTTCTTGATGGTTTACCGTATAACTAAAAATAGAACATTAATTTCTTACATTAACAAAGTCTTTATCAAGTTAATTTTTATTTTATCTTTATTTTATTTTTTATAATATAAACTTAATTTAAATAAAATAATAATGTATAAATATAATTTTAAAAATATATAAATATATATAATAATTAAAATAAAAAACTTTGGGAGTGGCTCCCCTAAGTCATTACCAAGGTCTGCCCTTGATTGGAAGGTCAGGATTGATGGTTTTCAAACGCAAAAGATTAAAATAAAATTAGGGATATAATTTTTAAATATAAATAGTATAAATGTTATTTCAAATGTAAGATAATTTGGGGCTATTGAAATAATTGTTACAGTTTGGGTTAATTACGTAGTTGCTTTATTTAAATAAGGCGGAGGTGAATTGGGCATTGAGGAGATTTGTGTTTTTTTTTTACGTATTGGCAAGTGTAGTGGAATATATATATATATATATATATATATATATATATATATATATATATATATATATATTATAATATATAATTTTTAAGTTTATTTAGCAAACAATTTTGTTTTGTTATTATATTTTATTGCTTGGGAAATTTTATTTAAAGTTAATTATATGATGGTTTATAGAGTTGTAGTGATATGGTATATGCAAGATTAAATTGAATTACATTTGTTATGATTGAAATGAGTAAATTATATGTATTGGTTGTTTGGAATTGTGAAAGTATGTGCGGTGACTCATTAAAAGGTGGTGCACTCTATCAATCTATATTGGTGAGTTTGAGTGTTGACTTCCCTCATAAGACTCTTGGAGAGTAGTGGGGAGTGATCTTCACAATAACTTTATGAGTGATCTTCCCTCGTAAGGCTCTTGGAGAGTAGCAGCAGGCCTTTAAAGCCGTCAAGCAACGCATGCAACCCATAAATCATTTGGCGGGCCTCCCTTACCGCCAGGCACTGCCAGGCGACGCGAGCCTCGTGGTTCAGCTTTATGAGTTTTATGCAGTTTGGGAGAATTAGTGATATCTTGAAATTATTATGCGCGATGCTATTATATGATTTTTATGATCAATTAATGATAAATTGCTAAAGTTGATGCTATTGTGGTGATTGAACAATGTACGTTCATAAGGGTTCTAGGAAGGCTTTTGAGAAATGAATTTGGATATGAGTATGATGTTTGGTGTCAATGTTGGAATTAAAATTGTATGAATGTACTCTAATAGATTGTGTATGAATGTTGGATGCATGATTGATTGAATTTTTGAGCAATTGCATTAGTGGATCACGAATTTGGATGCTTGTGATGTGTGAAATAGGCATATTTTCATAAAAAAATGTTGTTTTTCGTATTTCGCGCAGAAGAGACCGTCAGGTGCCAAGTTCCTGGCTTCTAGGCGTTGGGCGCCACCAATTTTTCTTGTATGCACAGTTTTTGTAAAACTACGTTTACCATTGTTAATCGTCCGATTTAGCTAAAATTTTGACGGCAGATTCATAACATGTTGCTCTTTAGTTTGTACAGTGTGATCTTAATTTGGATGTCTGTAGTTGGAGATATATGATATGCATGATTGCTGGTTTGGAAGTCTTTAAAATGCATGAATAATCTTGTGATAATTTCAAGTAACTACTAATGTGAATATATGTGTGGATACATTATCATGTAGAGTGCTAAATATTGGTTTTAGTGTGATGCATTGGGATAAATGAAGTGTGTAGATACTATTTTGGAGGTAAGTTCAATGTCGCATGAGTTGGAAGCATGATTAGGTTATGTTGTGAGGCATTGTGAATTTCAATGTTCATTTGGATTAGTCACATGTTGAGAATGAGTTTATTGTTGAATGCATGTGTATCAATATAAAGGAAATTTTTGCATAAAAGGTGTGAAGTGCTATATTAATTTGCATTGATGCATAAAATCATGTGCTTAAGTTGTGAGAGTGCTACTACCTTATATTTGATATGAGCATGTATTATTCATAGCTTGAAATTGAATGCTAGCATGGATTTAAATGGTGGAGTATATATATAAATATATAGGGATTGATGCATGTGATATGTGGTGAATTCTATTAATAATTGAGTAATGGTATGATCTCAATTGTGAACGCATTGGGTATATGAATGCATTGAATTGTGATTTAGTCATGCTAATATAATTGGATAAGTGTGTGGTTGATGTTTTGGATTGCCTGTGGATTGTTTGGGTTCACTAAGAACCAATTCCAAAATGCCAAAAACTAGTAGCATTGATGCTACTAGTGTGGTGCCTGGTGGCACGGGATGAGTCACTAAGCGATAGGGGAAAAATAGGGAAGCACTGGGCGTGTGGCGCTTGGCGGCAGGGGTGGTTGTGTTAGGCAGAAATGGTTTGGTAGAGGTACTGGAAGGCGTGTGGCGTCTGGCAGCGTGAGGTGACCGTTAGCCAATCTGGAACCAGTTTTCGCCAAGCGATGTGAATGAGGCATCAAGCGGTTCTAGGTGTTGAATTGGACTGCGGGGAGGATTCTACACAGCTTTGGATGGAAGTCTTGATGCGATACTTTGTTAGTGGCCCAGTTACGAGTGTAACTTGTATTGGGGTAACACATGGGCACTCGAGGTTGTAGCCTAGTGATTTTGGAAGTCTAATGGAGTGTGCGAGATCGTGGCTCGTACGAATGGGTTCCAGAAGATTGCCCTCCTTGGTGATATCCGACGAATTTGGTAGTCTTGGGACAAATACGGACTACGATTCGTATTGAGGAACTTCACTTGGTATTGCGGATTGTGGTCGTGACAAGATTATTCCCACGTGTGGAATATAGGTGGTAGCCTGTAGTCAGAGGGGCGAGTAGACACTTGTGGTAGCAAAAATCGATCAATGTAATAATCAAAGGGTGTAGAATCAAGAGTTGTCTAGGGGAGGATGTGAATATTGGGTTTGAGGGTGGGGTGTCATTGGAGTTATGGGTTTTAAATTATTCAATTATCGTTTATGGTATTTCTTTTTATTTAAGCTCACCCTATCTGTGTGTGTTTGACAATGATCATGTAACTCGTTACATGAGAGCAAATGTTGATACAAGTGAGCATGTGGATACTTAGAGCCGAAGTGGGGCTGACATGGGAGTTTTTACTTGGAAATATTTTTATGGATTATTTTTGTAATCAGTACTATGAATTGTTTTATATTTGTCAGAGTTGAACGTATTTATGAATTTTATCTTTTGGAGCTTATATACTAAAGTTTTAATTTTTCCTGTATTTTTGGGAAAGTACTTCATTAATAAATGAAGTTTATTAATATTTCTATTATTTTAATCTTAAATAAGTAATATACGGCTATGATGTTATACAAGCCCTTGGTGCCTGCTTTAGATTGTATATGACTTTGGACAATTTGCATATGTGATTCAGTTTGGTTGAGTCTATGTAACCTTCAGGTTGATGCATAAAAATAGTTTCCTTCAATTTGCCATTTAAGAAAGCATTACTTATGTCAAGTTGCTTAACCTCCCAATTAAAATGTACCGCAATGGCTAAAATGGTTATGATTGAGCCAAACTTAACCACGAGATTGAAAGTTTCATCAAAGTTTAAGCATGTTGTTTGCTTAAAACCTCTTGCAATAAGTCTTGCTTTTCTTCTTTCAATTGAACCATCTGCCTTGTACTTAGTTTTGAATATCCACTTTGAATCAATGATGATTTCCATCCCCTTGTATGGCACTAATGTCCAGGTTTGGTTAGACATTAGAGCCTTAAACTCTATATCGATGGCTTCTTTCCATTATGGTCTAATATGAGTTTCCTTGACACTCCTTGGTTCTTTGTCATCTTCATTAGCTTTTGATAACCCTGTATATGGTTACTTAGGCTCGTGAATTCCATCTTTGCTTCTAGTAACCGTCTAATGAGTGTTGGTGTTAGTTGGATTGTTTGCAGCTTCAATTTGCCTTCTGTTTTCTATTGATTATGCATATGAGGAACTATCTTCGTCTTTTGTTCTTGCTGTATTGTTATCAACTATTGGTTCATCATGATCTCCTTCATTGGGGTCATCAAGATCTTCTTCATTGGCATCATTGTTGGTGGAACTAGCACTTGAATTCTCTTTTTGAGGCCTTATGGTATTGTTGTCTGGTTCAAGATAATTTTTTGTAATGGTACTTGCAGAATAATTAGGAAGTAAGAAAGATGTAGTGTCATTCAATTCTTTTAAAAAATTTCTTGTGTCAATGATGCCTTCATGGGAAGGGAAGTGATTCTCATAAAAAAATCACATGTCTTGAGATGAAAATTCTCCCATGAGAATTAATGCATTTGTATCCTTTATGCGAATTACTATAACCAAGGAACACACACCTAGTTGTATGAAACTGAAGTTTATTTTGATTGTATGGTTTGAGGTAAGAGTAACAAGTACAACCAAATGGTTTTAGGTTTTCATAGTTAGGTTCTTTCTTGTAGATTAGTGATTATGGGCTTTTATTTGGGTTTATTGATGATGGTAGTCTATTAATAAGATAAACCGCGGTTGAGAAGGCTTCCCACTAGTATTTTCGAGGAATTTTGGCTTATGTTGACAAGGTTAGTCCAAGTTTAGTAATGTGCTTGTGTTTTCTTTTAACTCTGTCATTTTGTTGAGAGGTGTAAGGACAATACATTCTAAATATCATTCCTAATTTTGAGGCAACCTTTTGGACATGTTCTCCACCTCCATCACATTGAATAACTTTGAGTTTCGTGTTAAAATGATTTTCAACCATAGCTTTGAACTGAGTGAAGGCATGTATAGTTTAAGATTTTTGTTTTAAAGGAAAAATCCATGTGAATCTACTAAAATCATCAATAAAATGAACATAATATTTGAAAACAGAAGGAGACATAATAGGGGCAGGACCTTAAACATCAGTATGAATCAAATATAAAATTTCCTTAGCATGTGAGGAAGAGTTTTTGAATGGTAACATATGTGATTTTCCAACACTTTATTGTTAGGATGTCCAAGTTTCCTATGCCAGTTTTCTTTGATAGACATATAGACATAGGAGTCTTTATTGCCACACAGTTGGTATAAACCATTTTTAAGTTCCCATTTTAGAAAAAGTCTTCCTTGTTAACTTGTCCTTCACAAAGCAACAATTTTCACCAAATTCAACTAGTATATTGTTGTCAACAGTCAACTTTAAGATACTCAGTAACTTTTTGGAACATAAAGTACATAATGCAATTTAGATTATTCAATTTGGTGGATCATGAAGCCATTACTTTCAATCTTGCACCATTACCAATTAGTAAAGAATCTGTACCATTATTTTCACCAAGTTTTTGAATTTTGTCACTTTGATGAGTTATGTGATTGCTGGTTCCACTATCAAAGTACCATTTAAAGTCTTGACCTTGATATGGTGAAGCTATGAATGCACTGTGTGTTCCTTGTTTTTCACTTTCAGCAGAGTGAGTCTTTACCGTATATGATTTATCAAATCGATAATAACATTGTAATGCAGTGTTACCAATCCTTCTGCATACCTGACATATTGGTTTTTACATTTTGCCTCTTTCTCTGCCACCTCTCATGCCTCTGAATTTACAACCTCTCCAATCACCTTGAGATCCAAATTTGGTTCCTATAGACTCATTGCCTCTAGACTCATTTTTGGTAGCAAGGTTTGCAGAAGCATTCAGATTGAGGCTGCTGAAATTATTTAGTTGTTCCAATCCGCTTTCAAAAGTTAACAATCGGGTTTGCAACTCAACCCAACTAATGTCAATTTAATCAAACAACTCAACCACCATTGGATTGTAATCAGAGTCCAGACCATTTAGAATCTGAATTGTTAATTCGGAGTTAGAGATATGTGAACCTACCAACTTTAATTTGTCAACAAGATTTTTCATTTTGCCAAGATATTGTTCCATCTTCATGTCTCCTTTTGGTGTGTTGTGAAATTCTGATTTGAGATAAATGATTCTGGATTTGGTGTGTGCACCAGTAAGGCTCTGAGCTTCATCCCAAAGTTGTTTGGAAGGTTCACAATGCAATAATTGAGTTACAATGTCAACTGACAAAGAATTCATTAGCCATCTGAGAATGGCTTAATGTCAATCCTCATACTTAGGATTAATGGTCTTTGTTGTGTTGTTTATAACAAGAAATTATTCTGGACATACAATTGTCCCTAGCATATAACCATCAAGTTTGTAGCCTCGTAGAACAAGGGATTTCCACAGTGGGTAATTGTCTTTGTCCAACTTGACAGAGAGTCAGAAGGAAGGTCAATTTTCTGGTTGGGACCAAAAGACATGGTTGTTTTGACTATGGATCAATAGCTGAAAGCTCTGATACCAAGAAATAGAATGATATTGAACCTGTTTGATTTGCATGATAATGTACTAATTAACTACAACTGTTACAACAAAATCACAATCCTACAATTATGATAATTATGCTAATTGATGCAAATACTTTCCTAAACTAAAGCTAATGGATGATATACAAGAATTGTTGATATTACACAAATAAGGAAAATTAATGTGTGTAATCAACAAATGGAATCACAATCCTACATTTATGATAATTATGCTAATTGATACAAATACTTTCCTAAACTAAAACTAATGGATGATAAACAAAAATTGTTGTGATATTACACAAATAAGGAAAATTAATGTGTGTAATCAACAACTGGAATCAAGGATCATAATTAGTGAATATTTGAATTTTGTCTAACTAGTGAAACCCTGTTTGTAAGGCTTGTGAGAAGCAAGAAGGGTGATTGCTCTATTGATGAGTAATTGTTGGGACGCTACGTGCGAGAGTTACAGTGAAAATATTGTTCCTTATGCTGAGTTCACTAATGGATTGTATTATTTGCATTGATGATGATGCTATGAATTGTTTGTGTGATATATTAATTTCGGTGAGTGGTTGGATGACAAACCGGTAGGTTGCATGATGATTTAAGATCATGTGATCATGCATGGTTGGGTGAGCGGTTATATTTTATTACTAATGGGTGTTGGTCATTATGATGTTTGTTTTTCTTCTGTAACTTACCCTATGTTGTTTGTATTTGTTTGTATTTGACTGCGATGATTGTATCTTTATACAGAAACAAATGTTAATGTAGATGCGGGTGAAGATGCACAATTGTGAGGAGAAGTGTTAAGGTTTAGCAGAGAGGGTCTTTTTGAGAAATACTATAAAATAATATAATAATATTTTTAGTGATATTATAAGGCTCTTAATGGATTTAAGTCTATTGAAGAACTTTTATCAAAAGGGTTCATAAAAATGATTGAAGGAAAAGGGATTGCATGAGAAAATTAGGCACATTGTTAAATAAAAATGCATCTACAATGTTTTAAAAAAATAAATAAAGTTCAAAAAATTTCAATCAACTAAAACGAGAATACTTTCTTAATTTATAATTTTTGTATATATAATTAATATTTTTCAATAAAATATTTACAAATACGAATTTATTAAATATATAACGACTTATCAATTTCTATGATATATATTTTCTAAATATAACATCTTTTCTTATCCTTGTTTCCATGGATAACGACGGAAAAGAACCAAACTTCAATAGTTCTTATTCTCTGCATCATTCTGACCATCCCAGAATGGTCCTTGTTTCAAAATCTTTTGATGAAGACAACTTTTCAACTTGGCGTAGAGAAATGATCATCTCTTTAAATGCAAAAATCCAAATTGGGTTTTGTTGATGAAACTCTCAAGGAACCTTTTGCAGAAGACAAACTAGAAGAATATGCAGCATGGAAAAAATGCAACGACATGGTATTATCTTGAATATTTAATTCTTTGACACCTGATATTGTAGATATTGTTATTTTCTATCACATTGCTTATGATGTTTGGGAAGATATTTAAAATCACTTCTCTCAAAGTCATGCACCACATATTTTTCAGATTGAGAGACACATTGCTTGCTTGGATCAAGATTAATGACAGTCATAGCCCATTACACGAAGTTAAAGAAATTATAGGATGAGTTAGGCTCCTATATTAATGCAACATGCACTTGTGGAGTAGACAATAAAAGGCACAAATTGATGCAATTTCTTATGGGGTTGAATCACTCTTATAGTGCCATTCGTGGCCAACTTCTCTTAATGAATCCATTGCCTGATGTTACACAGGCTTATTCTTCCATCATTCAAGACGAAAAACAACGCCATTTGGGCACCACACGTGACACAATAAAAGCTTCAACCATAGTTGTTCAAAAGAATGAACCAACAACCCTCGTTGTTCGATGCAAACAAGTTCCTCCTTCTCGTTTTAATTTATCTAATCGAAAGTCGTTGCATTGTTCTCATTGTGATAGGATCATCATACAAATGAAACATGTTGGAAGCTACACGATTATCCTCTTGAACACCTAGGCATGGTGTCACCCATAATGTTTATTCTAAGCCCAATGAAAATAGTTAATTTTCAGCAAATAATGTCACCACAACTCTAGTGATGCAATAGTTGCAGTCCACAATGAATGGATTAATTGAACTACAACTCCAACAAATGTTGTCTATTATGCAGGGTATTGCATCATCTCCATCAGTTAATCCTAAGGTCAATAACGTCAATGTTCCTTCAGGTTTGTCACCACTCAAACTTATAATTTATAGTGGGGCCACCGATCACATTCTTTCTTCACCAATCTTGCTTGTCAACAGTAAAGAAAACACTTCTTTACCAATAGTTGTTATACCAAACGGTAACCAAGCTCTATTATCTCTATTGGAACTTTACCTTTACGTCCAATTGTTTCTTTAGCAAATGTGCTTGGGGTACCATCTCGCAAAGTAGATTTGAGAGTTCTTGATATTCACCCTCGAAATCGAAGGGAAATGTTAAAAATTAAATCATAAAGAAATATTTTAATTATTAAAATAACTGAATTAATAAACAATGTTGCATCTTTTTAATTAATTTAATTATTATAAGAATAATAACATAACTATAGGTATTGCATATATTATAGATATTCACTCTTGTATATATTTCTTGTTTTCTTTTCGATACAATACAACACAAAATTCCTTTTTATTTGTTTCCTTCACATAGTTTATTAAATAAAATTAAAATATAGAAACTAATTAGAAATTTGTAGATGAGGTTATGATATAACTCTTTATTTAAATACCTTAGAAATAATATTCAAATTTCTTTAATCAAACTTAATAACAACAAATATTCATTTCAATTATTTATTTATTTATTTAAATATTATATAAAACAATTTCTTAAATTTTTAAATCCATAATTATACACCAATTTAATTATTATCATACATTTTAATATACAAAAAGTATATGCATAAAAATATTTTATATTATATTATCATATAATAATATAATTATAATTATTTTCCTATATTATTAATTTTTTTAATTTTTATAGCATACCTATATATTATATATAATTATAATAATTAAATATATATATATATATATATATCTTAAATTTATTTATACAAATATAACAATAATTATATTACTTTTTTTTTTAAAAAATTAAAAAGAAAAACAAAAAAATAAAATGCCTGTGTTTACGCACCCAGGGTACGAGAGACTAGTTAGATTTCATAATTTGGATTTTTGACGCCCCTTTCTCTCTTGCAATTGCTTCCTTCAACCCTGAAATTTCAACTTACACTTATGGGTTTTCAAGTCTAACCCTAATATTCCTTTCGGTGCTTTGTTCTCCCTTCCACTCTTCCTGGCATTTTTTACTTTCATCTCCTCTGTTGGTTGTCTTCAAGCCTGGGTTGTGTTGTGATTTTGCTGCTGCAATTTTGTTTTTCATCCCTTGGTGGTGGGAAATCCAAATAGAGTGAGTATGGGTTCCGGCGGCATGGTAGCCGCGGCGGAAGCCCTAGCGGCGTCCGGTCGGAGCGCAGAGAAGCTGAGTCTTTCGTCACTCCAATCGAAAATGAAGTGCGATCCTGAAGGCTACGAATCGGAGCTACTTCTTATCTATAACCAATTCAATTCCTCCCTGGAACTCTTTCAGAGACAAGCCGCTATGAACTTCACCTCCGTCACTGGCATCGGCAGCGACCCCACTATCGCCAAAGACCTTGGCGACAGGGCCATGTTCCTCTCCCACGTCACTCCTTTTTACCCAAAACACCTCGCCGATTTCCCTCGCAAACTCGCCGACTTGCTTCGCTGCGCGGCGCGCACGTTGCCTTCTGGACTTCGCTGCCAACTCACTCACGCGCTTATCCTCCTCTCTAATAGAAAGGTTTAAATGAAATCGGTTTGTTTCAATTTGAGTTCACGGAAGTTGTATCGTGGTTTGATGTAATGTTGCATTTGTGTAGGTTGTTGATGTTGGAGAAACGCTGTCGTTGTTCATGGAACTTCAAACCTTAGGTGACAGGACGGTGAAGAAGCTGGCGTTTGATCATGTTGTTCATAGTATAAGGCGCATGAACCAAAAGCATAAGAACGAAGCCAAGAACCGCGCTCTTCAGAATATCTTGTTTGCATTGGTTCAGGTTTTTTGTGGATCTTTTTCTCGTCATTTGCCTTTTTTTTTTTTTTTTTTTTTTTTTTTTTTTTTCTGTAAGTAGTTTAAAACATAAAATAAACTAATCCAAAGACTCTCAAGTCTTCTAACTGGTCAGTGAATTTGTGTTTTGTAATAGAAAGAGGAGGAAGAGTCGGCCAAGAGGGCACTTGTGACCCTATGTGAGCTTCACAGGAGAAAAGTGTGGTTTGATGAAAGAACAGCAAATGCAATTTGCACTGCTTCCTTCCATCCATCGTCGAGGTTTTTCTTTTATCTGTTTTTTGTATGTTGTGTTACAGCATGAAATTCTATCACACTAAGGATTATGCCTTTTTATCTCTTTCAGGATTATGATAGCAGCTTTATCATTTCTGCTTGATTACGAGAAGATTCAAGATGATGATGATAGCGATGATTCAGGCAGTGACGATGAGACAAATGAATCGCCTCAAGTTGTTCTCAGCAGGGAGACCCTTTATAAGGTGATGTTTAATGATAACTGTCCTATTAACATTAAATTTTTTGTTGCACTTTTAATCAGGGTATTTCATATATATATTGATGGGCCTCCCATCTTCGTATATAGCAAGAAAAGAGAGAGCCAGGTTAAATGGGAAATGATGTGGGATTAGTCGATAGAAGTCTGTTACTGGTGGATGGAATTGTTATGTTGAATCCTAATCATTGCTTAGGCTAGAGGAGAGGAATGGAGGATATGGAGGGAAAAGTGATTGTGAGAGAGCAGGATTGGGGTAGAGGGGAGGCAATCAATGGGTTAATTTTTGGTACACATTTCATGTTATTTAATGATATCAATCTTAAAACATCCTTTATTAAACTGATTCTATTTTTGTTGACTACTTTCTTCTCTTTTTCTTTTTCATGATATATCATCTTCCAATTATGGGAATTTGAAGAATGGAGTTATTTTCAAGGGACATTAGTGAAATTGAATAGTGTTAATTGACTATCTAAATTAGTGTGTAATTGATTATTTTTTGCTTATATTTGAATATGGTGGTAGTAAAATACGCTTAGTTGTCTATAATTATTGGTTATTCTTACATAATTTAGGCAAGCCACCAAGGTACAGCAGCGAGCAAAAAGAAAAAGAAAGCAAAACTACAACGAGCCATACGCAGCATGAAAAGGCAGCAGCGCATGTCATCTGAAAGAACTAATAACAATTATTATTCACCACTTAACCATCTTAAAGATGCTCAGGTTGGTAAAATTTTTATTTCAACATCCTATATACATTTTGGCTCAAATTTTGTTTTATTACATCAACATCTTGATTCCATATGATCTTCAGGGTTTTGCTGAGAAGCTGTTCTCACGTCTTAAGAATTGTAACGAGCGATTTGAGGTGCGTACTCTTGTAAATCTTAAAAAGCATTCCAATCGTTGTATTACATTAAGACTAGCACTTCCTTTCAAATCTTCTTGTGCTTTTTCAGAAATACACATTGACTTGGTTCTTTAATTACCTGCATAACTTATAGGTTAAGATGATGATCTTGAAATTGATTGCTCGGACAATTGGACTTCACCGGTTATTTTTGCTAGACTTCTATCCTTTTCTTCAGAAATATATTCAGGTATCATTTCATAACTTAAGTGAAATTTGGTATTCTGTTTGTTACTGAAGTGTGACGGTTGTGATGTATGCATCATGTAATCAGCCACATCAACGTGACATAACAAATTTGCTTGCGGCAGTTGTTCAGGCTTGCCATGACATGGTACTGTATAATTGTGATTTATTTTCAATCCATTTTATTTTTATAGTTTTAGTTTTTTCTTTCAGAATTTGATTTTTTGTTAGCTATTGTGTAATATTTTTGTTCTCCTATGATTTTCTGTTTATCCTATCTCATTCAAGGTGTTATTTGGATTCAGGTCCCTCCTGATGCCGTTGAGCCCTTGTTCAAACAAATAGTAAATCAATTTGTACATGACCGATCGCGTCCAGAGGTGTTCTTTTCCGTTTGATTAACATTTTATATATCGCTATATATTTTCATTTTTCTGCAGGGACACTCAAGTTTGCTTTCTTGATGATTTTGGTTCATGTTTTTAGGCTATTACTGTTGGACTAAATGCAGTGAGGGAGATATGCATGCGCATGCCATTGGTAACTACTGCAATCTCATCATCCTAGGGATATAGGCATCTTACTTATTTTTATTTCCGCAAGATAAATTGTCCCACCACTATGGCTGGTTAACTTGTAAATTCAAACTGTCACTAAAATGGTCTAGGGGTTTGTTTCCTACACTATTCCTCCTTCAGTAGATCATCCTTGAGCACCTTGTTATGTTCCCTAACTGCTATTCTGATATTTTTATTTTGGACTGTAGTTAATGAATGAAGACTTGTTACAAGACCTTGCACTATATAAGAAGTCCCGTGAAAAGGCAGTTTCAGTGGCAGCTCGTTCTCTTATTGGGTTATTCAGAGAGGTAGTTAAGGCTCTGTTATGAGTAGGTGTCTCCTTGTGTGCTTAAGCCTAGTAGCACACTCATGTACATTTTCCACAACTTTAACTAATATTGTTCATTTGCAGCTTTGCCCCTCACTGCTAGTTAAGAAGGACCGTGGACGGCCTATTGACCCAAAGGCAAGACCAAAGGCATATGGAGAAGTTACTGTTGCGACTGATGTTTCTGGTGTTGAGTTATTGCAGACTGTTGACAACGATGAGCAGGATGGTGATCATTCTGATGATTCTGCGTGCAGTGTCTCGGACAATGACCAGCAAAATGATATGATGAGTATTAATGATGATGATGATGATGATGATGATGATGAAGAGAGCCAGTTATGCAGTGATGACGACACTGAAAGTGATGATGATGAAGCCAGAGGTACCGATGCTATATCGGAAGATGAAGATGAGAGTTCTGATTTTGAAGCTGGTGACAGTGATACTGCTGAAGATGTTGACGATAAGGGGGATGACAATGATGAAGAGGATGATGTTTCAGATCATGAAGAAGATGGTGAACAGGCTTATTTAAGTGATGGCAGCAATGTGGAGACTAAAAGTAAATTGAAAGTCTCAGCCAAAAAGAGGAAGTTTACTGATTTTGATGGTCAAATTATTGCTGCTGATACAAGTCTTCGGGCTTTGAAGAAATTGGCAGGGGCAAAAGTGGGGGATGTGCTACCAGAATCTCAAGATGGAATTCTTTCTAATGAAGACTTCCAGAGAATAAAAAAATTAAAGGTTTCTTTGGCTTATTCAGTAAGTTCAATTTTTAACGTATGTGGCTTTTGTTGAATTTATTTATGTAAATTGTAGGCAAAAAGAGAAGCAAAAGATGCATTGGCTCAGCAGGGGCTAGCGAAGTCATCAGGCATTAAAGTTCCTAGTTCTGATCAACTAAGTCTAAAGCGAGTGGATGGTGCAATGTTGGAAGTAAGTGGATTTAATTGCTCGGTTGATTATCTCAATCTGCAATCCTTTCCTAAAGGATGAAATACAAGCTTTGTTTAAATGAGATACAGTTCTAGATTCGCTTTAAAAAAAATTTCATCTTATACACGTCAATAATCAGGGCTATCTATTCATGTACCCCATTTTGTAGGTTCATGTAAGGAAAAAGATGAGCAAAGATGAAAGGTTGGCATTGGTTAGAGCAGGGAGGGAGGAAAGAGGAAAATATCATGCTCGAACTGCTGTAAAACAGAATAAGGTATGTTAGTTTCTCTTCCTTGCTTTTTTTCTTTTATTACCTTAATCCAAGACGTACTTGATTGGCCTAGACAAAATGTTTTATTTTATAAGATTGTGTGAATTTGAATTTGAAAGTGGAAAGAACAACTATATCATATAATGGCCGTGCTACTTGATTTGATCGGAAACCAATGGACCTGTATTGTTTCCTGTGAACAGACTGGTGGCCTAAGCAACCGACAAAAGGAGCACAAGAAGAAAATGCCCTTGGCTGCAAAGAGAGATAAGGTATCAAGAACCCGGATAGAGAAAAAGAAAAAAAATCAGCGATCTGGCAAACAGTTCCGTGGACGGAAAGCGTGGAAGCAATAGATATGGTGTCATACAATGACCTGAAATTTTGTTTTGTAATGAACCCGTTCGAGTCTTTTTTTTTTTCCAACCTCATTTATTGTTTAAATTGGTAGATGATTTTTATTTCCCAACCTCAATTGTTACCTTTTTATTCTTTTTGTAGTATTAAAAAGACACCATCTTGACATGTTACTTTTTGAGTAGTTTTGTCTTTTACTTATCTGTTTCATTTGTGACCGGTTTGCTATACTGATAAAATTCTGAGTTTATATGTTTTATATAAAATTAATTGGGTCCTTTAGAACAACCCCATAGCATTGTCAATAATAGCGGTATAAATTTTAAGATGTTTCCATTAGAATTTTCAAGAAGCACTTAAACAACTTTTCTCAAACATGCCAAAGCTTGTGTAAAAGTCTACGATTTGCTCAAGTGGTTCGGATGTGAACAATTTGGCAGTATTCAATAGAGGGGCAAGGAGGAAGGGTATATGTTGTGAAAACAGAGGTTACTGACCAAGTAAGTGTGAGAATAGATGTGGAGTTGCTGGACATGGTACGAGTGATTACTCTTGCACAATGACAATACAATTTAGTATATAATTAAAATTATATATCCGTCCTATTTGAGGGGTAATAAATGGGTTCCATCGCTTACACTTCTCATCCCTTTATTTTTCAATCCGCATAATCTGTTACATTCCATTCTCTCCATTTCATCAATCCTAAACGTAGCCTTGAACATCACCTCTATTTGGCTTTGTAACTATTAAGTTATGAAATTTTTCTGGAGTTTTCTAAATTAGACACAATTGAAGCCTGATAATTGTCTATTCAAGCTTATTATTTAGAAGATTATCAAGCAACAATATTTAACATATTTAGGATTAAATTTTATTCTTGTTTATATCCATACACTAATCTAATCATTGTCTCTTGCAATGTTTTGATAAAAATAGTCAAATCAGAATCCAATAAATGAACCGTTTGACCAAAGTGATCTTCCATTTGGGTTTTGCAAATAGTATATAATCTGTTTGACACCTATTCATTCACATCTTAAAACCATAATGATTAATTAATCAAATATTAATTAAGGTTATTGATTCTCCATTCAAGGTTGTTGAAGTTGCTGTATGCCAAATATAATTCATATTTGAAAGTCGCAAGAGTCTTTTTCCTTGTTTTAGTTCTTATTTTAGAAAGTTTTCTTAAATGCTAAGTCTTCTTGTACTTATCTTTTAATTTCTAATTAAAGGTAACATATATTCTATCTCTAATCTCTTATCTTAATCCATTTTAATTTTTGTTTACTTGTTATTATTTTTCTACTTATTTTGTTGAATGTCGCAAATCATACTTATGGCTTCTCTTGCTTTCATCCAGTGTTATTGAATTTTGACCATGGTAGAAACTAGTAACGATTTCCTAGCTTGTCGCCAAAATAAGACAGGCGAATCGGGATTTTCATGGCGACCCATGGCAGCTGCTTTTAGCATGGCAGGTGATGGTGGCACAACGGTTGTAGCGAAAAAATTGGATCGAAAAACAAAAACCAAGATCTTGAACAAAAGAGAAGAAACGTGCAAAATGGCAGCGATGACATGGTGGGAGAAAGAAGATGACCAAAAACCCTAATTTGATCTTTATCTTTTAGTTTTTAGCAAATTAGGCCTGACCCACTAAATTTTTTATTTAATTAGACCTACGTTGTAGATTTCTGACCACTTTCATTCTTTTACCTTGTCTTTTTCTTTTACTTAAGTTACTATAGCCACACTAGTAAAGTTTTCTTTCCTTTTCTTTAACCTAAAATAAAACAACACAATGCTATTATTCCTTCCTTCACCATGGCACTGCAACTACAGTCACTGCCACTTACTACTATCGTCGCCAGTTGCCGTTAGTCCCCACCATCGGCCACCGTTAAGTTTGTTTTTTTTTTCTACTTCTCTACTTTGACTATACCTATATTCCAGCAACAATAATGGCCAATGATCATGATACTTCGAGAACATCTCATAGAAGTGACCTGGGTTGGAAACATTGTCATCCAATGGATGAATCAAATTTAAATACAACTATTTGCAATTATTATGGGAAAGTTATGAAAGAAGGAGTTACTAGAGCAAAAGAACATCTAATTGAAATGAAGGGCAATATTGATGCTTGCACCAAGACTCCAAAAAATGTGAGAGAAGAACTTTGAAAATTATATAAAGAAAGAACATACAGCTCCTCCATCAATCCTAGATATAATGCTGTCAATAATAATCATGAAAGTGAAGATGAAGTTGAAATTTCCATGGCTAGCAATGATAAAAAGAGAAATAGAGATGGAAGAAAATGACCAATGGATATGTTCTGTAGAAATCCATCTATTGTAATAGATAAGAGAAAAAAGAGAGGAAAAACTAAGGTGAGCTAACATCAAATAGGCATGTGACAAGAATTTAAAGGTTTCGGTTCATCAATATATTGCTCGATTTTAGTACCAAGTAGACTTGTCATTCAACCTTGTGAGGCTGAAAAGTTTTCAAGATATGATTGATGCCATAGGTGCTTGTGGATCTGATTTACCTGTTCCTAGTTATCATGAAATTAGAGTTCCATTTCTCAATAAGGAAGTTCAGTACACCGAGAAGTTTTTACAAGATCATAAATTGCAATGGAGCAAACATGGTTGTTCTATTATGTCATATGCTTGGACTAACCAAAAGCAACAATGCTTGATTAACTTTTTGCTGAGCTCCCCTGTAGGGACAATATTTGTCAAGTCCATTGATGGTTCAAACTTTGTGAAGACAGGAGAAAAAATTCGAGATGCTTGATTCCCTTGTGGAGGAAATTGGAGAAAATGTTGTTCAAGTTATAACATGGGAACAATTATGTGTTGACTAGTAAGTTGTTAGAAGAGAAAAGACCCATCTCTATTGGACTACTTGTGTTGCCTATTGATAGATTTGATGCTTGATACATTGGAAAACTTCCTTTGATAAAAAAGACAATTCAAAGAGGAGTTAGTCTTGTTGGCTTTATCTATAGCCATTCTAGCACCTTGAGTTTATTGAGACAATTTACAAATAAAAGAGAATTAGTAAGACATGTCATTATAAGATTTGCTACCTCTTATTTATCATTACAAAGGTTACATACATGTCGTTATAAGATTTGCTACCTCTTATTTATCATTACAAAGGTTACATCTAAAGAAGAGAAATTTGAGAAAGATGTTCACTTTTGATGAATGGAGCATTAACAAACTATCTAAGGAAGCCAAGGGGAGGGAGGTTACAAAAGTTGTTCTTATGTCTTCATTTTGGAATCAATTAGTAATTACTCTCAAAGTCATGACTCCTCTTGTTCATGTGCTTGGTCTAGTGGATGGGGAAAGAAAAACAGCTATAGGTTATATATATGAATCAATGGAGAAAGCCATGAAAATAATAATGATGTCATTCAACAATGATGAAAGTAAATACAATGATGTATTTACAATCATCGATAACAGATGGACATGTAAACTTCATCTCCCTTTTCATGTTGCTAGGGATGACAACAGGTCGGGTCGGGCACGAATAATACCTACACGCAACCCGACTTGTAGAAAAAAATTTCACCTGCTACCCCTTATTTACTCGTCGAGTATCTGTTTAAAAATTGCTCGCGGGTTTTAAGAAAATTTGCGGGTACTTGTGGATACTCGCATACTTGCATATATTTAAAAAAGATATATATATATATATATATATATATATATATATATATATATATATTTTATAAAATATATATA
>Ga0209589_1001473_pt1 | contig 38899 bp, 13 predicted proteins | sample CowpeawhiteBW_FD_187525 | JGI IMG/M metagenome (GOLD analysis project Ga0209589, IMG submission 187525) | Root nodule microbial communities of legume samples collected from California USA - Cow pea white BW (SPAdes) (version 2) | ecosystem: Host-associated > Plants > Roots > Nodule | place: USA...
GGTAATGAAATTAACACTTTTACTTAGATATTTTAATTAAGTGATTGTTAGAAATTTTTACTGAACTCCTTATGTTTTAAGGCTCTTCTAGATTAAAATTGGACAACATGAAACTTTATACAATGTTACAAGAGGTAGACATTGATGAAGTTAGTAATTTCTTTAATATTTTATTCAAAGATAAACTACAATATAAATTGGTAGTGATTTTTTATTTCTTTGTTTTTCAAGAATCAATCGGAGAAAGGGGACTTGTTGATCCAAACAATAATTATGGTTAAATAATTTTTTTTTTAAATATTTTTGTAAATACCCGTGGGTACCCGTGGATATCCGCGGATATGAAAAAAATAGACGGGTACCCGCATAACGGATACCCGACGGATATGGGTACGGGTATGGGACGAATATTTAATCAGCGGGCGGGTAGGGTACGGGGGAACTACTACCTGTACCCTACCCGCCCCGTTGACATCCCTAGTCGTATTATGTAATATGGTCAAATACAAAAAAGAATATAACATGAATCTGATGTTAACATCTTTAAATAGAAACACATGTAGATACAAACATATGTATATTACATTAGAATGAAATGCATATGCATGTGTTGTTGTTAAAATAAAATTTAGGCATAATATGTAACATGGTCTTGTATAAAATAAATATAGTGTGAAATTGATAATAAATTTTTTAAATAGAATTATATTAAAATGAAATACGTATCCACCGGTAGCTGTTAAAGTAAAATGTAGACATATTGTATAATATGATCACGTACAAAAATAAAATATAATAAATCTTTCCAATATTCAATAAATACAATCCAACATCCATTGAGTATTAAAATAATAGTATTAATAAATAAATAAATTAATTAAAAAAAGTAGAACAGTTCTCCACAATTATAATAACAAATAATAATAATAAAAATAACATTAATAATTGAACAAAAATATTAAAATGAAATAAAATTATTGAATAAAATTATAATATCAATAACAATAATGATAAATATATTGCAAATTAAGGAAAACAATGTAAACATAATTAAACATATTGATAAAATATAATTCTACAAATAGTTTTTGAAATGCATATGCACGGATTGTTGTTAAAGTAAAAATTAGACAAACCGTGTAATATGGTCCCGTATAAAATAAATAAACGTGAAATTGATGATAATTTTTTAAATAAAATTATATTAAAAATGAAATGTGAGGTATAATGTAAGCATATTCTATAATATGATCCGGTACAAAAATAAAATATAATAAATCTTTCCAATTTTTAATAAATACAAATTCAACTTTCACTGACTATTAAAATAATAATATTAATAAATAAAGAAATAAATACAAAAATAGAACAATTCATTATATTTATAATAACAAATAATAATAAAAATAACGTTAATAATTGAACAAAAATATTAAAATGAAATAAAATTATTGAATAAAATTATAATATCAATAATATTAATGATAAATATATTACAAAGTGAGGAACATAACGTAAATATAATTAAATATATTCACAAAATATAATTTTACAAATAGTTTCTGAACATTATTAAAGAAATTTAAAATATTTAAATAAGTCAACAAATAAGAATGTGTGAACTTAAAATCTTCATTTACAATCAAAGAAATTTAAAATAATTAAAGAAATTAACTAATTGATAAATAAATATTTATAAATTAAATATGTAATTATTAATTATAAATATATAAATTTAAAAGATTTCAAAACCTATAAAATAAAAAACAATCAATCCGTAGTTAGAAAATAAAAAACAATTATTAAAACTAATTGGTCAATTAATAAAAAAAAATAGAAATAGATCATATAAATTGATTGTAAAAATAAATGTTTTAATCCTTTAAATGTTCTCAATCCCATTTCAAAATAAATTAATTATCACTTTGAAAATGTTAAATTGATAGAAAGTATGTCTATTAACTTGGTCCAATATGTCTATTAAGTTGGTTCAGTGATAGTATAATATTTTGTGTTAATTTGTTTATTATAGGTAGGTTATTTCATTGAAGTAGTTTTTTTTTTCGTTCCATTATAATTTTTTGTGAAATTAATTAAAATTAATTATAAATAGTTCTTCTCATGATAAAATATGGTCAAATCAATTATAAATCCTTCTATTCAAATTTAAAGTTATTTATTATGAAGTGTAACTATGATTAACCATAATAAATTTATTTTACTTTCAATACTTAAATTATATTCATGTGATATTATGATTAATTTAATAGTTATAAAAATAAAAATGTACCTTGTATAAGATTAGCTAATATAGAACATTCCGTTAATAAAAGAAATGTATTATACAGGTATTAAAACGATTATTAGGTATAATTATAAAATGTATAATATTTCTTATTATAAAAATATCAATTAATTAAAGGATTTAAAAAAAGACATTTTTAATTATTATATAAATTAAATAGTCATTTACCTTCTATAATATGATATTACTTATTATAGAAAGATCGATTAATGAGATAAATGTATTATACATTTAATAGCACAATTATTATAAATAATAATAAATTAATAGTTATATAATATTAAAGTAAATTGTATATTTTTTTGTTATTGTTATAATTAATGGTATGTATCTTGTGCAATATGATCTGCAAGCAATATATAATAAATTGTTTTTATGTTTTTTGAAATTTTATTGCAGTTCCATTATAAATAATAATAATGAACCTTTTGTTTTAATTTGTTGTATTAATTTTATTGTATTTATTTGTAGTTATATAAGATAATGGTTTTAGTTTTTTTCAAAATTTCTTTCTTTTAATCTGTAATAAGAAAATTGATATAACAATACTAACAACAATAATAATAACAATAACTTGTATAATATGAAAGTTTTTAAAGATATGAAGATTTTGGACATCAATATTTATTATGTTTAACATAATTATGACCGAGACAAAATAAGAACTTAATGGTACATTTATTTAGCATATGATGAATTAAAATTCAATGCTAACCATGCAAGTATACAATCAACCAAGTCTAAACATCAAAGATAGCATTATCTCATACACTTTTGTTACTCAAACCACATTTTGAAATGCCTTCAACTGCCTTTAGCCGTTTAGGTACCAAAATTCAATTAATCGAAGGTAAATTCAACTCCAAAAACTATCGGTTGTGTAATAAAGCATTTGCAACAACCATTGAACACAAACATAAACACTAAAGGAGCATTACAAACCATAAATCATATAATGCTATTATTAGGACAAAAGTAACACGATAGCAAAAAAAAATTTAAAAATTGTACATGGATTGAGATTTAGTGTGAGAAACCATGGTAATTGTTGTAGTGATCAAAATCATGTTGGCCACAATCAACAACACCAGCCTCACCCAGAATTATTTCATCAAGATTTAACCTTAGTATACTATAATCTTGTTTTACATCAAAGCACTTCAATCTGCAAACAACATCATCAAATGATATTAGTCTAAAAAGCTGCAAAACATGAAAAATCTTGAAAAATACACAATAAATTATGGGTGCCATGGTCTTAGATATATAGTAGATGTTTCTGCTTCCCATTTTGAAGTACATTCACGTTTCTGCCTTCTGTTTTGAAATTGAAATCCTTTCAAAATCTGTAATTGAAGGGCGAAAATACTGTAGATGAATGATCGTGATTGAACTTTGTCATTGTTTTGCAAATTTTTTTTTATTCATTATTGGAGCCAATTTCCAAAATAGTTTTAATATTGTGCTTCATATTTCTTTTATGCCAAATCATGGAAGGAAGAAAATTTATTTGTTTGCTCTTCATCTGTTGAGATAAGATATTTTTCTTGGTCTCTGCTAGGTTTTTTTTCGTCTACTTTTCTATTGATGAAATCATAACTCAACTTTGTTTTCGAGATCTTCTTCTCGATTTTCATTAAATAGTCTTTTACTTCTTCTATAAACTTTCCTTCTTTATCTTGATCTAAGGATTTTTTTTTGCTTCTTAATCAGTTCACATCGGATTAATCGGTAAGTATCGTTCAAACTCAGTAGCTTGATTTTTCCTTCTTCATAAAAGGTTGTTCTTTTATTTTGTTTAACCGAACTCCATTTCCGTTTCGACTGTACTGGTGTCCTTTGTCAAAGGATATTTTTCTGCAGCATCACTGATGACAACGTGGTTAATGGATCAGACAAAAACTTCTTTTACAATTATTCATGGAAATTTTGTGCCTTTAAGCATATTGGTTCCTTAAGTAATGACCTTGACATTAAGAAAATAAACTCTTTAAAAACAAAAAACAAATATATGTAAATATCGGTTTGATAATAATTTTACTATTTTAGCATTACATAAAATTTGGCTTGACATTACTATTTTATAATAATTTTAATTAATTATATATCATATTTAATACAACACAAAAATGTCTATAAACAGTTATGTCCCAAAGACTTTAAGAGCTCATAAAGAATGAGGTTGAGCAGCAAAAACCCTATACTTATACTTTATCTTCTAAGACTCCCTACACTTAACAGCCCAGCTGTAACGCAACGCAGAAAGGTCTAGAACAAACCACCAACACCCAACACGAAATGAAATGTTAATGGCCACAACTGTGGCGACAATCACCGAGGTGAAGAGCAGATAAAAGACAACCACAAAGAAGAGAACCCGACCCGCAACATGCGACCCAGATCACTAACACGAGTTTGAGACGAGTAGAAAAGGGGTGGTTTTAAGTTTAAGGAAGAAACTGTCTTGACTTGCCAACTTGGTTACAGACTTGTGGTCTCAACTGAGTTCAAAAGTGGGTTTGCTTCCGAGTCAAGTCGTAAAGGGTGAGTGGAAACTCCATAACCATACTAGTTCGAAAATTGAACAGCTCAAAATATGCCCAAGTAGACCTGATTCTTACTCTTTTGTTTGTGTCCGTTCAGAGAAGTAGAAAAGTAGATGGTGGGTGAAACGGGAAAGTTGTTTGGTTTGGGATGTGACCCAGTGGTGGGATCACTGACTTCTTCAAAGAAGAAGGATTACAGGGTTACAAATCGTCTCCAAGAGGGAAAACGCCCTCTATATGCTGTTGTTTTCAACTTCATAGACTCTCGCTATTTCAATGTTTTTGCCACTGTTGGTGGCAATAGGGTACCCCTCCTCTCTCTCTCTTCTCCTTCACTTCCCTTTTATTTTTCATTCCCCAAATTTTAACCTTTAACACTTTTTCTTGTTAATTCTTCAGGTCACAGTTTATCAATGCCTTGAAGGAGGAGTTATTGCTGTTTTGCAATCTTATGTAGACGAAGATGTAAAGTCACCTTTCTCTCTTTGGTTAGGTCTTCATTTCTCTATGCATGCATATAGATATCTGCTTAAACTTTTATATGTTTTTATGTAGATCAGAAGGATGAGTCTTTTTACACAGTGAGTTGGGCATGCAATGTTGATGGGGCTCCATTTGTTGTGGCTGGAGGAATTAATGGGGTAATCCGAGTCATTGATGCTGGCGATGAGAAGATACACAAGGTATTATAATTACAGTGATGAACTGATCATTAATTTTTTTTTCCACAATTAAAAAGTAATATACAAAAAGTTATGTACATATCTGTGAAGCCCATAGAAAACAGCCTGTAGAAGAGACAAAATAGTGAAAAACAACCTATGTATGTGCAATGCTTATAGTGCCTCGTGATTCTTTTGGAAATGCTTAGACCTGTTCCTAAGCTGACTGACCAAGCATTAAATCCTGTGTCATGCTCCTGATAACCCTTCTGCTGAGGGATCTGGACCACACTCATGGCTTCATCGAGATGTGTACACCAAAAAGCCGTTGTGGAAGTGCATTGTTATTATTAATTGTTATTTATTATATAAAACCATAAATACTATACTGAACGAAATTGAGCACCTAAAACGAACCTAATTATCTTAATTTTTAATATTCTTTATTACCTTATTCTTTTGATTATTATTATTTTATTTTTAGGTTTTTGTGGCTAAACTAACTAATATTAATGGTAATAAATAAAAAGTAACACTAAGAATAGGATCTAAAATATCAAAAAAATTTGCTAGAATTTAAAACAAATAGAATTGTGTACTAATCCCTACTTCTTGTTGACAATGTATTGTGTACTAATCCCTAAACCGTAAACTTTTTAGGAACATAAAACACATTTAATTCAATTTTTTATTCAATAACGTTGACAATGTATTGTGTACTAATCCCTACTTCTACCTTACATGATGTCATCCTCATAGCAGAGTTTTGTTGGCCATGGAGACTCCGTGAATGAAATCAGGACTCAAACATTAAGGCCATCGCTTGTGATATCTGCAAGCAAAGTAAATGTCTTCTCCATATTTTCACTATTCAAAGAATCCCTTGTTTTTCAGTCAATGACATGACATCTATGATTGACCAGGATGAATCTGTCCGCCTGTGGAATGTTCATACTGGAATATGCATTTTGATATTTGCTGGAGCTGGAGGACATCGTAATGAAGTTTTAAGTGTTGTAAGTGTATTCTTCATCTAATATTTCTCTTGATTTTCTTCCTTAGTTACCTATTCTGGTTGAGAATATAGGAATTGGATTTTGGAGATTAGTACAACTAATTTTTTCTTTATTACTTTAGGATTTCCATCCATCAGATATATATCGCATTGCTAGCTGTGGCATGGATAATACTGTAAAAATATGGTCTATGAAAGGTAAGATATTTAGTTTTATGTTTGCTGCACTGCTGCTATTATATCATTGGTTACTTTTTGTTTTCTCTTGAATAATCTAGATAAGCTTGACAATAATTCCTACAATGCAATAGATAGTCTAAAAAAAGACAAAAGCTAAATCAGTCAAGTTTACAAAATACTTTTTTCATAAATATTTTTTTTACTGTTGTTATATTTGATAAAAGGGGATTGGACTGGCTAGTTTGATAAAAAGCTGGTTTTCTAACTTGACTATACAGCCCATAAAACTGTACAAGGAAAAAACTTGCAGTGGACCAATTGAACTGGTTCAAAATCACAGATATAAAATCAGCTTGAAATGTTTTTTGTTTTAGTTCCTATATTTTTTAATAAAAAACATTTTTTTTTTGCGAAGACACTGGACATAAGGTCCATGTGTGGATTGTTATTATTGAATCTTTATCATGATTATTTTAATCTTGCTGGTCCTTTGATGCTAGTTTAAATTTTTACCTAGCATTATTTCTAAGATTTTGTTGGTGTTTTTTTACAGAAAAATATTTTTCCTCAGTATTTTATATAATATTTGATATATACTTAATTATTGTTGGCTTGATCAATTGAACCAATGAACATGAGCTAGTGTCTTGACTGATTCAATATATATTTAATATACATGGTGTCTTTCTACCAAGTAACTACTAATTGATTATATAAAAAATTGTTAATAATTTACTGCTAAGTATTCTCAAGATCAGTTTTAACTTGAGAGAAATATTTTAAATTTAAATGGCTGAGAAATTGTTATGTTATAATTCAGTTCCACTTCTCAGTCAACCGGACAGATTCTAAAAGTTGTTTATTGGAATGATAATCCAGATATGTGATATTGCATAACTCTGGACTATTGCATTTTTGTGCAACTGTTTCACTGTTTACTGCTACTGTAATTTATTGATACTTGTTCATGATACAAATTATTTCTGATTATGTGTTTTTTTTCTAACTTTATCCAGCTAGAATGATATCCCATCCAGTAGCAAAAATAATGGCATTCTAACTAATGGAGATCATAACAAAAACATAAATGTAACTATGTTGGTACTAGCTTGTTTCATCAGTCATAATCAAAATAAAGAATTAATTAAAAAGGTATTTTCCCAAAAATGGGGTCGGCTACATGGATCAAATGACACCATTGTATCATTTGTTTCAGAAGACTATTAATCCCCCTTAACCTCTGTTTATCCATCTATCATGTCCTACTTGTAATAATCAACTCTTATTGATGGATTTGACAAGTTGTTTTTGGTATCTTTGATATTTGTTTCATGATAACATGGAAGCTGCAAGTAACAATTATTTTTGTTATATGTTGGAAAATCTTGTGTGAAAAATGATGCTTCTGTCTGTTTATGCACTGAGTCAACTAAAAAATACGTAGTTTTGTTGACCATTTTACAGTTTGGTCCCGCTATCATGCAGCAGTGTCCTGTGCACAAACTGAATTTTTTTTAGTAAACCTACCTATTGTATTTGTCTATGTCTATTTCATGTTAATCTATCATGGTCGATATTTTACTGCAGAGTTCTGGACATATGTAGAACAATCATTCACGTGGACAGATCTTCCTTCTAAGTTTCCCACAAAATATGTCCAGTTTCCGGTAAACAACAGTTTGCTTCTGGTACATATCCATAGTTTCTATTTTTTTTTTCTTATTTCTAATACTAGCTGTTCTTAATTTCAGGTTTACAATGCTTCAGTTCATCTAAATTATGTTGACTGTAATAGGTGGCTTGGTGATTTTATCCTCTCAAAGGTGATTGATTGCTAAGTATCAGACTATTAACTGGATCTGGTGGAAATTTAATGTTAGATCTGTTGTGTGGGAAAAAAGGGTTTCTAAGTCACTATGATGGTCTTTTTTTAAATTATAAGGGGAAACAAAAGTAAATGGCCCCTTAATATAAAAAGTTCTGAAGGTGTTTAGGCTAGCTCTCCTTTTTTGTTAATACAATTGGACATAATTATAGTATTTTTTTAATCTAAAACTTCTCTGATTCATGAGGTTACTTACTAATTCCTCAAGTTATGGATTATGTTTCGTTTCCAGAGTGTTGACAATGAAATTGTCTTGTGGGAACCTAAAGTGAAGGAACAAACTCCTGGGGAGGTTAGTTATAATTATCATCTTTTCTTAATTATATTTTAATATGTAACTTTTAATCAGCTTCACGTTTTCTTTCTTTTTTCATTTTTTTGTGTGGATGTCTAGGGTGTAGTTGACATCCTTCAGAAATACCCTGTTCCCGAGTGTGATATCTGGTTCATCAAATTTTCTTGTGATTTCCATTTCAACATAGCTGCTGTAGGTAAGCATATCTAATTGCATTTTTCTTTTAAAATGATTATTTTCTGTAGTGTGTGCAGCGTAACTACTACAGTGACACGACAACTTGTTCATAACAGATTTGTGACAATTTGGACTAGTTCTTTTGCCTACTACAGTTTAGTTCTATCTTATATTCACTTTTTCTATTCTCTGATTCTGCCAGGTAACAGGGAAGGGAAGATTTTTATTTGGGAATTGCAGTCAAGTCCTCCTGTACTTCTTGCAAGGTTTAGTTATCTATCAGATACTATTTCAATGCATTTTCATTGTATGAGATTCTTAATCTGCTGAGTCACCTTGTTCAGGTTGTCACATCCTCAATCAAAATCTCCAATCAGACAGACTGCTACATCCTTTGATGGAAGGTATTTCTTCAAACATTGATGTTGCTGCTCATAATTTTGATGCAATGTTGTGTTTTGGTTTTAACTCTGGTCCTTTCTTGTGTTTGTTGTAGCACCATATTGAGTTGCTGTGAGGATGGGACAATATGGCGTTGGGATGAAGTTACAAACTCCTCAACCTAACCTTTCTCAGCTTTTACTAGTATGATGGACCAATATCACTGATCAAATAATTTAGTTTAGCTTGTGAACCACGACAATGTTTGTTCTTAAGTTGTGTGATTTCTCGTTTTAAATTTGGCAATGCATTATCTCTACTACCAACCCTATCATCTCTTCTACTAACCTTCTCAGAAGAGAAAATTTTGAGCGCCTGAGTTGATGCAAATCATCATACCATCAGTAGAAGATTATGAAAGGAATATTAAGGCTCTGTTTGTCTAACTCAGGAAGTATTCCCATAAATCACACTTTTCAACTCCATTTTTTCCCAAAGTAAAAAGATTTTTTCCCATAAATCACCGGTTATTTAATAAATTTTAGGTTTTCAACTTTCCTATTAGCCATTTCATCACTGAATATATATATATATATATATAAAGGTAATAATTTGTTGATTAAAGCATGATCATACTTAGTTTGTAGAAAGTCTACTATACTTTCTAGCTGACGTGTATATATGTTTAGACAAGAGGAAAGAATGGAATTAAAAGAATGAATAATGTTATTTTGTTAGAATGAAAGTCAAGAAGGAAGGGAGGGAATGGAAGAAAAAAAATGTTTGTTCTGTTCTTTTTTTCATATCCACATAATATCTTCTTCCCTTGCTTTTTCTTCATCATTCTAAAATTCTAAATTACAAGCTGTGTTGCAATGACAAATCCATACAAATATTAAGAGAAAATAGGTTTTGAATCTAAAATTTAAAACAAATTTATATTATCATGTAACCGTAAATTATTATTTATGGTGTTTATTAACTTTTATATAAAGCTCATAAAATAGGTTTATCTTAAAAACTTCAAAGAACAATTTGAGTTAAAAAAATATCTCACTGAACCGCTTTTTGTCTAAGCACATAGACCAATATATTTTGAAAATGATAATTAGATTTAAAAAAATAATATTGTTTAATTAAATTCAGCCTAAATCATTTTTAAATTGGATGTCTTAATAGATCCTTAACCATAAACTCTTATTTTAACATCCTTTAATAAACGAGAGCGGTTCGTTGAGAGAGAAACAACTATTTATGTTTTTTTTTTAACAAGTACATTTGAGAGTCTTCAATTAACATACTTTGTTCTTTTATATATATATATTTTTAAAGATGTTCTTCTCAGTAAAAATTTCAATACATTTATCATTCTAGTCCTTACTTAAACCGTTCACTATTAACCAGACCATCCTATTTTGTAATTTCAAAATAAATATACCATATTAACATTATTAATATCATATTATTATTATAACTATTTCAATTGCTGTTGGTATTTTCCTGCGAAGAGAAAGGCGTTAGCAACAAAAGTATTGCTTTTCATTCCATCTATAAGAATAATGGCCTATTTTATCATCTACTAATAAACTAGATGAGAAGGGTGGGAGAAAGGAAGAAAACAAAAATAAGGCCTTCTTGTTCAAATTAGCTTGAGACTTTGCTTATAGTGGTCTCTCTTGGACCGAGATGATGAAAAAGAGGTTTCTTAAGTGTAAATATAAAAAGTATGTGGCTTATCATTCCTCCAGCCCAAATCTCGTGTTATGAAAACTTTTGCATTGTAGGGGGGCCTTTCAAATCATTATTGATCTTTAGGAGAAGTAAGAAGTAAGGAAGAATACATTGGGAGTTTCTTTGCGTTTCTTGGAGTTCAGAATGGCATTTTTGCTGAATTCATGAGAGCCATCCATGTCATCCAGTATGCTAGAAGAGCCAATTTTAGAAGACTCTGGTCGGAATGTGATTCAACCTTAGTGTGTGAAACTTTCTTTCATCAAGTGTTTGTACCGTAGTCTATTAGAGGTCATTGGAGAAAATGCTATAAATTTTGTAGAGATATTAATTTTTAGATGTCACATATTTTTTTAGAAAAAAATCATTATATTAATAAGTTAGACAAGTTTAAACATGTCTTCCATAGAAGTATTTAAATAGTATACGGTTATGTCAACTTATATAAGTTTGGACTTTTATTATAATATGTTTCTTTTTCCTATGTATATGGCTTCTTAGCTTGTGTATAGCTTTATAGCTGGCCTGTTTTTGGTTCATGGGTGTTGGTTAGGTTTCCTCATGAGTTCTTTGTATCTTTCTTTTTGTTTTTAATGATATTTTAATGTGATGGCAAATGATAGATGTCCTTGAAGTGTCAGTCTAGCTGAGATATCTAGGATCATAATAATGTTTAACATGAGCCTTTTATTGAAAAAAACTCACTCATTTTTTATTTGAATAGCGTGTAAATTAGAGTGACAACAATGGATTATATAATCAACTGATACAACATTCCTGGAAGAACATCTTAATCTTCCAATGGTACAGCAGATTCAAGTTTCAAACGGTTTAATCGGACAGTTCCAAGAATATACTCTGGCAGCTCCGGTTCTTCTTTTGCCTGCAAGTATAGCATCAGTTAATACCTGAACTACTCGAAAATTGGGATGCACGTGTGATGAACATTTTAACTTTCAGAAGTGAATGCACAAACAGTTGATGTAAAAGAATCTAGAGGAGTTATTCCTTTGTCATTCCTAATATAAAGAAACTTGTAGAAATTAAAGAAGATTTTTCCTCAATAGCTTATTTTGGTTGAAAGTGATATGATATTTATGGTATATGTTATTTATACACGCCAGCTATATAGCACAAAATAAAAAAGCAGTATGTCTGAGAGTAGTGACAAAAGAGGAATATACTACAGAAAGAGGAAAAATCCTCTGCAAAACAACCAACCAAATTTTCCTTTAAACAGACAGGAGTATGACACAAAATAGAACTATACACCAAATCTTATCCCATAATAGAAATAAAGACAGACACCCTTTAAATTAAGAGTATCTATCTATCTGCAAACAATTACACCCGAAAAATTGCAGAAACAGCAGTCATATAAATTGAAACTTCAGCACTTTCGCAAAAAATCAAGTCTACTCTAAAAAGGAACAGAAGAAGATGACACCATAAGAAGATTGTCTGCCTGTAAATTTTATTAACAGAAAGGCACAAACCTCTATCAAAATTGCAAGGTCGACAACAAGACTTGTAACATATCCCAGGACAAGGCCTATGACACTTCTGGCCACAGAAGAGGATCCAATGTCCACATCAATCTGTATATTACAGAAAATTAGCACAAGAGTGTGATTTACCAGAAAACATGAAAATGACAGTAGAGTTACCGGAAGACTGAAGCTCAATTCTACAACCAACTAGCATATTATTGCATTCACTTTCAACAGTAACAAATGGGAATCTTCAACAACTAGAAATAAAATTTTAGAATAAACGTTATGCTCCACATAAGCCAGGGCCAAAAGTTGTGGTCATGGGACTTGGAATTTACACAGCAAACCTAAAATTAAGCCTTAGATATTCTTTATTTATATTAAGATGCTATTTCGTTTCACATTTGAATGATTGCATCCAGGGAGCAGTTAGGATACAAAAATCATCTGATCTACAACAAAAACCAAAACTCATCCTCCCCGAGATGTCCTACCGGAAGTTTGGTCATATAAAGCAAGAGCTACGACTTGTTTTGAGTGATAATTTCACCCAGTAATATGTTCCAATTTATCATCACTACACTATTTTTGTTAGCAAGAATTAAAGATCAGAAAATGTCACGAAGTGAGTGGCTAGAAAGTACCCACTAATGTGAATCTGTTCACGTGTGTCTTCTTAATTTAATTGGAGTGGTTTTCTAAGATGGAAACTGGGATAGGGTAAGTAAATGACAGGTGTATGCTGCTTGCATAAACCTCATACAATGTAATGTAGGTATAAAAGTGTACAAGAATTCATCAGCAAACATGAACAAATAATTACCATAGAAAAATGCAATATTCTGAAACAATATTTAATACAAGAGTCAATAGAACAGGTAAAAATACCAGTGATATAGTATACATAGTAATAACGCAGAGATTTTATGTAAATAGTTTTTCAATTACATAAACAAGCTTGACTTCTTAACTTGAGATTCTAGGGCCCAGAACTACTTCAAGATATAAGCTTAAGTCAAACGGGAAAAAATTCTAAGGTATTACCTCCAAAAAATTATCTTGTCTAAAGTATTTACAGGTTACCGCTTTTCCCAAGAGGCAAGCTTTGGTTCCTACAGCTCTCTTGACCATCCAATATCCCTGGGTCAATTCAAAATTATTAGCTGAAAAATGCTATCAATGATCAAACATAGCATATTTAAAAATTCATCGAGGATCACAAACCTCAACTATACTAGGAATAAGCTTGAATCTTGAGTCCCGAAACGCATCACTTCCACCAACAAACTTAGCTAACAAAGAATTTTTATTTATCGGTCTGTCAGCTGCATAATATAGAACCAGACTGTAGTTTGGTTTCGCAGGAACCTGAGTTTGATTACAATTACAAACAAAAAGTAAGTCTTTCAATGAGAAGCAGATCAGTGGCACAAAAAAAGTTTCTCCAGTGTACTTTATCTATATAAACTACAGACAAAGTTTCTTTTGAGCCGTTGATAGATCTATGATTGTGGATTTCAGAGACAGAAGCACATGTCACAGACTATTCATGATTTCAATCAATTAACTTTCCAGCTTTTAGCATCACATTTATGCTTACTAAGTTAAAAGAAGAAAGGCAGTAAAACCTTCCATTTTACTTGTCGGTCAAAGTTGGCAGCCTTGACGCTCTACTAGTGGTAAAGCTACTCAATTCTTCATTCAATGTCAAAAGCAATGATATGCCAGCAGTAGACTTTTCAAACTAGGTATGACCAGAAAGAGAATGACAGTTGAGACAAACTGAAGAATCACTAGGTCAATAATGTTAAAGAGTAGGAAAGGATCAAACACAATTTATCTTAATTTCCTTTGAAACTCTTTTATTAAAATCCAAAAATGAAAATCAATAATAAAGTTGCAACATGACCACTTCCATTAAAGCTCAGAGAGCTTGAAACTTAAACAATTACCCAGACTCGGCACTTAAATAGTTGTTACTGTAAAATGAAGAGTATTATACCAGGCTTCTAATTTGTGGATTTTGTATTAGAAGAGCAGTTATCCAACTGTCTCTTGGGCAGTTAGTTGTTAGAGAAAAGGAGTTAAGTCAGTTAGACAAACTGAGATTAGGTTAAGTCAGTTAGACAAACTGAGATTAGGTTAAGTCAGTTACACAACTAACTACATGCTATTGACATCTCTCACTATGATGACAGTGCTGATCCTATCAATACCTTATTTTAAGCTATGATTATTAAGAAATACAAATCAGATTACTTTTCTTCCTCAAATCACTCTCTTACTTGTTAGGTTAAATTATTCTTTTGGTTCTTCTATTTGTCAAGTAATATCAGTTTGGTCCTCAAGTTATTTTTGTCTCAATTTGGTCCTCATTTTCTTAAAAATGATTCAATTTAGTCCTTATGTTAGTTTGACCAGACGATGTTAAAGTCAACGCCACGTGTCAATTTCTGATTTTTTTAAATTTTTAAAATTTGTTTTTTTATTTTTTACACGTGTCACTTCACGGTTGTGCCACATGTCAAAATGATTCAATTTGGTTCCTATATTTAATTTTAGTTTCAATTTAGTCCCAATTTTTGTAAAAATGAAGCAATATTGTCCCTTCTTAAATTGACACTCAATTTACTTTTTTATAAATCTTATGGTGATATTCTTACTAAAATTAATGTTTTTATTAGATATTTCTAAAAATATTTTAAATTAACTTTAAATTTTATACAAAACATTAAACTTTGATTTTGTTTTAAACTTGAAATTTAGTTTCTAAACTTATGTGTGACAAGTTATTTGATTTTTAATCTTCACTAAGTTTGTATAATATGATACACTTGATGTCTTTATATATGATGACAAAATTGTTAATTGTTGAAATTAAGTTTGGGGTTTAACTTTGTTTAATAATAAAACTAAAAAAAAAAAATCTTGTTTAAAAATATTTCTACAAATATTTAATAAAAGTGTAAATTTTAGTAAGAATATCATCATAAAATTTATACAAAAACTAAATTGAGTGTCAATTTAAGGAGGAACAATATTGTTTCAGTTTTACAAAAAATAGGACAAAATTGAAACTAAAAACAACTATAGGGACCAACTTGAATCATTTTGACACGTGGCACAATTGTGGAGTGACACGTGTAAAAAATAAAAAAAATTAAAATAAATAATAAATAAATAAAAAATTCAAAAAAAACATTAATTGACACGTGACGTTGACTTTAACACCGTTTGATCAAAATTAACGACAATAACCAAATTGAATCACTTTTAAGAAAGTGAGGACCAAATTGAGACAAAAAAAAATTTGAGGACCAAACTGATATTACTTGACAAATAAAAGGATAAAAAAAGTAATTTAACCTACTTTTTAAGAGGGTATCTAGAGGTTGAAAGTCCTCAATGGCTGAACCTACTCCTTCCACTTCACTTCCCTCCTCTTCTGCCCCCGTTACATAGTCACTCAATTTCTGAAAATTAAATGACAATTTTTTATATATGGTTCCACAGTTAGAACCTGCTATCAAAACACATCATTTCTGTTGAGGAGAGAGAACCCCGGAAGGCATATGATGAATTTCATGTGTTTATACTACACCGAAACTATTCAATTTCTAATTGATAATTCAGTTACCATATTTAAGGCTAATAACATATATGTAGAATCAATCTAATTGATCCTATCATCATCAATTACTATATTTATAACACTACCATCAAGTTGGAGCATATATAGGTCACATGCTCCAAACTTGGAACATATGTAGTTAATCTGAGTCCCTTAGTGACAATGAATATTTTGCTAGTTGATCACGCGAATTGTCAAAGTTATTAGCTATTTCCCTTACACATGAATTTCTCTTTCACAAAGTTACAATATACCTCAATAAGCTTTGTCCTTTTATGGAATATTAAATTTGAGGCAATATGTATGGAAGCTTGATTACTACATATAAGAAGAGATAAATGTGTAACTTTTGCAAACTTTAGTTCCTAAAGCAACTATTTGAGCCATATAAGCTCCAAACTAATTGTAGCCATAACTTGAAACTCTGACTCCACACTGGATCTGACTACAACATTTTACCTTCTCCTTTTCCAAGAGACAAGGCTATCTTTGACAATTATACAAAAACCAAAGATGGACCTTCTATCAATGGAATATCTAACATAAGCAAGTCATTGTGTCCCAATGTTTATTTCTGCGAGAGTTGAAGAATTGACTTGCTACACAAATCACTACCAAGATATTTGAACCATATGTGTGAAAGGAGAAGTCTCAAATATAAAGAAGTGTATTGATTTGGTGTTGACATACTCTATTGAGGTTTTGTACATCATTATTGTAAATCGACTTGACCTGTGTCCAAACTGATTCAAATGTTTCACAAGAGCGAAAACTATTTTTTCCTAACTCAACAACTAGTGAATGAATATCTAACATTACAACTTACATGTGAGATCATGACATTTTGTGTGAAGACTTTTTATAAATAGATATGCTAACTGAAGCCCAGATGAGACATAAGAAACACAATTAAGACTACTACCTAGTTTTTCTTTAATAAAGTGTTTGTTTATCTCAATGTTCGATCCTATCATTCTTAATTAGATTGTGAACAATGCTTATAAATGATTTATCATCACAATAAAGGGTTGTAGGCCCTTCACATGTCACTTTAAGATCAGTCAAAATAATTCTCGTTTCAAACACTCCATGTTTATAGCTTAGAATTCAGCCCCCACACTAAACGTTGAAACAACATTTCAACCAATTTCAACCCATGCACTATACTAAGGTGGGTCTCGTATCAGTAACAAATCTTGAGTAATCTACATTACTATACACCTCCCTTTTTAATTTTTCATTCCTCGTGAACAACAATCTCCTTCTTGGACTTGTTTTTAAATATTGAAGGATTTTGTTCACTACCTATATATTTCGCTTCCTTGAGTCATGCATTAACTAACTAACTACACCAACATCAACATGAAAGGTCCCGTGTGGGCTAAGCTAATCAACTTCCCCATAATTTCGCAATATTGGGGCTTATTTGTAGTAGATCTATTTTCATCACACCCAATTCTATGGTTTGTTTTATGGGAACTCCGGTGATCTTGCAATCAATCTTACATGTTTCTTTGAGAAGATAAATAATATAATTTATTTGAGAGATAAAAATGTATTTCTTCTAGTAAGCAACTTATGTCGCAAGGAAATACTATAATTTTCTTAGATCCTTCATCTCGAACTCAATAGCAAGCTTTTTTTCAAGAATTGTTTCTCATGTTGATTATCTCCTACAATAATCATGTCACCCACATAGACCAAGTTTCCCTTCTAAAGAATGCTTAATGAATAGGGTATGGTCACCTTGAATCTGTCGATATCCCATGGACATCATAACATGAGTGAATCTAGTAAACCAAACATGAGGCAACTGCTTGAGTTCATACAAGACTTTCTACTTGCACTCTTTATTCCCTTCTTCAATGTTCTAAAACTAGGAGGATTCTCCATGTAAACTTCTTCCTCTAGATGTCCATGAAAGAAAGCATTTTTTACATCAAATTGTTGCAATTTCCAACCAAAATAAGCTACCAATGAGAAAATTAGTAGTATTCATCTTTGCTACTAGAGCAAATGTCTCCTCATAATCAACATCATAAGTCTAAGTGTGCCCTTTAGCAACCAACTTTACTTTGTAGGATCTTCAGTGCCATCAATTCTATACTTCACATAATAAATCCACCTCCTACATCCTTCTGCCTTGTTATCTTGTGGTTTGGCATGACTTTCCAAATTGTGTGTTTACCATACAAAAGAATTTGACACCGTAAAAACTTCATATTTTTCTTCATGAGAAAAACCCATGTGACATGGATACAATCATCAATATAAACCATTTAGGATCCGACACAACTTAAAAAGCATTAAGCTATATGAGAGAAAAAGATCTTATTGATATTGAATAATTAAAAGAATACATAAGCATCTATATATAAAGAACTCTAGTAATGATTACCAAAGATCCCTAATAGCTTACAACACTGCACTTGTAATGATTACAAAACCTTCTGTAAATTAACAAAATATTTTCTCCTAACTCAATGACTTGCACTTGTAATGATTACAAAACCTTCTTATAAATTAACTAAATATTTTCTCCTAACTCAATGATTGTGAATCCTTTTCTAGTGACTCTTGCCGTGCTGATTATGGTGGTCGTGGTGATCCTAATGGAGGTTGTAGTGGTTACTATTCCAACATTCAATGTCAGGTGTGCCTTAAGTTTGGACATGTTGCATATTACCATTTCAATGAATCATTGAATAATCAAGGACTTAACAATGGTTTATAACTATTCACTCTTACAATTGGGGTTTGGGCATAACTCAACTACAAAAACTAGCTCATGAGATGAGAGTTGTCTAGCATTTATAGACACTAGTTGGTCATATCACAAGTTCGATATCTCCAACACATCTCTCCTTACACTAAGCATTGAACATCGATTGTTTGTAGGAATAAACATTTATGGTGGTCCAATCAATTCTTCGCAATAGGCAACTCAATATCATCTTGTAATTTGAATTCAAATCTATTTCAACTTCAAAAGTAAACTAATAAGGTGAAGGTTTCCTTCTATTATACATAATATTTTAGTTATATATCACTGTGGGATCTGTCAACATTCACACATTTAATAACCTTAATTTTTCACAATTTGTCTTAGTTGAAAGCAAAAGCAATAACATCCATACCTGGAGATTAATGACAAGGATAAATGGAAGCTTTTTCCCGGCTTCTGACTGAAATTCAGAAGGAAAAGATATTAGACAATACAATGGCATATGAAATTGACAATTTCCATATTAAATATATTTTTAGGGAACAAACATGTAATCTTATATATAGACATTGCAAAACCTTGTACATTTAAAAAAATATACTTAAGAAATTTTCAACTTCTTTTTTTCTTAAATGACATGTTCGATGAAAACTGGCCATCTTTCCCCAACCTTACTTTACAATAATCAATACGGATACTAAAAGATAGAATGCTAAAAATTTGACATTACCTGAACCAAACATTTAGGGTGAAGGGCAATTCTATCCACAGATTTATCAACTGTTAACCAATCGACTCCTACAAGTTTGAGAAGAGGATCTCCTCCAACTACCTGCAAGAAAAATTCTGTGTTCATGACATTTTAACCGACCCATAAAATCTAATGTGAGATCAATACCACTATATGGAAAGTATATTTTAGAAGGAATCAGTTAACTGAAGATAATTTTGTTAGGAGTCACTAGATTTTAGGGTAAAGATTGAGAAAAAAAAAAAAAAGGCTTGTGAATTGTGACTTGAGTGGGGGAGTAAGATCTTTCTCTGGTTGAAGAACACTGTTACGGGACTAAGGCTCTGATGACGTGCAACAATAAGTGGATTGGTTGTCGTTTCTTTTCATTACAGAAAAAATAAAGTAACAATACAAGTAATTCATAATTATGTAAAAGTAGATTGAGATCTTTGCTGAAAACTGCAGTCCTAGAATTTACCAAATTTACAAAAAAAATAAGCATAAAGTCACAGTTCAAACCTCCAACATGCCCCAGTTTCAGGGACAGAACTAATTGTTAATTTGAAGGACACTAAAGCGCATGCACACTACTACTGCACAATATCTCATCATCCAAGTTAAAGAAAAGATTTGGTGTTGTACTTCTACTTTATAATTGAATGACTTAAATAGTTTACTAACCTTTGAACTATCTTTAAGATAGTTCTTTCCTCTGATCATAAATCCTTTTCCAGAAGGAGAAGCCCAACAGTTTGTGTCATTGTCATCCTTTCCTTTCCATAAAGAACAATGCAAGTCACTTGGAATTGTGATAGGAGTTACATGAGGATCCAATTCTTCGCTAAGATCAGGAGCTGCATCCAATAATCAAATATATAATATTATAATTCCAGATGAAATTAAGAAGTCATATGTAACTATAACCAATTGCTCACAAGAGAGAATGCTTTATTCATTTTAACATTACCCATTTTCTTCTACTCTTGTAGACTAGATATATAGACTGAGTACATGTATTATCATGAACTAAAACTCCCAAAGCATAAGCCAACATGTGAAAGCAAGAGAATAATTTTATATCTAACAAATTGACATGAATGTTGAAGAAGCAACTAAATTGGCCTATGCTAGATATATCGTGTTAATTAGGGAAACATAGCGTTTATTGTTTATTAGGGAAAATAGTCATTGTTTGAAATTGGTAGATATTTTTGATAGTATTTATTACAATATCTTCTATTTACCTTATTGAAACAACTCCCACCTTTTTAATTCATGGTGAGGTTCCTTAACATTTTTTATTCTAACTTCATGTTATCTTATTAATTGTATGCCATCTTCGGTTTTAAATAACAAAATTCCTCATTCTACTTTATTTCCTCATAAACCTCTCCATTATGTGAGCCTCCTGTTGTGCACAGTCCACCGTCAGATTCCCTTCCTCCACCACCTCTTCAGGTTTATAGTCGAAGACATCGTCCTCAACAACCACCAAGTGACTCACTTCAAGTGCTAACTATTCTGTCTCCTCTGGATCCGACAAATGAGTCTGGCCTTCCAATTGCCCTTCTAAAGGTTCTACTCATAATCCTTCTCCACATTAAATTGCTTTGATTTACCATAAATTATCTTCACCTTTTTATACCTACCTCTCGTCTATCTCTTATGTGTCCATTCCTAAATTTGTTAAAGTTAAGCCTTAGCCCATCCAGGTTGGCGTCAGGCCATGCTAGATGAACTAAGTGCTCTTTAGAATAGTTGAACTTGGGAGCTCATCCCATTACCGTACGGAAAATCTAATGTTGGTTGCAAGTAGGTTTTTGCTATCAAAGTTGGTTCTGATGATACTATTGATCATCTCAAAGCTCAACTACACAAATTTTTGGATTGGATTATGATAATACTATTTTTAGCCATGGCTGCTCTTCAACAATGCTCTCTTTTTCAACTGGATGTCAAAAATGCTTTCCTCAATGGAGATTTGCACAAATAAATTTATATGGAGCAACCTCTCGGATTTGTTGCTCAGGAGGAGTCTTCTGGATTGGTATGTCGTCTTTGCAAATCTTTATATGGCCTAAAACAGTCACCTAGGGCCTAGATTGGAAAGTTTAGTAGCATTGTTCAATAATTTGGTATGACTCGAAGTGAGGCAGATCATTATGTCTTTTACTGTCACTCAAGTGTTGGATGTGTCTATTTGATAGTATATGTTGATGACATTTTTCTTACATGCAGTGACCACCATGGCATCTCCCAGATAAAACAACACCTCTGCCACCATTTTCAAACCATGGCAAACTTCGATATTTCTTACGTATTGAGGTAACACAATCCAACAATAGTATTACTATATCTCAAAGGAAGTATGCATTGGATATTTTGGAGGAAACTGAGTTGATGAATTCAAAACCTGTTGACACACCCATGGATCCTAATACCAAACTCCTACCAAATTAGGGGGAGCCTATGTCAGATTCCGAGCAATATAGAACGTTAGTTAGGAAATTGAATTATCTTACAGTTACTCGTCTTGACATTTCTTTTCCAATCAGTGTGGTAAGCCAATTTCTTAAGTCCTCATGTGAAGATCATTGGAACGCAGTCATTCGTATATTAAAGTACATTAAAAGATCTCTTGAAAAAGGGTTGTTATATGGTTCCAATAACCATACAAGAGTGGTTTGTTATTCAGATGCTGATTGGACAAGGTCTCTTTCTGATAGAAGGTCTACATCCGAATATTGTATCATCATTGGTGGTAACTTGATCTCTTCGAAAAGCACGAAACAAAGTGATTCTCCTCTTTTATTGGTCCATTGGGCCTTACATGTTGAAGCGATGGGGCTATCCTACACATGGAAATTGCTATCTCCAAGAGATGGACTATATGAACTTTGGATTAGATGTGACTACTGATCATTCAAGCTTTTCATAATATTAATTTGATTCCATGGCAAATTAGATATTTAGCTTAATTGTACGGAGAACAATATACATATGCTTCTACATTTTACCTATATCTATATGGGGAGGATAACCAGTTTATTGATAAGCTTGTTGCTTATGGTACTGGATCTCGGGGTTTCATTTGGTGATATAATGTTCTTGGATTTCTAAATCTAGAGTCTTTTAGAGATAGGTTTTCTCTACCTTGCTTAGGTTTTGATTTGGTCCCCCAACTTCTTTTGTATTGCTTTTCTTTTTTTTCAATGATATTCTAGGGTGCTGCAAATGATTGATGTTATTTGTGGTGTCAAGATAGTTGGGATGACAAACAACAAAGTGATGCTACCTTTTTTAGTTCGATAAATTGAAAAAATAATTTCTTTTAAATTTAATGGTTAATGGGTGCTGATAGATTTTTCTCAACCTGTCAAAAGGGGAAAAATTTTGCACTCCAAGAGGGTGTACTCCTTCCATTAAAAAACTGACATGGCTGGTATGTTTTTACTATTTTAAGTTTTTTGAGATAAAAACAGAAACATGTTTAGTTAAGAATAATTACTACCATAGGAGTGAGTACTGTAGGAGTACATAAAATTTATTCTACTCAAGGTATTTTTTAGTTCATTCCCAGTGTTTTGAGGAGTGATCAAAGTTCATGTTGTATAAGGAAATGTTCATTGGAATGATTGGATAGTCTAAATAAGTAGAGCATGGTAAGTAGAAAATGTTATTATAGTTTCTCTTCCTTTTCCCCTACCAAATAACAAATAACAAAGAAAAGCTTACCAGCAGTTCGCTTTAAAGCTAATGTTGTGATTGCCCATGAAATATTCTTTAGCTTGACTCTTGGCTCCTGACAATTTGGGAAACGTAATTAAACAATAGAACTTAACAAAACTCAAATGACACATATTTCTACTGTAGACTACTTTTATAGCTGATAGGTGTAAAATAAGGAAAACCTGCATAACAAGTTTTTGATCATCATCACTTTCTTCATCTGATGTTGACGAATCAGCAGTAATTGCATCATAAAACTCATCCTGCATTTCATCCTCACATTCAGCACTAGAAATAGAAGCATCAGAGATTTTGGAATGAACAACTGTGGTGGCATTTTCATGGTGGAGTGCAGGATTGGCAGCAATGTATTCCTTCAGACCTGACCCATTATTTAGAAACATATATATTAAATGCCTCCAGAATGGTATTCACATGCAATTTGCATGAGAAAAAAAAAAAGCCACACCAACAATGAATCATGAGAAACTTCCTTATTTTGTTTTGAAATATAATATATTACTTTATAGAAGCAACAGAATTACTTTTGTAAATATAGCTATTTGGGTTTAGAGCAAATAATAATGCTAATTCCATAGTTTGTTGTTTCTACTTTGTTTGGTTGTTTGAAGGAGGAAAATTTGTTACAGGTGGAAACTTTGCTGTTCAGGACAGTACCAGAATAATTAGTTGAAATTAATTGTTTGTCAGTATTCAAACTCATGAGGTCAACAGTATCTTCCTGTTAGTTAATGATTTAGTTTACAAACATTTGATAATTAATAAATTTGTGGAGTTCAATCTAATCTAATAGCTTTGTCACATGACAAATAATTTATGGACTCCAGCCTGAATGGTTTCAAAGGTCATAGCGGTCATAGCTTCCGTGTTGAACAGTACGCTTGCATGCTGAAATTTAGATAAAATAGAGCTTTCACTTTCTTCCTCTCTGGTGTGATTCCAAATTCTTAAGGTATTACCAAAATGGGATCAGATCTCAACTAATCAGATTCATTCCTAACCAGAAATTAATATCCCAACCCGGTATTTTCTTCTCGCTGAATCTCATCCTACACTATCAAAAAGGAAGCTTTTCCTCCATCCCTCCCATACTTTTTCTTGTCCTGATTCTGCCAAATACCCCCTAATCAAAAGAAAGAAATAACGTCGGAAACTGGTCATTTCTGTCAGAATAATGTCTTCTGTATCATGTTACAATTAGCAGGCCAGCTTTTCTCACTGCTCAAGATAGAATTCAGAACCACATCAAAAGAAACCTATTTAAACTACCAAGATGACTACAAGCAAGAGCTTACATAACAAAATTTTGAAAATCTCAACTCAAGTGCCAGTCATTCTAGAAATTCAGAGAAATATATAAGATAAAAACAATGGTGCAAATACTTTACCTGCCACTTGGAACAATAATGCATGAGGAATACTCCTCTGAAATTTTGAGCTCTGGTGATTCTTCCATCGACACCAGGATGAAGTGTTTATCTCTAAAGTGTGCGTCACTAAACATCTTGGACTATTTGATGGCACAGATGTGTTCAAATTTCTAATCTCCCATGAAGATGCTGCAGACCAAATGCAACACATAAGATGATAAAACTAGTCAATGCTGAAAAATACGTCAGTGGTCATATTTTCTTTCTTTTGATCAGTTGCTAGAGTCTAAAATTAAAGTAAGAGAAATGATTCCCATCATATAGAAATCAATATACCCTCCAGTGAGAAATTAATGTGGATACCACTAAATACTACCAAGCACCACTTATCAATTCCAAGGATTTAATGCAAAAGATTCTCTCTTACGATTAACTTTTGCACGTCGATATCCATGTATTGGGGGCTTTTTCTTGTGTATAGCTGGACATTGCAAGATAGCTGCAAGAATTAAATATATAAAATATTTCAGCATGTATTTTTCCGAGTATGTTTAAAAAATACAACATGGTGATCATCTAAATCAAGGTCAGGAAAACTGCCATAACATGTATTGGGAGCACAATTTTCATTGGATTAGTAGTATGTATACGCTTTATCTTCAGCAATTAAATGAAATGCACAATACTACTATGATAGCCATGAAAGTAAATTAACTAATTCTTGACGGTTACAAAAGGTCCAAACAAGAAATCACTACAATCATATTCTTACTATATGTTCCATCTTGTCCACGAAACCATTGTCTAGAGAAGACAAAATCCTGCTTTGAGTGCCACCTGGATTAAAAGTTAATTCAGTGAACATTATAAATGTAAATAATGATTAAGTAAGAATAATTTTAATAAAACTTGCTTTTCTATTCATTGATGAAAAATAAAAATTATAACGCCATTGGGGAGAAGAGAGAGAGATGACATGAAACTGTAGATAATTGATAACTAAAATTTCGTCACTAACAACTATATAATGGGCTGACACACACCCAAAAAGTTAGCTAGTCCTATAATAGAAGAATTAGCAGAATGAAAGCCCAAGACAATAGGAAAACCAAATTAGCTAGGCTCACAAATCTTTAATATTTAAAAAATCAACACAAATGATAAATCTCTATCATTGAAAAATTCACACAAATTAGATAGCACATGTCTATGAAGAATTTAGCAGAATAAAAACCAAAGTCAACAGGGAAATCTATTAGCTAAGCATAGAAATCTTCACCATGGAAAAAAATCCACACAAATGAGAAATCTTTGTTACTGAAAAAATTCACACAATAATGAAATTTACAGCACAGAGCATATATTACAGTAATCCAATCCCTACAATGCTATAACTTTTCAAATTTGAAAATATTAACATCAATAGATTACCGAGATAGATACTTAGAATCATATGTCCCATAAACAACATCGTAGTGCCCATCGTAAGAATCTACAAGTTCCAAGTCACATATCAACGTATCCCACCTGCAAAAATAAACATAAATGAGACTAATTTCCTCAATATGTTATCAAGACAGTTAAGCACCTTTTATAGGAAACTTACTCGTATCTTTTCTGTTGGTCAGTGCTCAAAATAACTTCAAAAACAGTATCTGCAGTTGCATCAATAACACCAACAGACTTCGCAAGGACAGTCTTACCATTCTACAAAGCACCAAAAATGCCAAATCAGAAATAAGAGTTATTTATCTGTCCTGTCATAGTGAACCAAAGCACCAATCTCAATTGCTGTAAATGTAACATAAAATAGGACAGAAGCTACACAAGGAGCATATGACAAGATTTTACATATTAACAAAACTAGTGAATCCGTCAACAAGATGATTCATTAGCATAAAAAGAAAAAGTTTTGGGTTAGAAAGATGTATCAAGGTGTTTATTGACAGAACTTTCTTATTGATGTTAGCCATTTAGGTCATATAATGGACAGCATTGCAGATAAACCAACCTTCTGAAAATATAATGGCATTACTCATACAGGTGCGAGCAGATACTAGTATACCACTACTCAGAACCTCTCAATGTAAGACACAAATTCATAATAGGAAGAACACATGCAAACTATTCCAGAAGCAAAGCAAATGGAGTCTCAAAATAAATAAATAAATAACACTTTTTGCCTTAAGCAATATCCATATATTCCTTTTTTATTCATAAGGTCTATTTGATTTTGTAAAATGAGTCAATAAAGTTGTTCCTGACAACTAGTAATCAATGTTGAAACTATAAGCAACGGATGCAGGTACACACATACACTCATGCACTAATGTATTAAATAAGTCTAGGATACAGTAGCTTCAATTTATCCCTAGCCTTTTTTGCTGTGCTGCTAGCTCTGCACTGTATTTTCAGTTAGTCATTAGTTTCTATAGAGATTTTCAAGTCTCTGATAACACAACAGTAACAAATAGTAATTGATTCTGTTTTATCAGTTACCCTTCCTTTCCTATATATATTTGCTTTCCTTTGTATAGATTAAGTGACTATTCTTTAAATTGACAATAATCAGATATATATTACATGGTAATCAGAGTTGATACCGTGGCCTCTGAAAATTCTTCTTTTGCCCACAACTCTGACACCTCCATGTTACTTCCTCTTACCACCCTCACACTTTCAACATGTCGATCTCTCTCAAGCTTACAACTGAAAATTTCTTGATCTGGCCACAAGTGCTTGCCACAATCAAAGGACTGCAACTTTTCAAGTTCTTGGACGGTCAAGAAACTCCACCAAAATACCTCAATCCTGATGACACTCTTCACATTATTAATCCTGGTTATCTCTAATATGAGCAACAAAATCAACTCTTGGTTGTTTGACTTCTTGCGTCTATGGAAACATCTGTTCTCACCACTGCATCTCAAATCTGGAATAAGCAGCATATTTATCACGCATCCCACTCAAGAGCCAAGGTAAAATCCTTAAAGATTCAACTTCGTACACCTAAAAAGGACAGAACTGATGCCACCTATCTTCTTGATATCAAGAAGATTGTTGATACCCTGGCAGCCATTGAATTGAAGCCATTCTTTCTGGCCTCTCGGAGACTACGGAAGTTTTGTTATTTCCATCCTCACACACCTTGACCCTTATACCATTGAAGAAATAGAGGCCTTACTTTTGTCCCAAGAAGAAAGTTTGGAGAAATACAAAATCATTGACTATGCTGTCATCAACATAACAGTTATCTCTGGTCCTAATAACTCCTACATAAACAAAAGTTCTCAATACTCCCTAAGGAACAACAGATCCACCAACCACAATAATTCTTCTTTCAAGAGAATCAACGATCAACAACACAAAGAACTTTACAAGAAACTCTTGGTAACAACAAAAATCACAGTGTCAAATTTGCAACAAGTTTGGTCAAACTGCCACAACTTGTTGGCAAAGGTTTGAACATGACTTTCAACCTTCCATCTCTGTTAACCAATCTCAGTTTTGTTCATCAGAAATTCAAGATGATACTCCTTCAATTCTTCTGCTCTAAGTAATCCTTTGTGGTACCCAGATAGTGGTGCCACACATGACTCAAATAATTTTACGACCCAGAATTCCTACACTGGAAATGAAAAGGTCAAACTAGGTAATGGGATGGGTATGCCTATCTCTCACATTGGCTCTACTGTTTTTCACATCCCCCACACACAAATATTTTTTCTTTAGAAAATATTTGGCATGTTCCTCATATTTCCAAGAATTTAATTAGTGTTTCTAGATTTGTCCAAGATAATCAAGTATATTTTGAATTTCACTCTAATGCCTGTTAAAACTCAGGACACAAACCAGATCATCCTTAAAGGCTTCCTTAAACACGGCTTATATGTTTTTTGCCCCGTTCGCTCTTCTTCTATTATCAATGTTAATCATACTTCTATAAATTTTGTAGTTTTTTTGTGGCATTCTCGTCTTGGTCATGCTTCTTATCAAACTGTTCAAAGAATTTTAAAGCATAACAATATTCATGCTGTCAACACTAAAGCTTTTTCCACTGTTTTCTGTGACGTGTTCAAGCCAAAATGCATCAGCTTCCTTTATCTGAATCTGATACGTCCTTTAGAAATGATTTACACTGACATATGGGGACCTGCTCCTATGCCTACCTCTAATGGTGCCAAATATTACATAACCTTTTTAGATGCTTACTTTAAATTTGTGTGGATTTATCTTCTTCATTCCAAATCTCAAGTTTCTAGTATATTCAATCTCTTTAAAACCTTTGCAAAAAATCAAACAAATCACAAATTAAAGGCCATTCAAACTAATAATGCTAAGGGTTTTTTACATAACAGTATTGATCTTCTCTATCTTATAGTCTCAATTATATGTGTGTGTATCAGAACCTTGTGATGTCATTCACTCTCTTTTCTTTCTCATCTAAACTCCATCAAGTGACTTATGCTGCTAAGCTTTGAAGGAAAATATCAACAAAGAAACAAGTGTTGGATAATAAATTAATCACCAATGAGACAAGTGTTATACTATTACAACTCATGTTAGAATAACATAATGAATGAAAAGCTAACTAATTTTCAAGAAATAAATTAATAATCAGTATTGCCCAAGTCCTCCCCTGCCCAAAGAAGTGAATTGTATAAGGATAGATTCAGAAACCTTGTGATCAGAAACATCCTCAAAAATTCTAATACCTGAAATCACAAACAAAAGAAACATCTAGATATATAAGGATAGATTTAACTAAAACTTTTTCTAATGAAGCCGATATAAATAAGTATTACAAGTGGAAAAAACCATAAGTGAAAGCATATTTGTTTGTATGAAGAGTTTGACAATCAAATCATTCAAACAAAGAGTAACGTGTACAACATTACTCAAGTTGTTTTACCCCAAATAAACCAATGATTTTTTCCTTTTGTAGAGTTACTTTTACAATTCTTTCACTTTTCCCTACTAAATGAAATATTCCTATATGGCAACAGACTGCAAGACCGAGGGTTATACCCTCCAAAGCGATGCAAAATGATTTGATTACCACAATCTGATCCCCATTCCACCCTCTATTCAAACTCAGAAGTAGATGTTATCATTAAAGAAGGGCTTTTAGTTACATTTTTAACCACGAGTTACTCAATAGCGTGTGTTTAGTGTGGTTCTGGATCAAATATTAACTCAAGAAATCACAAAAAGGTGGAAGTGTATTAGGCTACTGAGCATAAGCTTATTGGTTATTAGGCTACTGAAAGAAAACAAGACAGCATTGCAATAGGCTACAAAATAATGCAAAACAGAAGAAAAGTACCAGCCAAAGTAAAAATGCATTTCCATTGATGTGCTTCAACTGCATCGCCTCCATCACCTTCAAACCCGTCTGTTCTAGACAACTTTGATGATTGTCGTAACAATTTTTCAGGGCCTTTTAAAAAGAAAACAGTAAATTAGCTAGTAATATAAAGAGAGAAACATACAAGATATAGAATGCTAATGTATTATGTAGCAACCCCTCCATAATTATAGAAATTAGAAAAGAAACACGGGATTCCTTGCAAAAATAATGTCATCACTGATTTAGAATCATACTTACTGTCACCCCCCACAATATTCAATGCAAATCAATACTGTCAAATTTTACTGCTTTTGAAATAGGAATAATATGGAGTGCTTTATGTCAATGGGATTAACTAAATCCGTGATTTATTTCTTCTTTATTAATTCCTCTATAGTTTCTCTACAATATTTACTTGAACAGATATGCACAACTTTCTACTCAAAAGTTTCTTTCTGTTTTAAAAATGGTTTACAGGATACTTTTGTCATTTTTTTATCCTCTTCAAGCAGCTATTCAGTTAGAAAAGGTGATTTGTGCTAGGATCTCTCCAATCTATCTTCTCAGATTTCAGCTTCATCGTCCTTTATTGGTGATTTTAATGTTGTGCCTGGGAGGGAGTCATTATAGAGGTAAAAGTTATCCTTCTCTTTTGGCTTGCATGGAGTTCCAGGATTAGGTTGATCAGAATTCTCTAATTAACTTGCCTTCATCTGACAGTCAGTTTACTTGGACCAATGGCCACTTTGAGGATTCTAGATCTGGTAAGAGGTTGGATACGGATGTTTGTAATACTTATTGAATAATTTTTTGATCTTCAGTCTCATGAAGAAAGTAAATCACAAATTTTAACTTGCGTAAAGGGATAAAGGGAGACCAAGAAGGACATTGGAAGAAATTTTTGAAATGGATCTCGTAAAGAATAATTTTCTTAACATTTTGGTTCCATGTAGCTAATCTCACCTAGTGAGAGAGATAAGGCTATTGTTGTTCTGAAATATGAAAGATGCCCTATTGTACTCCCCAAGAAGCATAATAGGTAGAATATGTCATCCAATAAAATCAATTAAGCATGTTAATGCCTCAAAAGCACTCCACGATGAATATAATGATTGAATTTTTTTTTGGTACCTTGGCCAATTCTTATGAGCTTCCTCAAACCATGGGCATATCGCCTCACTCTAGGTCGATGTCCTTCAAGATTGATCCTTCCATGACATAAAGAGCAATTATATGTTAATTTGTGTAAAATTATCTAATAGAAGGAAAGTATCTAAGACAGAACATAACACTTAACTACACTCACATAAACTGTGCAGGTCTTTCATTAAGCATAACTCTCATATATATAACATAAACAGTAATACCTAACTCTAAGCAGTATTTCTTGAAAGTATTTAGAAAAATAATGGAAAAAAAAAGAAGAGCACATATGATTTCAAGAACCAAAAGCATTGAATCCCCTGCCATTATGTATGATATAACACAATTAGTCAGAGTGGCCAACAAGACAATTAAAATAATGATGTTATTCTACGAGACTTAAATGTACAAATGCATTTCAAAAGGGGGAACATACTCGTTCTCCATGTTGTTCAGTTTGTCTCTAGCACTAATTCCTTTTGACAGCTCAAGCTCAGCCTACAAAGGGCATATATCCAGTAAATTAAAATTTATCACAAATTATGGAAAGTGACATAAAACTTTCACATCCCAATTATTTCAGATAGCAAACAATAACTCCCGTCTTCTTTACATTAAAGGGAAACATGTTCGAAATTTTACAGAAAAAAAAAAAAGAAACTTCATATCGAAGTCTCCTGCCCCAGAAATAAACTTTCAATCTCAATCAGACTTTGGTTTTAACAATACTTACTCAAACCAATCACAAAACGCAATGCTCAAGTTCTAAACACAAACCTCCCGTTATTGTTTCATACCTGTTGCTTAGCCTGATCAAATGCTTCCATCCATCCCCTGGCCTCCCCAGCTGTAGCGCAAGCAATCTTGAAGAAAATGAACATGCAAAAGAAACTTATATTATACTACAAAAAGACAGAAAAAAGTATAACACCCATGCCATGAGGGAGCTCATTACTGCAATACATACATAAATTTGCATTCCAGTGCAATTGTTGAATCAAAAAAACTCTTAGAAAGTGGATTTAGATTTATAAAGTGAAGTTTACAACTACTTACATATTATAATTTGATCCTATCTCTATAAGATGTGGGAGCCCCACACACGATAACTTAACATCTTGCATGTGGGACTATATATATATATTAGAGTGACCTATTAATAGGTGAGACGATAGGTTTATGTGATGGAAGTCTAATTCTAAGAACTTGATTAAGCATTTTGATGACACTACCCACAACAAGTGTGGTAACACATGCTTACGACAAAATTAAGGGAAAAGTCCGAATAGGGGACTCCAGTTAAAAACATTTATTATGAAAGAAAAATGAAAACTTGAAGAACTACTTTTATCATGGGGTTCATGCTCTGTTGAATTCCACATCATTAAATTGCATGCGGGGGATTTGGCACTTTATTTTTTGGTAAGATCACAAGGTGTGGAACCAATCCTCTCCCACTCAGGTGTTGGCTTGGCCTGAACCACAATTTGCTTCAAGTGAGTTCAGAACCCTGTACTCTAGGCAAAAAAGTTACTGCAAGCAAAAGTTTGTTAATACGGAGCTCAGGTTGAGAACTGAGTCACGATTCATGGTCTTAGGATCTTGCAATCTTTTTTGCGTGTACAATGAAGGCTATGAGATTATGAACTACAACGGTATGCAAACTACCCAACCTCCTACCACTAGGTGGATCCTGGTGGGTTTCTTGCAATTATTGCTTGTTCAGGCATTAATGAATTACTACACTAACATGATACCTGAAAAGTGTAACGAGAGGAAAAAATTTACATCAATCTTGGTTAGAAAAAATGAAAAAACGTATTACACACATTGCGCTTCCGCTTAGAAAGGTGTGTTCTGTTTTACTGTTTTTCTTTTCAAAAAAAAAAAAACTTGAAAGCAACAAAAATTATGTTTTGTAATTTGATATAGAAACATATGATGTGCAGCGTTTACAATCTACAGAAGATGGAAGTTTGTCCTTCTTTTTTATACTCAGCAGAGTATTATAATAAGTTACAAGATCAATCATGAATTCTTCCTAAGCTGTTATACATGTTAAAAATCTTGCATCGCATGCACACAGATGTACTTATCAATCACTACCAATCATCACCAATTATTTGAATAAGCAATTCAAAAACAGAACTTACATCTCCTTTTTTGGTCTCATCTAATCGATTGTAAAACCGTAAAACATAAAGATCCTGGGGAAGAAAACAAAAAACATTTAGCTCCCATCAGATTTCGAACGTAACAAGCCATGCATGTACACTCAAATCTTGAGATTTTTATACGTCAAAGGGAGAATATTCCATTAAAATTAATGCATGATCAGTTTAATTTCATAACTACAAGTAGTATTTTACCCCATTGTTGACCTTTCGACGACCTAGCTCCTCCACCATTAGCGTGGGTCCAACAACTCCCCGCCTAATTGGTTTCTGCAACGAGGAAACTTTTATCTTTAACAAATTTATTGTTGAAAAAACAGAGATAAAAGTTCCTCATCAGAACGAGAGAAAGAGAGAGAAAGGGATAAAAGCCAAGGTGAAAGATGATTGAAACGGCGATATTACCCACATTTAAAAAACAAATAGTAAATAAAATTATTAAAAAACTATTGAAACAAACTAGTATGTACGCTCAATGAAATATGACTATTAATGAACCAAAATAAATATTTTCTTTTATACACAAAAATGTAAGGAATGGCAACGACCCTGCTTAGCCTTTAGTATTTCATTTTGCCAGTTGAGTCTTCCTTCTCTCTATTGAGCCTTCTTAAAATTGTCATTTATCTGTTTTACTTGTAATGTTGAAGAGTACTAGTTCTAATCATGATTTCGGTTTAGGTTATATCTAGATTAGTGGCAGACATTGGAATGAAATAGATCAGAGATTGCTTTCCATGGTTTGAAAAAATGAAAATGGACTACAACTTTTTAATTCGAACAGTATCTTTATTTTATACATATATTCTTAAAAAAACTGATGATTAGGTGAAAATTTGAAAGATAAAACAGTCATTTTATAATCTAAAAAAATTGGAGAACGAAAATAATGGAACGTCTTCCGCTTCCATTCCATCCCTCTCCATTCCACGGACCTAAGATAGAGCAATGCTACAAAACAAACGACACTAAAAGGCATTCGATGAAAATCGAGCAAATTCGACATGAAATTATCTCTAGTGGTAATAATAAGCCAAACACAGCATCCATTAACCTGCGATCCCTATTTCCAATTACTATCGAGTTTCAGGAAACCGAACGTAGCATAGCGCAATCCACAATCACATATCACGGCGGTAAATAAAATATGTATTTGAATCAACATTCGTACTTAATTAATATCTCCATTCCACAATCTAAACTATAAATTAATCCATCAAACTACAAAACTCCTGATTCTTCATCCTAAAACGACTCTCAATTTGAAATCATCAGCAGCAACATTACTCGTATCGAGCTTCAATAAACTGATTCCTATTTCCAGTGTACTCGAAAGAAAAAAGAGAGCAAATAGAGTACTTCGTTTTGATCGAAAAAGTTAAAGAAGGTTTGAAGAAAAGGAGAGGAATCATACGATGCCAGGGTTCTCGTGAGGATCACGCTTGTACATGGCGACATACTTTCCCCTAATGAAGAGGAACCGGAGATGACAGTACTCGTGGCCAATGGAATTGACTCCCAAGTGATAAACCCAACCAGAGTACTCAAATATCCCTCCTCCTCCTCCTCCGCTGTCATCGCTCCGCTCCGAACCTCCGCTCCCGGACTTGTTCAGCTCCGAAGCTGTTGCTACAGCGTCCATCTCACGCTGCTGCACCACACACGTGATCTCCCTCGGTATCTCGGATTCTTCTCACTTGTTTCGTTATCGTTATTACGTGCCTTAATGTCTCCAGTTAAGAGATTAATCATACAGTTGGTTTTCGTTGTGACACGCGCCCAATGTTGGGTAGGCTGGTGGGGCCCAGTTTACGTTGGGGATGGTGAGGTACGAGCTGGTAATAGGTTGAGCTGACCGTCAAACTTTTGTCATTATGCGACGCCAAGCCAACGCGCTGCACCACGCGCCATTGCCAGTTCGAGAACGCCTCTTGCCACTCACAATCTGCCACCTGTAATTTTTCCCTTTTTAGAATTTTCTAACTTTTTATTGGCTTTTCTTCTCTATTTGTCTGCTACTACTTTATTACGTCTGAGTGAGTTCAAAAAGTAAAATAAATATACTTATCATAAACTTCTTCATTAAGGAATGTTTATTATGCCAAGGATGTTTTCAAAAATACGACCAAAGTATGGAGTTAAAGCTAGGTTGTTTAGTTCAAATTTTTTTTCTAAAAATAGTCAAACTTGTTACTTTTTTTTCCTTGCCAAACAGAGAATTGAATTGTATCTTTTACATTTATAAATATACTCTTAAATTAATTATAAAATCAATAAGGTTTTAAAATTACACATTTTTACTCATAGATTTCATTATCTTCGTTCCATTATATATTTATAGATGACACATAGATCTATATTATAAAAAGTATTAATCAAGAGATATATATTGATGTCTTATAAAATATTTATATTAAGTATATTATATTAGAGACATACACCTGAGTTATAATATGTCTTTTATATTTATATTCTTGGACTTGATTAGTCACAATAAATTTAAAATATTTATATTCAATGTGTTCTTAAGTTCTTATTCACTTTTCAAACATAAGTGGTAAGTGTTATGATAAACTCCCATTCAACTTTAAAGAAATTCAAATACTTAACTTTATATTCAAATTCAACTATCTAAAAAAATAATGTCCAAACTCAATGTAGCACTTACTTCAAACTCTAAAATCAAACAATACAAAACTAAATATTTTACATTTTCAAACAAATTTCAATGGAGTTATCACTTAATTATTAAAATTAACTTAACAATCATTTTCAATTTATTTACAGAATGCAAAATGCATATAATTTCTTTTACCTAGAAAATTGTTCGAAGTACGATTAACACCACCAATTATTAGAAAAAAAATCAAATTTTTAGATCTGAACTACATAGTTAAGCACTATCAAATTTCAACTTCGAAATATTCATTTTACTCGACTAACCAAACTAAGACAGATATCAAACACGAGCAAGAAAAGTTAAAAAAAATAATAAAAAAATAAAATAAAATAAAATAAATCTTTAAAACTATTTCAATTAGCATAAGGTAGAGTTGGATCTTGAAAAAAAAGTTAAAAGAAAAAAAAATGTTGGAAAGGTAGAGATTGGTCTTAAGAAAAAAGAGTTAAAGTTAAGAAAGAAAAGAAGGTGTTGGAAGAAAGAAGAAAAAAAGTAAGAGAGGAGAAAAAAAAGGATTAAGAGTAAAAAGATAAGAAAGGCATTGAAGGAAAGAAGAAAAAGCCAAGGAGAAAAAGGAATTCACGAACTAAAGAAAAAGAAACACAGAATTCTACACTTGTGAATTTAAAAGTAAATAAATTTTTTATATGATTCTAAAAAAATTAATATAATATATTCTCAATAATATTGAAAATTGCATAAATGTTTAATTATAATTATTTACTATTATTCCAAAAAAGTATTTATAAATTGGGAGGGATATAGATGTTAAATTAATATTTAAAAATTTGTAAATAATATGATAAAACAAAGAAAATAGTACACTTTCAATATTGACTATTAATATTTATTTACATTAAATATGAACAAAGTAAAGAGTTGATTTGGGAATCAGAGAAAAAAATTAGGAAGTAAATTAATTAAAAAACAAAGGCCATATTTGTTAATAAAGTATGATATATTAGACTATTTTCTTTAATTTTTTGAAAAATGAAAATTTTATAATATGAGGTATTGTTGTAAGTTTTAAAATAATTGCAAAATTTAATATAATTGTAGAAAATAGTTTAATATAATTTATTATATATAACATTGAAAGTTTCATATATATATATATATATATATATATATATATATATATATATATATATATATATATATATATATATATATTTGTGTGTGTGTGTGTGTAACTATTTATTTACTATTATTTTTAAATATTTTTAAATAATGAAAATTTGTACATATTGTGTAAATATTTTTAAATTTTAAAAAATATAATAAGAGAATGAGAATGCTACAAATTTTATTATTGACTATGAGTATTTATTTATATTAAGTATACACAAGGTAAAGAGTTGACTTCGGAATAAAAAATATATAAATAAACGAACGTCATCTTGATTAACAGAGTACAAATGTTAGATTAATTTTTTTTATTTTTTTGAAAAATATTACAATACGAGATGTTGTTGTGAATTTAAAAATAATTAGAAATTTTTATATAATTGTACAAAATGTTTTAATATAGTTTAGTAAATGCTGAAACTTGCAGAATGTGTAATTATAATTATTTAAGAAAATAATTTTTAATCGGGAAAATTTTGGGTGTTGTAGAAATATTTTAAAGTTTTAAAAATTGTAGTAAAACAAAGAGAATAGTACAATCATCGATGACGAATATTTTTTTTTATATTAAATATGAATAAGTTAAAAGACTTGACTTGGGAGTCAACGAAGAAACTAGAAAAACTTTAAATATGAATATTTATTTATATTAAATATGGTAAATTTATATTTTAAACAGCAGTTTTAAATTTCAATTACCTGAGATGCTTATTCAAACAAAACTCTCTTTCCAAACTATAAAATTAACATTTGATTCAGAGTTAAGTTTATAAAAGATTTAGGTATTTTGAATCGAGTTTCTATCAAATTTTATAGACATGTTAAGTATTTGAAGTGTTACAATTGAGTATTTACCATTCCCTTTATTTCTTTTTAAGTTAACTCATATTATTACATTATTGATTACTTATTTAATATCTCAATAAATGACAAAAATTCAATAAAAAATATAAAATATTCAATATTCAATAAACATAATTTTTTTTAATAAATATCAAATTAAAGAATATCAAAATTTATTAAATATTAAATTAATGATCAAAGAAAGTAAATCAGATAAGTTTTCATATTAAAGTTTACATGAATATTTTTTGAGAGCGAAACATTCATAATAAAAAATAAAAATATTAAGAAAGAATAATTTCTTTTAACTATATTTCCTTTTTCATAATCTCTTTGTTTATGAATTAGGTTAACTTTAAAAACTGCTTTAATTCGACTTTTGTAGTCTCCAATAGAACGATACATATTTGTATTATTCTTAGTATACAGGTATAAAATTAATCCACCCACTAGTGCAGATTTGGGATTTTACCTCGCCTTATAGGCCTCGGTTATGAGGGAACCGAAGCCTATAAGGAGGCGGTGGTAGTTTTGAAATTAAAGGGAACTTATAGGCCTCGGTTCAGTCAAAAACCGGTGCCAAATGCCGCTTTAGGCCTCGGGTCTTAAGAAACCGGTGCCAAAGAGGGGTTATAGGCCTCGGTTAAGGAGGCCCGAAGCCAAAAGGTTGCCAGAAATTGACCTATAGGCTTCGGTTAGGGA
>Ga0209589_1001474_pt1 | contig 38885 bp, 28 predicted proteins | sample CowpeawhiteBW_FD_187525 | JGI IMG/M metagenome (GOLD analysis project Ga0209589, IMG submission 187525) | Root nodule microbial communities of legume samples collected from California USA - Cow pea white BW (SPAdes) (version 2) | ecosystem: Host-associated > Plants > Roots > Nodule | place: USA...
ATATATATATATATATATATATATATATATATATATATATATATATATATATATATATATATATATCAACGTGATGTGATTCCGCTATTAGTTTTTTCGACTAATTATGCAAGTTTTGTGTGACGACATGCATCATCTCTTTCTGATCTGTCTGATTCATCTTCATCATTTCAATCATCATATTCACCAAATTTTCCAAAATGACCTTTCTAACTATATCATTCATTAGCTAACTTAAGTATTTAGACATTTGTTCAACTCTAATGGCCACCTTTAGAAGCATATCTTCGATTTCATGACGAAGTGCTTTAAATTCTAGAGTATAAGGAAATCTCTAATGGGATTGGAGGGTGGTATTAACAATTATAAGTACTTCTATAAAGTTGTTATTACTTGAATCCCTCAACATATCAGACAATATTTGCTTATTTTCATACCACTCTTGCTCAATATTTTTGCATTGTTGATCAACTCACAACCTTTCATCCATGACCTCTAATTTCTCTATAACTTCACCCATTAGGATCATAACTTCCCTATAGGATGGTCCATTGGTTGCTTCAACTTGTTGTGGTGGTACATATTGTTCCTAAAAACTATGTGGAACATATGGTTGCTGTCGATAGTAATTGTAATCCATTTGAAAACTAGATTGTTGATTATTTTCACATGAAATATTATTTTGCATTTCTGAAAAAGGTTTTCTGAAAAGAAATAAGTTGTAAGCTTGTTGAGTAGACTTCCAGGAAAGAGAGGTGCGTCTCAATGGACAACTTAAGTACCTTATCTTTCCTTGCCAAAGTGTTCCTCAATTAGTTTTACAAATTTCTGAAAAAAATTCCTCAAACAAAAGTTATGCTTAAAAAAATTAAAAGTGACTAAAGAAAATAAAATAAATGTTAGAAAAAAATTTGAGAAAAAGATGTTAATGATGAACAAAAAAAAAATTAAAATAAGGAAAATAAAATAAGAAAAATAAAATAAGAACCAAATGATAAAAATTCTAACTATGTTCCGACAACGGCGATAAATTTGATAACATTATCGTGAAGCGATCAAATTAATACTACTTATCTATAACAACTTCAGTATTGTTGAGATAGTAGTCAACAAAATAGAAGGGGTAAAGTAACCCAAAGTCGTCTCCCAACGAACACAAAATTGCTTTTTAATAAATTAGTTCTTAAAAACTATACAAAAGAGTTAGTCAAATAAAATAATTAAAATATAAGACGATTAAGATAGACAAAGAAAAAAAATTTGAAAAGATAAAAACAATAATAAAGAAAAACAGGTTGATTCCACTACTTTTTAATAATAGGATTCATCATTGGTTTTCTAAAGATTATTGTTATTGATTTCTTGTTTAAGACTTCAAATTAATCAATGTAACTTCTCAATTACTTTGTTGATGCCCTTACTTCTAACGAAAGTAACTTCTCAATCAAAAGCAAGAACTTTATAGATTATCCATTGTAAATTTAACCAAAGTAACTTCTCAATTAAATATTACTATGCCTAATCATGTCTATTATTTCACCTTTTATATCTAATAAAAATCAAATTAACCAAAGTAACTTCTTGATTAATTCTAATTAAAGCTTTCATCTCCAATCAAAGTAGCTTATCAATTATTAGAGAAAACTCATTCAACCATATGAAAGTTTCTAAATTTAACCAAAGTAATTTCTCAATTAAAATTTAAAAACCCTTGGACTCATATGATTGCTATGTTGTGTTGATTTAACACCATGCTAACTTGCAACAATGTAAGAAACATTACTTTTACTAGATTAATAAACTAAAAGACATAGATGAAAATAAATCTCAAGAAGAATCAAAAGAAAAATCCAATTTACTCAAACCACAGAATCCAATTAAGAAATTATAGTGGAACTAACCCTTGAAGTTTAACCCTCCATGGAATACAAAAGAAAATAAAATAAAACATAGAAGAACTTAATTTCTATCCAATTTCCAATTCAGCCCTTGCAGTTTGACCATTTAACCAGCTTTAGCAGGTTTTTACCATCTTTGACTATCCATTGAGAGGCTTACAAGTGGCAGCATATGGTTGGCCAGATTTGAAAGTGGTGGATTAATGACATGGCATGATTTTGGCTTGATTTTGTAACTCTAAACAATTCAATTTTACACCTTTAATGAACCAAATTTAAATTTCGCTGCAACAACAAATGTTAGAATATCTAAGAATATTTTATGCAACTAAATCACTTTTTAAGACAATTTTATCGCACAAGTTCAATAAACCAAATTATCATAATTGTCAATTAAGACATTCTTTTAAGTACAAAAATTCAATTAAAAACCCAAAATTAAATATTAAATGAGGGCATAAATATGAACTGATTAGTCCCAATAAGGTATCTATGTGAACAATGGGTATTTGTTCAAAGAAGCAAGAATTTGTATTCCTCATGGTTCGAATAGAAAACTTCTTATCCAAGAAATGCATGAAGGAGAACTTATGGGACACTTTGGGGTTGCTAAAACTTTAGCCATGCTTCAAGAAAAATTCTTTTGGCCCTTCATCAGGAAAGAGGTCCAAAGACATTGCTCAAGTTGTATCACATGTTTACATGCCAAATCTACTGCAATGCCTTCTGGCCTTTATACTCCTTTGCCTATTGCTTTCACCTCATGGAAGGACATAAGCATGGACTTTATCCTAGGACTTCCAAGAACTTTTAGGCGTGTTGATTCTATTCTTGTGGTAGTGGATTGTTATTCCAAAATGGCACATGTTATACCATGCCACAAAGTAGATGATGCTAGCAATATTGCAAAGTTGTTTTTCAAAGAAGTGGTTCGTCTTCATGGTCTAACCAAAACCATTATGTCTTATAGAGATACTAAGTTCCTTAGCCACTTTTGAGGACTTTATGGTCAAGGCTAGGAACCAAACTATCTTTTTCTACTACTTGTCACCCACAAATTGATGGACAAACTGATGTAGTCAATTGATCTCTATCCAATTTGTTGAGGGTCGTCCTTAAAGGCAACCATAAATCTTAGGATGAGTATCTTTCTCATATTGAATTTGCATACAATCGCGTGGTCCATAGCACCACCAAGCTCTCTCTCTTTTAGGTTGTTTATGGTTTTAATCCTATCACACCTCTATATTTTATACCACTTCCCACTTCTTTTGATTTCATTCACAAAGAAGGGGTATCTAAATCTAAGTTCATAAAGGATTTACATGAAAAGGTGGGAAACCAAATTCAAGCTCAAACTGAAAAAGTTACAAATTATCACAAAAAAGGCAAGAGAGCTAGGAGTTTTAATGAGGGTGACTTAGTTTGGTTACATTTAACAAATGAAAGGTTTCCATATTTGAGAAAATCCAAACTTAGTCCTCGTGGTGATGGTCCATTTCAAATAATTAAGAAGATAAATGATAATGCTTATCAATTGGACCTTCCTACTAATTATGGTGTTCACTCCACATTCAATATATCTGACTTGAGTCCTTTTGTAGGTTCTGTGGATGATGATGAACATTAAGATTTGAGAACAAATCCTTTCCAAGGGAGTGGAGATGATGAGTGCATCATAGGCCCAACTCTAGCCCACACACAACCAAGGCCCAAGCCCAATCAAAAGCCCAATAACAAGAAGCATGTTAAGAAAGATTCAAATGGGTTTCTCTTAAAATGGCAAAAATCATCATGGGCTTCAAATGTTATTCTCATGGGCTAAAGAATATGTCAAAATATGAGAGGATGCATGTTGGAGCATTATAATAGAATTTAATTTTTGGACACATGTTATGCCATTGTTTATAAAATAAAGAGCCAAAGTACATTGTTGATTAACTTTCAAATTGGGCTAATTCAAGCCCAATTGAAAGCCTTGGTCGAGAATGGCTTGGAGAAGCTTACCCTAGAGTGCACATTTACCTCATGGTGCAAGGCATGTAGAGTGTGACTTGCCACATGGCACTTGATCCTTCACTCCATTGCATCACACAAATATAAATAAAGCTTTCTCTCCAAGCCAAGTTTTGCATTTACCATTTAGCTTTCATCTTGAGATCACTCCACACTATTGCCTTAAGAGTCATTGCTAGAGTAAGCTTCTACCATAGCTCCTTTAGCCTCCTTTCCTAGGATAATTCTCTTTCCTAGAATTTCATCTCCACCACACCACACCATAACTACAAGAGCCTTCAAACTTGTCTCCATCTCCGTCATTCTGTTGCATTCGTTGCATCTATGGAACTATCATCTTCCAAAGTGACGCTTGGAGCTTCATTAACTCTTCAACTTGTATTACCTACTATTTAAGAGAGTTTTTTTTCTATCAAAATTATTTTGTTGTAGTCAGGAGAGTTTCTCTTTGTATGTAAAAGAAAATCAACACAAGGGAAAGGGTTATTGAGATGATTGGGTGTTCATCTTCTATAAAGGATTTACAAAGATAATGAAAATCTTTAGTGGGTGACTTCAGGATTAGATGTAGGCAAAATATTTAATAAAGGGCGCTTTTCTTGCTAACAGATAGCGCTTTTCTTGCTAACAGATAGCGCTTTTTAGGCGCTCTCTATTGGAGCAATGTTTATTAATATAGATCACTTATAAATCACACTATCAAATGGCATCTTATAGACAACGCTTGGTTACACAAACATTTTGTATGTATTCTTCAAAAGAAAACACTTTCTACAACAAGTGCACTCTATTTGTCCTCTGATAGACAAAGTTTTCTAAAACAAGTCCATTAGTTAGAGATCTACTATGTAGTGTATCACTTTTAATATTATACAATTTCCCAAGGATAACCAAGTAAACAATGGTGATGATACAAAAAATTTACAACTTGAGACCCCTACATTATAAAATATAATTATAAGATAAAATATTTAAAGTGAGCAAATGCAGAGAGCTACTACAAATTTAAAGTAAGCAAGTTATACTAAGAAAATGGTCATAGGTTAATTATAGTCCAAAGGGTCAATCACTTTGCTACAAATGGCTCTAAAGCAATATCATAGGTTAATTATAGTCCAAAGGGTAAATTTTCCTAGCTCTTTCCTTTTTAGCCTTTCAACAATTTGAATTTCAAATGTTATAATGTTGAGGCTTCAATCATCTACAGATTCTCTTGGACACTTCAATTTGTAGAGCTCTTTTCTTGTCTCGTGATTGGTTCATATTCTGATGACTTGGGCCTAGCCATAGACCTAAACAAAGGCCAATGCTTCTCTCATGGGCCTAAATGCTTCAAAACCACAATGGGCCTAAAGGACTCCAAATGCTTATCTCACGGGCCAAGGAGGACAACAAGCTTCCTAAAAGTCCATTAGTGTAGTTTTCAATTGGGCCACTTGTTTAGGCCATGCTTTGAAAATAAATTTATAGAAGTAGTTTTGGATCATAATTCACCTAGCTTTGCAATTAGATTAATTAGGCCCAATTACAAAAGTCTAGGTCGAGTTACATCTAGGTCAACAAAGAAGGCGTGATCAAGCCACATGGCACTCTAGAAATGGAGAGTATTTTCCACCTTCTTGAGTGGCCACATGACACTCTAGGAATTGAGAGTATTTTCCACCTTCTTGAGTGACCACATGGCACTCTAGGAATGAAGAGAATTTTTCCACTTTCTTGAGTGGCAACATGCAACTCTACGAATGGAGAGTTTTTCCACCTTCTTGAGTGCCACATGGCACTCTAGGAATGGAGAGTATTTTTTCCACCTTCTTGATGTTGGCACAAGCAAGATTGAAGCAAAGAATTGATAAAGCCATGTGCATAAAGATCTTAAGTGATTGATGAAGATCCTCTTGAAGATTAAGTTTTAATGTGTTAAATCTGTATATAACATGTTAAATGTAATGTGTTAGTGTTATACATTGTTAATAGGCTATATGACATAGGTTAGATGTCTTGTGTGCCTTAGTGTGTCTCTTTTAATCTGTTAAGATGGATTTTAACAGCTTAAAAGGCTTGTTGTATATAGTTTCTGGTATGAATCATTCAGTCAGTTGAATTATTTTTCAATCGACTGATTTCACTTAAGTCAGGTGAAATCAGCAGACTGTACGGAAAATTCAATCGACTGTTTTAACTTAAACCAAACTATATAAGCTGTGTTTTCGCAAGCAGAGGTGCGAATCTGAGTTTTTATGAACGAAATCGTGTCATTCATCTCTGGGAATCGTTCTCTCTCTGCAATACACAACTGGAACTCGTGTTTTGAAGATCTTAGTTGATTTTAGAGGCATTTTGGCTTGTGAGTAGCTTGACGTACACATGTATGGTGTGCTAGGGACATCCACCATCAAGTTTGGATGTTCTTGTGCCTCTAGATGGTTTGCCTGATGTGATTTCAGATCTGCAAGTGTGATTCTTGTAGGTTGAGGTTCTAGATTTTTGTGTGAGTCAAAAATCTTGTGTGCTTTGTTGTTCAAAAGTGTAATCTTGGTGTTTTATTTGTAAAACATTTGAATATAGTGGAAACCAAGCTCAGGTTGTCCTAGAAAATTGGTAGCTCTGTGATTGAGTGAACCAGTATAAAAACATTTGTGCATTCTTCTTTCCCTCATCTCCCTCTCTTTGAAACTCTTTAAAATCTCAAGAAAAACAAGCAATTTGATCTTTGGTGTGATTCAATGCGTTCTTGTGTAATATGAGGCTTTATACTTGTTATAAATATTGATTGGAACATGTCTTGTATGTAAAAGATTGTTTTTTGAGTTGAATTTGCGAATTCTGCATTCTGCATAATTCTCCACTATTTTAGCCGACTGATTTGTCTTTTTAATCGACTGTTTCATAGCATCAAGAACAATTTAGTCTGTTGTTTTATATTTTAATCGACTGAAAGTGTACTCGTCTGTTGCATTTACATCCAAACTTTCCAGTCCATTAGATTCAATTGAAAGTGTATTGGTTTAAGCTTTCAAAAAAGTTTTATAAAGCCAATTCAACCCCCCCTTCTTGGCTAAACTCACCATTTCAAAACTAACAATTGGTATCTAGAGCAAAGCTGCAAAACGGATTCTCAAGTATCTGAAAGGGACAACTAATGTTGGATTATGGTATCCTAATGAATCTAACATTGTTCTTAGTGGTTTTTCAGATTCTGACTATGCATGGTGTAAATTGGATAGGAAAAACATAAGTGGTACATGCCATCTACTTGGATCAAGCCTAATCTCATGGAATAGTAAGAAGCAAGCATGTGTAGCACTCTCTACAGCTGAGGCTGAGTACATAGCAGCTGGACATGCATGTGCTCAAAGCATATGGTTGAAGCATCAACTTTTGGATTATGGTGTAAAGCTAGAGAAGGTACCTCTTTATTGTGATAATACAAGTGCAATCAACCTAACCAAGAATCCAATCCAGCATTCGAAAACTAAACACATTGAAATCAAGCATCATTTCATAAGAGATCATATTCAAAAAGGTGATATTGAAATCATGTTTGTGAAAACTAAAAATCAATTGGCGGATTTATTCACTAAACCACTTGCACATGATAGATTCAATAAGCTTAGAACTAAATTAGGTATTCTTGACATGAAGAATGTATGTTGGTATATGTTTGGCTTGTTAATCTTATTAGATCATGTGTGTGCTGTATTTAAAATGGTGAAATCTGCATAATTTGAAAACTGCCAGTATTTCAGTCAGCTAAATTTGTAATTTCAACACATAGATTTCATTTAAAATGTCAAAATCCACATAATTTGTGTTCTGGAACTGTTTGAATCTGCTAAATCTCACAAAATAGCACATATATTTGATTCAAATTGGTCTGGTATGAATTTTGTGAAATCTGAACTTTTTAGTAAGCTAAAATTGCAAATTTAACACATAGATTTCACTTAAAACTGCCACTGCACCAAAAATTAGTTTTCTGGTACAGTTTTAGTCGATGTGGAATTGCTTGAATTGATTTTAATTGATTGACCTTGTCAAAGTATGCATCACATGACTGTTTTTGGACTGTAGCAGCAGCTATAACAACTATTACATAAGCTAAAATCAACTTTTCATATTGCATTGACCATAAAGTGCTTCAATTACATGATTTCCAATGTGCATGCATTAGATGTGAACTATTTGTGAGTGGATTGTTCATAAAACACATGGGAAACACATCACTTCATCTCTGATACAAATTCCCTCACATTTAATTGGCTGTGATTTTCTATACTGCATTGAAACCAGAATATCTGCACAATTTAATTGACTGATTTTGAAAATCAACATGTTGATTCTATAAATACTTGCATAAGCATCATGCATTGGCATTCTCATTTGCTAGTAAGAGCCAAACCTATTTTTCACCATGCCTAGAATATCATGAGCTGCCCCCTCAGATGATGAAAGCTCTACTTCACCTACTTCATCCTCTTCAAATGCTATGAATCAAGGAAGACTTGAGATATGGTTTGAAGGCCACAAGGACAAAATTCAAACCTTTTTTATTGAGATCAATAGGAAGCAAATCATTCTTCCTAAGGTGATCCGTATGTCATGGCTAAGGGCAGAGAATTTTGGCAACCTTGAGCAACATCTCAAAACCAAAAAATTGAAGACTTTCCTTGAGCTTTCAAGTAAGGTGTATCCGGATTTTGTGAAGGTGTTTTATGCCAACCTCAAGTTCAGCAATGGCATTCTCAAATCAAGTTCAAAGGTGTGGAGATGGAAATCACTATGCAAACATGGAAGGATGTGACTGGCCAAAGGCAAAGAGGTGTGCAAGTCTGCAAAGGTGAAACTAGTGCAATGGATGAATTCAACAAAGTGCAATACTTCAAACAATGTGTGAGAAATCAAGGTGAGCAAGCTAGAAATTTCCATGTGGGAAGGCTTCGTGTGGAGGAAAGGTTGCTAGCCATGGTGGTGACCAAAATCATCATGCCTAGGGGGAGCAACCATGCTACCTTAAATGAAGGTGATCTAGTGGTGATGTACTGCATTCAAAATGGGGTGATGGTGGACTGGACCTACACAATTCGAGATCACATGATGATGGCAAAGAGGCTCATGGATTTCAAGCTTCCACATGTGGTGCTCATCTCCAAGTTCATTGAGCATTTTGGTGTGGATGTGAAAGGAGAGCTTGAGGAGTCTACTGGCCTTCTCATTCATGTTTCAACTTTGAATATGCACAAGATGGGATTCACCAAGGTAGGCAACACTTGGCTAGTTGAAGGAGATCAAGGTGCAAACATTGAAGTTGAAGCCAATGATCATGAAGCGGAACTAGTGGAGGAAAGCAAGAGGAAGATGAACCACAACCTATGGCAATTGAGTTGTACAATCCTCCTGAGAATACTGGACCTCCGTACTCCCAATTTGAGAGAGTGGTTCTTAACCAGCTTCAAGACCTCAACATGGCACAAAATGCACATCATGCTTTTTGCACAACAAGGTTCCAAGACTTGAATGACCAACTCCATAATGTTCATGACCTTCTCTCCAATGTCTACAATAGAGACAACCCTAGGAATTAGTGAAAGGGATGGCTCATAGGTCATTCATTGCATTTTCGTGCTGCATTTTGTGTGTCTACTGTCTATTCCAGTATTTTAGTTGGCTATTTTCTCATTTCAGTCGACTGATCATATCAGTTTTTAGCTTCCTGATGTATCTGTCATTTCTATTTTTGTGTGTTTGTATTCGTACCAGGTGCCCTGGTAAACCCCTATGTTAATGCTTTAATGAAAATTTTCATCTTTCCAAAATGATCTATGCATTTACTTTCATTTGATGAATCCAAAGGGGGAGAAAAACAACTTAAAATGAGTACAAGTGTGTTAAGGTTGGAAAATCTGAAATAATTTGCTAGAACCATATAATAATGCAAACTTAATAAAAAATCTGAAGTTAAATCATATTATTAATGATAGGGGGAGCATATGCATATGTGATATGTATGTATGCTTGTGTGCTTTTGCTTGGTTGTATATTTGGAATATTTGTATCTTGTATGCAAAAGCTTTTTCAAGTTTCTCTATGGATCTTAGCGCATCAATTCAACTCGAGGGTGTTGGCTTCATTAATTCAAGGGGAGATTGTTGGCACAAGCAAGCTTGAAGCAAAGAATTGATAAAGCCATGTGGATAAAGATCTTAAGTGTTTGATGAAGATTGATGAAGATCCTCTTGAAGATTAAGTTTTAGTGCCTTAAAATATGTATATAACATGTTAAATGTAATGTGTTAGTGTTATGCATTGTTGATAGGCTATATGACATACGTTAGATGTCTTGTGTGCCTTAGTATGTCTCTTTTAATCTGTTAAAACGGGTTTTAACAGGTTAAAAGGCTTGTTGTATATAGTTTCTGGTATGAATGCATTCAGTCAGTTGAATTATTTCTCAATCGACTGATTTCACTTAAGTCAGGTGAAATCAGCTGATTGTACGGAAAATTCAATTGACTGTTTTAACTTAAACCAAACTATATAAGTTGCGTTTTCGCGAGCAGAGGTGCGAATCTGAGTTTTTTTGAATGAAATCGTGTCATTCATCTATGGGAAGTGTTCTCTCTCTACAATACACAGGTGGAACTCGTGTTTTGAAGATCTTTGTGATCTTGGTTGATCTTGGAGGCATTTTGGCTTATGAGTAACTTGAAGAACACATGTATGGTGTGCTAGGGACAACCACCATCAGGTTTGGATGTTCTTGTGCCTCTAGATGGTTTGCCTGATGTGATTTCAGGTCTGCAAGTGTGATTCTTGTAGGTTGAGGTTCTAGATTTTTGTGTGAGTCAAAAATCTTGTGTGCTTTGTTGTTCAAAAGTGTAATCTTGGTGTTTGATTTGTAAAACTTTTGAATAAAGTGGAAACCAGGCTCAGATTGTCCTGAAAAACTTGATGTAGCTTTGTGATTGAGTGAACTAGTATAAAAACAACTGTCCATTCTTCTTTCCCTCATCTCACTCTCTTTGAAACTCTTTAAAATCTCAAGAAAAACAAGCAATTTGATCTTTGGTGTGATTCAATGTGTTCTTGTGTAATCTGAGGCTTTATACTTGTTATAAATACTGATTGGAACATGTCTTGTATGTAAAAGATTGTTGTTTGAGTTGAATTCGCGAATTCTGCATTATGCATAATTCTCCAGTATTTTAGCCGACTGATTTGTCTTTTTTAATCGACTGTTTCATAGTATCAAGAACAATTTAGTTTGTTGTTTTATATTTTAATCGACTGAAAGTGTACTAGTCTGTTGCATTTACATCCAAACTTTCCAATCCATTAGATTCAATTGAAAAGAGGTTTAAGCTTTCAAAAAAGTTTTATAAAGCCAATTCAACCCACCCCCCTTCTTCACTAAACTCACCATTTCAAAACTAACACTTGAGTGGCCTCATGGGATGTGCAATGTTATGATGTTGAGATCACTCCACAAACATTCCTTTGAGAGTCACCTAGCTAGAGCATTCTTCTAAAAGCTCCTTTAGCCCTCCTCCTCTAAAGTTGGTCCAACCTCTTTAGGGTTTATCCACCACCACCCAAGCCACCACACTCCAACCTTTTTTCCTTCAATTGCTTCCGCACAAATTCTACATGGTGTCTCTTCATTCCAACCCACACGCCCAAGGAGACTTATTAAGTGATATCTAAAGCCAACTCTAGTTATAACCTCACGGTTTGAGCTAAGTTCTTGGTTCCTTCACTATTTTTGTGTTGTTTTTACTTAATTTTTTCTTGTCTTATTTATTTCCACCGTTCATCTTGTGTTCACATGGTTGTATGATGATTCAAACTCACTTTATTCTTGAATCATTTGGTGTTTTTCATTAGGAATCCCAATCTATTTTATTTTCTTTTGGTGTAGTATTTTCCTATTTTGTTTGCTTTTTTCTTCATTTTAATTGGTGAAATTGAGTTTAATTTTCATTTGAGCATCTTATACTTGTTGTCTTAAGTCATGTGTTTCCTTTCATGTCAATTTTCATGAGTTTGAACCATTTAAAGATGCTGTTATGAATTAAGTCTTGGCACAAATGCTGACAAAATCAATACTTGTTGAAAATGTAATCTGTCTTTAAGCAATTATAAGCCATTTTTCACCGAGTGGTTGAGCTTTGATGTGTCTTAGATGTTCTTACATGATTCATGCTTGATATTAGATCATTATCAAGTTCACAGCACTAGCTTTTCCAAGTGCAAATTGCTAATTCATTTTAGTATTCAAATTTGTTCCAGTATTGTGATTTGTCTAACACTTACTATTTTTGATTTATCACGGTTAATTGGAAAGTGAAAAATTCAATATGTTTTTTGCATTAAATTTTTAAGAATCATTGAAAAATGTTGAAATATGAAAAAAATGACAACTCAGTGAAGTGGAGGAATCAATTAACGTTTTTTGCCTGACAGCATTGTGCTAAATCATCATAAAGTATAATTTTGGGCATGTTTTAGTCCAATTTCAATTGGCCATAACGAAGGTGGATTACTTCACTTGTTTTGGACCCAAGTTTGATATTAAAACAGCTCTTTTGCAGTTCATTCAAGTGTGCTTTCTATTTTTAATTTTGTCACTCTATTCTAGCGTCATTCATAGGTTCCTTTTGTTGTGCTAGCTTTGTTAATTACCTTTAATTTATTGCTTGTCAGTTGTTGGAAATTCTTTCCGTCTTGTCTGAACTTTAATGTCTTTGAGTTTAGCTTTTATTTTGTTTAAGCCTTTTATTGCTTTATTTTCTTGGCTACTCTTTGGTGTGCATAAAATTGTGGTGTAGGAAAAACTCTTACAAGGTGACCCAATCTTAAGAGGTAGCATATTGAAGGGTGGAGAATTATTTGAAACTCCAAGCCAAGGAACTCTCAAGGAAGCTTACCACATTCAAAGTGAGGGAAAAGGAGAGCTTAAACAACGAGAAAGCAAATACTTGGTCTTGGAAATATAGCCACATTTGGCTTGTAAAAGGTGTTCTTTCCATTTCCTTCTTTGTAACTTGGCCTAATTAGGTGTCTTGGGGGAACCTTTGGTGTTCAATCTCATCTCCTAATTAGAACCTTATACTCTATAGTGAATCATTTTTTTAGTTGGTGAGAGTTTTGAAGGTTCTAAATGGCTTCTAACCTTACCATTAGGCCACATAGATTAGATTTATTACTTTTTTTAATTGTCCTTTTTAAGTGTTATATTTTTGTTTGTGTTTTTTTTTCTTTTGTCACATCTTTTAAGTTTAAAGGCATATCCATTTGTGATAGTAGCAAAGTAAGTAGCAAGGTAAGCTCTGACTTGGTAAGACTTGATACTTAAGCAGTCCATTGTGACTTACCTCTCTTACCTAGGAGTGAACTTATGAAACATTAGTAACTTTCATTCTATGAAAACTTTTGAAATAAAAAGATGTCAAAACGTATTTCCAAAGTGCAAGTAGCTCTCAGGAATCCAAAAATGCTTTGAAACAATTTGCTGAAGGACTCAGAAAACTTAAATTATAGAGGGAAAGAGAGTCTCAAGTGAGGAGTGGAAATTATTTTTCAAAATTTGTTTAAAGGACATGAGTTTGTATTCTTGTTCTAGATTGAATTTAGATAGGCATGGTAAGAATGATTCACATCATACATTTGAGAGTGAAATTTATTTCTTTGGTGAGGACATATGTGCATTATCATACCTAGCTTGGGAAAGGAAAACAGAGGAGTTGTTGCAGCCATTCTTTGATAGATAGTCACTATCAAATACTTAGATTTTGCATTTTTAAATTTGTAGGACACGCGTATAAGTGGTGGGAACATAGACAATCTCGAGTATGAGTTGAAAGCATGCATGAGACGAAATTTTGTTCCTCCTTTATTTAGGGTAACTCAGTGTGATATTAGAGAATTAATTAGGTAGGAAAATCATTTATTAAACATAAAAATGAGTTTTCTAGAAAAGTATACGAGTTTAAAGAGAAACTTGAAAGACTTTTGAGTGAAAAAAGGCTCTTAAGGGAGAACAAAGAAAGAGAAAGTGAAAAGTTGTGGGTAGAAAAGTTAGGAACACTTGAAAAGAAAGTAGAAAAGTTAGCTAAAAGAGAGGAAGAGGAGAAGCAAAAAAGAGATAAGTAAGAGAGAGAGAGAGAGAAAGAGAGAGAGGAAAAACTATGATGAGAAAGAGAAAATAAGATGAGTGAAAGAGTTTGAGAGAATATCAAAAGAAAGGGAGGAAATTATTCTCAAGGAAGAAGAATTTCAACATTCCACATTTCCTTTAATAAACGTAGAAACCACGATCTTTAAAGTCTCCCTCACTTTTCACTAATTCATTTGTCTTAATTTCTTCTAAAAGCTTTTCAAGACCACCTCCTTCTTCAATTATTTAAAACTCATCAATATATTTTTCAAATACACTCTTTGATTAATGTTACCTTTTAGGTATCAATTAAGTCAAAGTGTAAAACAATACTTTTGTGAAGTGGACCTCGTAGGAAATTCTTTCAAAATTAAAGGACCATCTTCACGTATTTTATACATATATTTTGTTCGGGGTCCAAAAAATGATAGAAATTTTGTTTGGTGTTTCTTGTAGGATGACATTTGATCCTGGAGGAAGAAAGAAACACCATGGTCAACAATAAAGGAGTAGTTGCTATCCAAAGCATCATGTGGTGTTAAAGAGATATATACTCTCTAAATTTGAGGACAAATCCTCTTCAAGAGGGAGGAGATGTGCGCATGCGTGTGTGGGTGTGCTTGTGCATGTATGAGTGTGCATGTGCGCGTGTGTGTGCGTGTGCGTGGATGTGTGTGTGTGTGTGTGTATGTGTGTGTGTGTGTGTGTGGGTGTGTGGGTGTAGGTGTGGGTGTGTGTGTGTGGGTGCGTGCGTGTGCGTGTCTGTGTGTGGGTGGGTGGGTGGGTGGGTGTGTAGGTGTGTGTGGGTGCATGTGTGTTTGTTTTTTGAAAGGAGCAAGCATCATTGATGTTCATTTTCACTTCATCTTATATAAGGTAAAAGAAGACAATGTAGAGCTGGTGCACATTGAAAATTGGAGGTCCAGACTTATTTTACAAACGCCTTTACTAATTTCATTAATCAAAAATTGTAAAAAGTTAACTAGAATGAAGGATGAAAGAAACATATAAATTTATGGAGGAATTTTGCCAATGAAAGTTAAATGGGATAATCAATGTTTAAATTTTTTTTTATTCTATTTAGAGTATAAAGATTAGGAGTTTGTTTGTCTTAATTGTAATCATTAGCAAAGTTCAAGACTTTGAATTGGAAAGCCAAATTTCAAATTCACGTTGTATTTTTGATTCAATATGAATGAAAGTGAATCAAATATAAATACTGTTGATTCGTTGGGGAAGCCATTGAGGAATTAAAATTTGAGTGCATGTATCTGGAGCATCAATTTATTAGGTGAATTCATGTAATGATTTGATCAAAGAATTTCGGTGCTCGTTGAATTCATTGAAACATATATTAGGAGAACTTGAAATTGAATTGTCAGCGAATTTGAGAATATCTAATGGTGCGGCCATATTTCTCGAGCAGCTTAAATTGAATTTTCTAACTCGTATGCACTATTCAACATTCAATTTAGTTTAGTTTTGTTTTAAAATTATAATTCTTAGTTTACATTTGTTCTAAATATTTCCCTTCATATCCTAATTTTGAATTAAGACATTTGTTCAAAGTCCGTTTTGAGTTCTTAAGTTTCTTGATTTTGAATTATGAGAAATTAAAGAAATTAAAGAAATAATATTGCGTCTGTTCTAGGTTTCGTTGAGACTTTATATATATATATATATATATATATATATATATATATATATATATATATATATATATATATATATATATATATATATATTCAAATGAGTTATCTATTGGATGTTTAAAGTAGTTTTATACTTTTGGCCTGTCTTGATCAAATTCTTACAAATCGAAATTTTTAGTTGTTTAACTTTCTTTGCTTTTACAATTTTTTTAGTAGTAATTTCTAAATTACTCTTGTAATTTAAAGTGTTTTTCTCTTTGTAGAATTCTTAGATTTTTCATATTTTTACTCCTTTTAGTCTAGCTGCTATTTCTTATTTTTTTTACTTTTAGTTTGTCTTTTCCGTATTTTTGTCATAGAGTTTTCCATTTTGTTAACTTCCTTTAAATGAATTTGAATTTATTAAATTTTTTATTTTGAATATAAAATTCTTGATGATTGATTGAATTTCTTTTTTAGAAACCATAACCTTATGTTTGGGTGGAGTATTTCAACAATGCTTAGAAATTGAAATGCTTTGTATTTGAATTGCTTGTAATTAAATTCCATTCATTTTTAAAATAACTTGTTTGAATAAGGAAATTAAAATACCTGACATTTTAATTTCTTGTTTGAAAAAAAATTGAATTTATTGTGAGATAAAATTTAATTTTAACAATATTTATTTTACGCTTAATTATGTTTTGAGCTCATGATAAATTTGGAAACATGCTCGACAACCCAGATGGGTCGGGCAGACCCAACTATGCAACCGGATTGGTTAGACCCGACGACCCACTCGAGCTGGATTGACTGGGAAGCCCAGACAGGCTGGGTGGCCCGATGATCTAGAGGCCTGATGGCCCATACTGCACGATTGTGCCGTCAAGTTCGTTAATATGGCCCAGTCCAACCCGTCTAGGTCATTGGCCTAATGCTCCAGGCGGGTCCGACGACCCGAACGGGCCCGACGAGTTGGACGAGCCCGACAATCCGAACAGGGTCGAATACCTGGACAGGTTCGACGACCCGGACGGTCCCAAAGACCTGGACGGGTCCGACGACTAGGATGGGCCCGACAACTCATATGGGCCCAACGACTTGGACACGTTCGACGAACCGGACAAGCCCGACAACTCGTATGGGTCCACTCAAACCGTTAGGTCTGTCCGGGTCGTCGGGAACGTCCGGATAGTCTGGCCCGTACAAGTCGTCGGGCCCGTCCGGGTCATCGGGTCGTCCGGGTCGTCAGACCCGTCCGCGTCGTCGGGCCCATTCGGGTCGTCGGTCCCATTCGTGTCGTCGGGCCTCTCCATGTTGTCCCACACTTTTGGGTCGTCGAGCACGTCCGAGTCGTCAGGCTCGTCCGGGTTGTCAGGCCCAATGATTTGGAAGGGCTAGTTTGGGTCGTCAAGCTCATTTGGGTAGTCGGGTCCGTCCGGGTTGTTTGGCCCGCCTAGGTCAGGCCTGTACGGGTCATCGGGCCTGTCTGGATCGTCAGGCCCGTCTGGATCGTCGGGCCCGTTTGGGTCGTTAGACCTGTCTGGTTCATCGGGCCTATTTGGGTCGTCGGGCACGTCCGGGTTGTCGGGCCCGTCTGGGTCGTCGGGCACGTTCGGGCCGTCGGGCCCATCCGGGTCGTCAGGTACGTCCGAGTCATCGGGCCCGTCCGGGTCGTCGGATACGTCCGAGTCGTCGTGTCCATCCGCATCGTCTAGAATGTGAGGTTGAGTGAGAAGAATTTCAAATTTCACCTATTTTGAGGGTATTTGAATTTCTACTAATTTAGCTAATTGAAATCCTTCAAAAAAAAGCTAGCATTTGAAATGCTTTTTAATTTCTCTATCCAAACAAAGCATTTCATTACAAAGAAATCTAAATTCTTCAAAAAAATGAATTGCTTCATTAAAATACTCTATCCAAACACACTCTAAAGGAATTTGAGACAGAGTGTCAAGGCTTTCAAATGTGATGCATAAGTTAATTGAGTGTGTACACTTAGCAAAAATGGTGATGTTCACCATATTTTCTATATTAATTTTGCTAACCATTTCTTTATTTATGTTGGTTTCTTGTCTTTCTATATGTTTTACAATAGGCATGGGTTTGAAAGAACAATTTTATGATCTAGAAAGGAATACATGTTTTGACAAAAATCAAATTCAAGAATCAAAACAACTTCTATTAATGGAAAGGTCATGGGCATTACAGTGTCCTAACTAGAATTCCCGGCCAATAATTGATCAAGTCTTCAAATATTATTGCAAATACTTCAAAAAAAACAGGAAAAAAATTATTATAAATAATCACTACAAAAAAATATCATATTATTGACAGACTTTTTCGTATATATTTACCTAATAAATAAATAATTCATTAGCATTTTTTATTCATTGAATTTAGGATTTTAATTATTAACGAAAATATATATCAATAATTGATCTAATGATAAAATCTATTAATAAAATTCATTGGTAATGTATAACTTTTATTACTGACGAATATTTTCGTCAATCAATCTTGTTGGTAAAATGGACGCACCGGTGTAGGAAGGACATTTGGCCCAATTATTTTTAGTATTCTGCCTCGGTTTTGATCATGTTGTGGTAGAATTTCTCGATAAATCCATCAGTAATGAATTTTGTTATTTACAAATAATTTTTTTAAAATTTATCGGTAAATTTGTCAGTAATTGAATTTTTAAATATCCATCGACCATTATATTTTCTAAAGTTTGTTTGTTATTTCATCGATAAATCCATCAGTAAAATTTGTAACTTCCTTATCTTAAAATTACTTTAATAAAATAAATAATATATAAATAAAACTCAATAGTCATAAAATACTCTTCCCAAAACGTGGAAATCTTTAAAAATTGTTCTACACGCTTAAATTCAAATGAACATAACTATGAATTTTATTACAAGTTTCAAAAAGCAATTGAAGGTAAATTAAATAACTATAAATAGTTCATAATAAAACTCCCAAGATAGTCCTCTCTCTCTCTATAACCAATTCCTTAACTAAGAATTATGTCCATTGATTGCCAAAAACAAAAATGATCTTGCTAAGGTTGAAACACACATCCACACAATTGTAAGGCTAATGCACAACCACACAACCAATTCATGTTTCATGATAATTTCTATAAATCTATAATTATATTATCACTCATCATGATTTATCGCACATGAAAGTAAAAATGTTTAAAAAATTTTGGGACTGAAATCAAATCAAATTAACAAATATGAGGACCAAATTGAGATTCATACAATAATTTGACATGTGTCACCATATTAGATTGACACGTGGCACACTACAAACGTGACACGTGGCATAAATATATTATTTTTTAAAATAAATTAAAAAAATTTAAAAATATATTAAAAAATTCAAAAAATATATTAAAAAAAATTCAAAAAATTCAAAAAAACAAGGAGCTGACACATGGCACCTACTTAACGGTGTTAGTTCTACACTAACAAAAAGGACCGAATTGATACTAATTTACAAAATTGAGGACCTAATTGAGACTAATAAAAATACGATGACCAAATTGAGATTTTGGTACAAAAACGAGGATCAATAGAGTATTTTAACCTAAAAATAATAAACAATTAAATTAACACATAATTGACATACACAAGACTTAAACCCAAGTCCCTCTACATGACCAAGTACTCTCAACCACTTGAACTAATACCATTTCATGTCATAAACCCCTGCATTAAATGTCATAAAGTTTCTCACTACCCGCATTTGTTAAATAATTATTTAATTTTTCCGGGTCTTACAAAATTGGCGTCAATTTTTTCACTAAACTTGACGAGAAATATTTTATAAATTAAATGGAGATGAATTAGAAGAAAAAGAGAAGGAGGAGAAATAAGAAGAAGAGGAAGAAGAGGCGATGGCAAAGACAATGGTGACAATAGCGGCGACAACATGACAGAGGAAGGGAACAAAGAGGAGGACAAGGAAGAAGACTAGGAGGAGAAGAAGGAGGAGCAACATAAGGAGGGTGAGGAGAAGGACGAGATGAAAGGTTGTAACACCCTAGATGGATATTACTAGATAAAGCATATATCATAAAACTTCTTTTCGAATTAAGACATCATATAAAGTTCCCAAACGCGAGAAAATTTAAAACTTATATCGCTATAGTTCAATCACACTACTCCATCTTTATTACATGTTCATAATAGAGAAAAAGCATCATAAAATTTATTACAAAATGCATGAAAATTAAACATAGAGAAAAATTCCCCATCGTTTGTCCCGCTAAGTTACTAACACACGCATTGGTTGTCAAACCAAAATAAAACTCCAAACTTTTATAGGTATAAAGGTGATGAAAGCTGCCATGATTAAACTTTTCCCTCACAAAAAAAAAAGAACTAAATATATGTCAAGTAACTAAAAGACGCTACATGCACCGAAAATAATAATAATATACTCCACGCTTACCATATACCGAATTATAAAACAACGACTAGAAGTGCGAAACCCCCAAAATTATCCTCATTATATAAATGAAGCAAATTAATCAGTATTAGTTTCAATGTATATAAAAAAAAAAAAAACTCTGCATATAGTCATCCATGAAAAATGCATTTGGCCCAAGGCAACAATAACCACCAGACCTTAAATACTTTAATTCACTTTCCCATCACCAAACACAACAATTCCAAACTGTAAAAGTTCCCAAAGCCTTACAAATTATAACTATAAATTTATTAAACTACCCAAACATAATAATTTAATAGAATACCAAACGTCCAACTCCAATCACCAAAACCCTTTTTATCTTTATCTCAATGCACTAATTCCTAAATAAAAAAAAAAATATTGGACCTGTAATTAACAAGAACATCACGTAATGATTATTTCCACACCGCAAAACTCTTAATCTAACTTTTTATACCTTATAAAATAACCAACACAACAATGAAAATGCCGTAATGCTTATAATGTATCTTAAACCTTATATAATATAAAAAAAAACACCGTAGCCATATATACGTATAACAAGACCAAACAATCACATTGGCAACTTTTTATGGAAACTATAAAGATATATAAACCCGTACTGCCATTTTTTTTCTTAACATAATATATGAATCCTTCACCAAAAATTATTGCCTTTAATAAAATAAAGAAACCCAAACATCAGTGAAATCAGTTTGAATTATAACAAATAAAAAAGACGTAGCTCCCAGTACACAAAAAAACGTAATCCAAAATGGTATTTCACAATTTCACCATGGATTCATCCGTGAAGAACTTATAGATCATATTAAAATCATCCATAAAACTCACTTTATCCTTCTATAATTCAACTTATAATTATTGTTCTGCACATAATCAAACAATACTAAGGAAAAGAAGAAAAAAGGTTAGCTCCCCTTACCTGGTGTTTTAGCTTCAAACAATTCCAAATAAATTCTTTCTTGTTTCCCAAAGCTCCCTTTCTTACCTCCACTCCAATTCTCGCTCTGGATTGCAATTCTCAACCCTCACTTGACACACCTTACGAGTCTTTGTTTTCCCCACTCACTGTTCTCTCTCTCTCCAAATTCAGCCCAAAATAAATAATACAAATAATAAAAACTAAATTAATTTAAATTCAAGGTTTTATGACCATTATTTTTTATTACTGCACCCTAACTGCTACATCTCTGGTTTCTCAGGGGATTTCTACAGTTTCTAGATTTTTCCATCACTTAGCAAAAATATAAAAAAATAAAAAACCTACTTTAGCCAAGATTCAAACCCACAACCTTTCAACCCATTAAACACATGCACACCAACAAACCATCACATTATTCCTATTAATTCACACAAGGTTAAACCATGTTACCGCATTCATAATATTTTGGTAATATTAAACACAATTAAAACACACTAAACTTGAACCCAAGTCCTCTCAACATAATTAAGTACTCTTAACCACTTAAGCTATCATTATTCCTTACCTAGGATTTTTCAATAAATTCTCTTAGAGTACTATCAAATCACATTTGTTTGTAATTTATTTATTATTCTTTATTCCAATTTCACGAGTTTTACAAAGGTGGTGGATATAACAACAATGACGATGATGGAAGTGACGATGGTGACAATGGATAGCAACAACATAGGAAGATAAGGAAGAATAAGAAGAGGAAGAAGAAATAAAAAGGATAAATAAGAGGAGGAGGAAGAGAGATCAAATGGCAATATTCACCAAAAGATGAAAAATAATTCCTCAATAATTAATGATGTATATTTACCGACAAATAATTACTTCATAGATTTAGATCATTATCAATGACTTTTTGTGTGAGTAATTACTAAAAATATTCTTATTTATCACTAAAATTTGTCAACAAGCCTTTTATCGAAAAAAATTTGGTTGCTAATAAGTTATTGGTAAATTCGATTTACCAAAGGACTTTTATGATTATCGACAAGTTTTATTAATAAATAAATCTGATTTTTTTAATAAGAAAGATATAAATTACATAAAAAGTAAAACAATAAAAAATGGTAAATATTGGAAGAAGGTGAGAAAAGGAGAAAAAGAGACAAGAAAGAAAAGAAATTTAAATTAAATGTAAAAAGAAGAATTGTTAGAAAAACAAGAGAAACACTAATGCAAAATAGAGATTTCATAAGTCATACTAAGAAATTTCTAAATTTAATAAGTATTATAAAGTTATAGTCAATTTACAACCAATTTATAACTATATTTGTACATTTCATTTCATGTATTCTAAATAATATAGTTACAAAACTATTTTTTCTTAGATGTTATTTATAATAAAAAATAATTATCTTATTTTATTGACTTTAAGAAAGTAATTTCAGAATTATTCTTGGTATGAAATGCTGTTGTTAAAAAAAGATTGATTCTGAAGACGATAATGTTATTTTATTTGTAGTTGTACAAATGAAATTTGTCTTTGAATTATGATATCCGTGCCACCCTGGAACACTTGCCCCAGGAAAATTCAATGCACTAGAACTTCCGGGTCTCCTCCAAAGTCAATACTATGATTGATCCGGTATATAGCTTGATACCTTCAAAATAACAGCATTATTTTTACGACTAATTTTAGTATTAATAATATATGATGATATTAAAGTTAAAAAACAAATTAAAATATTAATATTTTGAATTGTAAAATAAGAATTGTTTATATTTTAAATCGATTGAAATAACGTTAGAATCGATTATCACGTCTTAAAATATGATTTATGACGAGTTCGAAAACCCATCATGATTTCTTCCAAGAAAACATTTAAAAAAAAATACAGTAAAAAGTATATCAAAATTATTATTGTCTCAACTATTTCCAACTCTTAAAATACCAAATTAAATTACCTATAACTTGGAGATTTACCCTGGTACGAAGTATAGATATCTTGTAAGGGAGGTAAAATTATCATCACCTATAGATAAGGATATTTTCCAAGAACTCTTCTACCTAATTGAAAATGGTGCTACTTTTGTTCATTATCTTTTCTCTTTCGGTTATGGCTGCGATCATCCTGAACAACCAGAGAGCCAAAAAGAAGCCATCAAAACCACGTCCACCAGGACCAAGAGGCCTTCCTATCATTGGCAATCTTCACCAAATTGATAGTTCAAAATTGAATATCCAACTGGAGCAGCTCTCAAAGGTGTATGGTCCCCTTTTCTCCCTCAAATTAGGCTTCAAGAAAGCCATTGTTGTTTCCTCTGCAAAACTAGCAAAGGACATCCTTAAAGACCACGACATCGATGTCTGCACCAGGCCTCCCTCACGTGGCCCTCTAAAACTCACGTACAACGGCCAAGAGATGATTTTCTCTCCCTTCAACGACTACTGGAGAGAAATTAGAAAAATCTGTGTGGTCCATTTCTTCAGCTCCAAACGGAGCTCCAGCTTTTCCAGTGTGAGAAAATCTGAAGTCAAACAGATGATGGAGATTTTATCTGGGCATGCTCGTTCTTCCAAACTAACCAACTTGAGTGAGCTCATGATGTCGGTCTCAAGCGGCATCATTTGTAGGGTTGCATTTGGGAGAAAGTACGATGAAGAAGGAGCTGAGAGAAGCAGGTTCCATGGGCTTCTAAAGGACTCACAGGCTATGTTGCTTTCTTTTTTTGTCTCGGATTATATTCCGTTCTTGGGGTGGATTGATAAACTCACCGGCTTGTTTGGCCGGCTTGAAAACACTTTCAAGGCCTTGGATGTGTTCTTCCAAGAAGTCATTGACGACCACCTAGATCCAAATAGGGTTAAACAAAATGAAGAAGACGAGGATATTGTCGACGTGTTGCTTGAGCTTAAGAAGCAGGGTCACTTGTCAATAGACCTCACCCATGATCAAATCAAAGCTATCATCTTGGTATGTTTTCATGCTTTTCTATTTTGTTACTGCTAAATATGAAGTAGCTAAATATGTGGTAGTTCGTCTTTAACTAAGCTCAACCCAAATCCATGCATTAAGTGGATTATAAATCATGACATAACCTTAGAAATCACGAAACTTTAAGTGTATATAGAGTAGTTCGGTTAAACAATTAGAATTAGGGATGAATTAGCGATAGCTCCTTAAATGTTTGTGAAGATTCCATCAGATAAATTATCTGGAAAATAACTCTATTAAGAATTTAAGTTGAGTTGGAAGACTCAAAAATAAGCAAAATGAATTGTATATAAATAAAAGGATTCGCAAATCTAAACTTTTGTGGATTTTGGATTGAATATTGTATCTTATCTCTTACATTAAAAATTTGTCCCCAATTCATTCACGTCAAAATCCAATGCATAGAAAACAATTCTTTCACTGCCACACTTTTTCAATAATTCAAGCTTTTTCAATTGATGACATGATGATTACGGTTTCTATATCATTATTATTTTATCAGAACATTTACGAAGGTTAGTTATTAGTATTTTTGTCCGTACAAAAGTTAAACTTATTATCTCTTTTTTTTCTTCTAAATTTATCAAATTAATCTTATAATTCTAAAATATTAATGAAGTAGTTGAACTCATAACATTTTCTATCTTCCTTCTTCACTAAACCCCTTTATATATCATGTGACATCCAAAATATGATTTCATATGATAAACATACCTTCAGCATCTATATCTTATGTTTTAAAGTAAACAGAAGGTGCAAGTTAAATTATTAGCAAACAGAAAATGTAGTGAAGAAAAATTTGGTGATATGAACTCGTACTCGACTGTGACAGGACATACTTGTGGCAGGGACAGACACTACTGCAGCCACATCAGTGTGGGTGATGACCGGATTGATGAAGAACCCAAGAGCAATGGCGAAAGCCCAAGAAGAGATTCGAAATGCGTGTGGCAAGAAGGAGTTCATAGAGGAAGAGGATGTTGAAAAGCTTGTATATCTGCAGGCAGTGATAAAAGAGACACTGAGGTTTTATGCACCAACACCACTGCTACCAAGAGAAGCCATTAGAAGTTTCACAGTAGATGGGTATGAAATAGAAGCAAAGACAATCTTGTATGTGAACGGGTGGGCCATTCAGAGGGACCCTGAAGCTTGGAAAGACCCAGAAGAATTTTGGCCAGAGAGGTTTTTGAAGAGTGGGATAGATTTTAAGGGACATGATTTTGAGTTTATTCCGTTCGGTGCAGGACGTAGAATTTGCCCTGGCATATCACTGGGAATTACATCAGTGGAGCTCATAACTGCAAATCTTCTTAACTCATTCCAATGGGAACTGCCCGCAGGGATGAAACCTGAACACATTGACACTGAGGGGCTGCCAGGGCTTGCCCGACACAAGAAGAATCATCTTTTCGCTTTTGCCAACAAACGTATTTGAATGTCATAACTAACAAGGCTTCTGCTGATTCCCATTCTGCAAAATGTGTGACATCAGAGTTTACAAGGAAAATGAGAGAATCATTAACTACCTACCTTTCTAAAATTAGATCATTTCCAATTCAATAAAGTAGTGAAATACATTCTGTGGAACATTTTACTATGTACAGAAATATGAATTTTTTTTTTTTTTATATTTAGATGACCGCTGACAAAATAAAATATGAAATATTTTAGAACAATAATTTTAAATCTTATACATCATCTATATCTTTTTTTTATCTAATTTATTTTATCAAATTATTATGTTTTTCATGGTTCTATCTTATTTATCTTGTTTGTATAATTTGTTCAAAAAATACTTTTAAGAGGGAGAAAACGAATAAAAAATAAAATAAGTTTCTTTACAATTTAATTTAATTCACGCTTAAATGAAAAAAATGCAAAATATAAACAATTTATACATAAAAAGTATTTTATAGTTTAATTTATATTCGAATTTAGTTTATTTTTAAAATTTGTTATGAAACAGATAACAAATTTTCTTAGAACCACGCTTAGAACCCCAATAATTAGATGATAAAGGTAAATAGAGGAAGAAAAGTCACGTATAAAAATAACGTGGTTCAACTTAAGTCATTATAAAAATATATTTAATTAATGACCAATGACAAAAATAAATAGTCACTATAATGACCAATTAAGATACCAATTTATAAACTAAAATTATTGGTAAGTAAAATAGTTTCTAAATTAGTTATTATAATTAATTGGTTTCTAAATTGATCACTATCATTAGCTATTCAGATTTTAACTACCAAAAAAATTGGTCTATAAATTTATATCTAAAGTTGTTAGTAAAGGGACAAATTTAGAGACTAATTTTTCGATAGCTAAAATCTTAGTAACTATGTTAGTGACCAATTTAAAGACCAAATCACTATAGTGACAACTTTAGAAACAATTTTAGTTACTAATAATTTTTAATTTATAAATTAGTATCTAAATTAATTACTATAGTGACTAATTATTTGCTATCATTAAAATTGGTTATTAATTTTTTTTTTGACGTAAGAATTAATAAACTTCAATCCACATTTAAGAAAAAATTCAATATAAATCACATATTATAATTCATAGTTTCTTTCTAAGCAAAGTCTTGCTCAATAATTCAACTTAAATGTCAGCTTTCAATTGCTAAAGTCTTATTTATACATTAGGCTTAAATATACATTTGGTCTCTATTTTTGTCAAAATTATTCAATTAAGTCCCTAATTTCGTTGTTTGGTCAATTTGGTCCTCATTTTTGTAAAATTGCATTCAATCGAGTCCTTTTGACAAACGGTGTTAAAATTGGGTTACGTGTCAAATTTTTGGCAATGACGTTGGCATAGTGAAATTTTATGGCCGTTGTAGGTTTAAAAGTTAGTGAAATTGATTTAGGGAAGAAATTAAGGTTTCAAGCAAAACTGTGGCCAGCACACTAAACCAATATTGACAATCAACTAACCTCGTTGATGCTCCAAGACGAACTTCACCCACGAACCTCGTTGAATGTATTGAAGTAGGATGCAACAAAAGAAGATTTCAGCAAATATTTCCCCCCTTTCTCAAGAACCCTAATTTTGATTTCGTGCCTAAGAACCCTAATTTTCCCCTTTCTATCGTTGCACAATTAACCCTCGCTGCACTTAATTACTTGAATGTTGCTTACCCACTTTTTTACCTTTTTAACTTAACATAATAGCCTTGTTTTTTTTTTCTGAATTGTTAAAATTAAATAAACAATCTGCCAACAAAAATGCATAACGAGCCACGTCAACTATACAGTTCCACCGTGTCACTATTCCGTTAACAATTTTAACATTGTTTACCAAAAGTACTCGATTGAATGCAATTTTACAAAATTGAGGACCAAATTGATCAAACAACAAAAATATGGACCAAATTGAATAATTTTGACAAAAATAGGGACCAAATATATATTTAAGCCTATACATTACAATGCATTGATACATATGAAACACGTTTATGCTTATAAGAAAGACACTGACAGGGTTTCTTAAAACAAAATTGAATAAACATTAGACGATCTCAACAAATTATCTTATCATATGTCTAAAACTCAATCGACCTTGTGAGGCTATATGGTCTACTAAAAGAGTTTACTCATAGGATTATAGAGATAGTGTAATGCAAGGTAGTCAAAATTTAGATTTAAATCGTAAAATAGTAAGATCCTACAATTTTACATAGTATTTAAGAGTCTCATCCCATTCATAATCGTAATATAGTAGGATTTATAAGATCATCAAATAAAATCGTAAAATAAAGTAAATCGTCATTTTATTTTCAAATTTTTTGTTGCACTACATGTTCATATTCTTTAATGAATAAATTCAGCTTAAGTTAAACCTAAATCTAACTAAACATTCATGTGATTAAAAATTTACATGGTTATATGTGTTATTAGTTACACAACCACCATAAATGTTAATATAGTTAAAATTCATTTTTCAATTATAAATGAGTACAACTAAAATTCAAATACAACACACCATAGCACTTCCGAATTAAAATCTAATACAATTATAATTTTCCAATTTTGTAACCACGATTTTGTATAGTCCCAAAACATAATAACGTTTGTATTTATTAATTATAACGTTAGTATTTATTAAAAACATAATAACATTGCTTTTTATTATTTCTTGTATAAAGAAATTTATATAGACTAATAATAGGTTACTTCTTTTGATATATTTTTTTCATTAAATTTATTGAGAATTATGAATACAATTTATTAAATTTTAATATATGAAAAAAAGTAATAAATTATTATGATTTATTTTTCCTCTGTTATTTTATTTTAATTCTTTTCATATTTCGATATTTTATTACAATAATTATTTTCATCATGGTATTTAAAATTTCAAAGGATAAAATTGTATTAATTTATACTACCAATAAAATCCAATAACTATTTTATTGGTAAATTATTATTTACTTTAAAAGCACTCAAGGACTAAAAACTTATAATTGTTCTCTAAAACTTAATACAAAAAAACATATAATTGTTCTCTAAAACATCTACCAACTAGCCCCGCTCCAGCTCTATGTATCAATATCATCACCTGCAATATCAATTGCTCTTGTATAACAAGTTACATGATCATCGTCAAACACAAATAAATAGGGTGAGCTCAATATAATTAAACTTGCATAAAGAATTATATCATAAACCCTCACCCAAGTATACAAATTTATCCCAAAACCCCTTCTAAGAACTTTTCCTTATGCACTAGAAAACATGACCTTCCACCATATATTCATCCAGATTCTTCACTCTTTGGCCATGGCCTTAAAGTTATCACATGCTATCACGAACTTGCCGCTCGTAGACCAACACACGTGGAAATATCTCATCATGAACCATCGCTTAAACACTCAAGCGGAGCTAACCAATACGAACCACTGCTCGTATTCTCACACAGGATTACCAACATCATCGGCCTACCACCCGTGAGTGACAAGCAAGTGGAGCTAACCAGTACGAACCACCACTCGTATGCTCACGCCACATTTCCGACATCATTGGCCTCCCACTCGTGATCATCGCGTATTCAGAAACCATTATGAACCACCGCTCGTCAACGGGTCTCAACATGTCCTATACCTAAAGCCATCACACCCAAAGTTGGCTAAGACACCCAAACATCCAAACTAGTCCTAGAGTATCGTTTGGCGCTATTCAAATGTCGCTAGGTGAGACACAGCGCAAACCGCCTGACGAAAAACCCAACACCGCCTTGCGCTAGCCCACTAGATTTAGTCTAGACCTAGACTACCGCATAACTACCTAGCTGCCCAATGCTTTCCGCCAGCTGCCAAGTTACTAGAGCCGCTTCCGCTTTGCGTTCCTAGGGTGTCGCCTCATGCCACCCCTCTGCCAGGCCTCCCATATTTATATGTTGCCTAGCGACCTACCCCCGTGCCGCCAGGTGCCACACCAATATTCAAGATTATTGGTTTGGCACTCACTCCAACTCAGATTCTAATGAACCCAACAACCAATGCACACCTCCATAATATAACCACACATACACTTATACTTAAATTGACACAATTGCACAATTACACAACTTCTACCACAACTTAATATGCATTCATCTATATATACTCATTTTCATGCTTAAAATTGTGCAACTAGTTGAATCTCACTTAAATTGCTCGTACTCTTAGGAACCTTAAAAAAACCATCCAAGTAGTGTAATGCTCAAATAATACAAGTTAATACTTTTGCTCAACCTGCATTTATGCATTAGATCCACCATAATATCCCTTAAGTCCATTTTACATTAATATCTAAAATGAAGAAATTAAACTCCAAATTCAGGTTCCCTAACTCGCAACCATCAAGGTCAGACCCAAAGTGCAGTTGCGTAATGATTGACGCTTGGAGGTGCCCTGCTTGTCGCTAGGCGGGGCATTAGGGTTCAAGACAGAAACCCAGATTTCCACACCTACCAACCCTAAAGTCCCCCCCGCATGCATATCCTACTAATTCAATTTCACGAAAAATACCATTACGCACGTTTTCAACATATATATATATATACAGAGTTAGTGAAACTCACATATATAATCACAACCAATCCCACCTGAAATTCAACATCATATTTTCAAATTTTTTCCCAAATCAACCCTCATATTAGTTCATACATTGATGCATACCATCATTATTTCTTAGTGCAATTTAGACATTTTTCGCATCACACATTCACACGAACACACACACACACACACACACACACACACATATATATATATATATATATATATATATATATACATAAAAGACCCTGCAATTGCCCTAGAACCCAACAAAACACAAAGACTTGCAAAATCACTACGCGTCGCCTGGCGTCGTATAACTCCCGCCATGCTGTTCATAGTAGAACCCAGAAAAGTGGGTAAAAATGCATGTGTCGCCTAGCGAGTCTTCAACGCCATCAGGTGGTTTCTGGAAAATTCCAAAAATGTGAAAATGCTCCTAAAAGGAAGAAAGAATGGCACACAAGCATTCCATACATCACAAAATTACTTTAAATACAATCAAGCATGAGTTTCAACTCTCCTAAACCCCTAGTCTGTGCCAAATTACTATAACCTACCTTCATCACTTCACCTACCCAAAATATCACCAAGGAAAAATTAAAATATTATAATGTTTTCTCTAGCAAAGTTCGAACTCACATCCACACGGTTACCAAACAAATGCATAACCATTAAACCATCATATATTTCTTGACATTCTATAATTATGACATCATGCCACATGTTTCTGCTTGCATCCAAAATAAAACAAACAATTAGATTATCCTACTAATGGCATACACAGAACTTGAACCAAAGTTCAACATAACCAAGTACTCTCAACCACTTGAGCTAGTAATGTTCCTAGTCATCACTCCCCACATTAATTACTATAATGGTCCTTTTTACCCACATTTATATTAAATAAATATTTATTTATTTATTTATTTTGGGTCTTACAAACTCGATCTGCCACTATGGTGTTTGATCTGCTGCGTTGCGCTCGTGATGGTCAGATCAAGTTTTGTTTTCGTGGGTCTGGTTCATGGTGGTTGGTTGACACAAGGAGAAAGGGGTTTGCAGTGTAGATTATGAGAAAATGTCATCTCATCAAGCTTTCAAGAGGACCCTTTCTTCAAATCTTCTACAAACTTGTTGGGGTTGATTTAGATGACGAAGGTGCCCCTACCCTTTTTGGATTTTAGAGGAAATGGGGTGTTAGATTTTATTTATGGTTTTTTTCTGTTTAAGATTCATTATTACTCCCCTAAATGCAATTTCTACAAAAGTGAAATCCCATAGGGAGAACTATTGTTGTATGGGCATTAAGCTGACTTTTGGTTTAGACCTTATGTGTTAGACTGTGTGTGATCAAGATAAAGAAACAAATAATAACTTTTTATTGGAATTAATGTAATTGTATAATTGGTTTGGGTTGAATTAATTAAGAAATTCTTTTGCGAAATGGAGATAAGCAATTGACTTTCAATGAGATGTTTTTTCCTATAACGAATGTCTCGAATAAAATTTAATTTTCTATATTGTACTCTCAGCTTTTGGGTTTTAATTTTTTTGTGTACAAGTTCCTTGTTATTTTTGTGACTTGCTAATGTGTTGTTTATACTTGAATTAATTTTTTTTACCCTTATTTGTATTAATGTTTACATGTTTTGTGCTTATATAATGTGTTGTTCATGCAAATATAATTTTATTATATTTTGTTAAGCATGGGCAATAAAATTTTATATGATTGTTAACTCACATATCGAGGGTTCTTTTTAATTTTGTGTGAATGAGATAATTTAATCATGTCTTGTTGGTATTTTGTTGTTAATTATATCATTTTATTTCTTGATACAATGTACTTTGAATTTTACCTTATGTCAATTATTTGTCTTGTATCCTATTGGTATCAAATTTCTTTATGACATGAGTTATGCATTGTATTTTATATTTTAATTATATTTCTTATTTATGACATGAGATGTTTGGTATTGTAGGCCTATTTTTGACTGTGTATCAAAAAATATTCTTTTTTATTGCACAATAGTTGTGTATATTGAATGTTTCTTTGTTGTTTATACATTGGCTCCTTAACCTATGCCATTGACTTCGGTCAGAATTTTGAATGTGTCAAATTTGGAGGACGAGAAAGAATCTCAGAACTTGTATCTGACAATTAATCCTAAGTCCACTACTGTCTAGAAAGCTTTTCGTGAGAATGAAAACACTTAAAAAAACTGTGTCTGATGGTGTTGAAATATACCATGAGGAAGTCTATATGGTTCAACCTGATGGCCTTACTAGAAAAGGCAAAGTGCATTTGATTTGCAAGTTAAAGAAGTCTATTTATGGCTGAAACAAGCTTCTAGACAATGGTATTTGAAATTTGATCATGTGTCATTTGTTTGGCTTCAAGGCAATGAAATTTTGAACAATTAAAGTTTGTACGCAAATTAATTATGTACACCATCTAATTTTGTAGGCAATCTATTTTTCCACACAAATTATTTGATAGATATCTACATAATGTTTTGTTAATGATATTCTTCTTGCTAGAAGCAATGTTGAAATATAGTCTAAGACCAAATTTATGTTAAATAACCACTTTGATATGATGGACCTTGGTGATGCCTCTGTTGTTCTAAGCATTCAAATTTTTCATGACAGCTCATGTGGCATTCTTGGATTGTCTTAGAGAGATATATTGTTAAAGTCTTCAAACGGTTTAACATGCATTATTGCTCCTCATGTGTTGCACCTGTTCAAAAAGCTGACAAACTCTCTAAATCTCAATGTTCTAAAAAATGGTACTGAAAGATTTGAAAGGAAAAAAGTCCCTTATGCTTCCATTGTTGGTAGTTTAATGTATGCTCAATTATGTACTTGTCCCAATATTGCTTTTGCTTGTTAATGCTTGAGGGAGATACTTGAGCAACCATGTTTGGGTCATATTAAAGTTGTTATAAAGGTCTTTAGATACTTGCAGGGAATTAAAAGATCACATATTGACCTATAAGAAGTCTGATCAACTTCAGGTTATTGGTTAAACAAAATCTTATTGTTATTTCTTCCATGGAGACAGAGTATGTTGGTTGTTATGAAACTATTTGTCAAGTTATGTGCCTTAAAAAATTGATTTATGGCTTTCAAATCATTGAAAGTATTTCTCGACCACTTGTGATATATCATGACAATACTATTGCTATACATTTCTCTCAAAACAACAGAAGTTTTAATCGTTCAAAGCATTTTGATATACAATTTCTATCAGATATTATCTTTGTGATTCATTTTTATATTTTCTTAATTGATATTTGTGCTTGTGTTGTAAATTGATATAATTAATTTATGGATTAATGTTATCCAAATGCCTCTAGTCCAATTCATACAACACAATTGACTCATAAACCATATAACAATTTGGCTTATAATCCCACTTGCACTCAATGTATAACCAACATCAATAACAACTTATGCACCATTAAAATTTTTGCACATAGTGTACCCAATTCAATAATTCTCAAAGTCTTAAACAAAGAAAAAGAACTATCAACCAACCAATCAACTTACATCTGCACAATCATAGATTGTGAAATCAAATCATTTTTGCTCTACACTACAAAAACACAAATTCCCCTACAGCTCCACATCACAAATAATTCTCCAATGCCACCAAAATTCACATTCATACAGTTTGTAAAAGCCCATTATCATGACACACCAAAACTTTTGCCTAATTCAACTTTTGAAACAAGCACTAGATCATCTAAACCTCATAAGAAATCACCTTCAATTTCACCAAAAACAAAATTAGTACCATCCCCTCTTCATCCCAATGAAAAGAAAAAACAAGAACCCATGATTCACCAATCAAACATGATTAGTTCCCCTTACACCAAAAAATGTATTTCCCAATGGATTCCTCCGTAAAACTTAGACATTACATTATATCAAACAAGAAAACACACTTCCTCATTCCATGAGTCAATTTGCAATCATTGCACATAATCAAGTAATAACAAGAAAATGGTTTAACACCCCTTACACCAAAAAACTCAACCTTATTTTACCACAAGGATAATCATATTCTTATCTCATATCCAAGACACTAATCACATAACCAAATAATCATAGATACAAGGTGTAACTCCCCTTACCTAGAAAACTTGCAATGAGACCACCTTGTCTTTGCCCTACGCTCTCTTGCTCTTCACATTCTAACCAAAATTCTACTATCTCCTTTTTTTTTCAATATCACGTTACCTCCCCTTTTTCACAGACCTTACTTTTAACTTAACTCACCTATTGTTACCATTCATAAGGCAACGTAAATAAATAGTTAATTTTTTCTGCCCACAAAACTCACCTTAATTTCAACTTAATTTATTGTGCCAGCATCAGTTCCTCATCATTTTGACGTCTTTCAAGTGATTAGGCCAAGATTTTGGGCCTAGAGTGGAACTTTTGTAATTTTGTTGACTAGAATGACATTTTTGTAAATATGAGGATCTGGGGTGATGTGACCACGAGTTTTTCTTAGGGTTTTAGGTGCAAAACCTTTGTCTTCATTTTCTAGCAACTGAACCATGTTTTTAGGAGCTCCATTGAATATCCATGGAAGACCCATTGATGAGAGACTCCATTTTCACATTTTTTGCATCTTAAACTAGCACTCACTTGAGGATTTTGTCATTTTTGCACTGTTTGAAGCTTATTGATGTTTCATTTTTAGTTTTGAACAACACCCAACCTTGGGTTTTCGTTTTTCTAGCTTAATTCACGTTTTTCATGCTATGCTTGATGTTGGTTACATTTTTTAAGCGTTTTCTTTGCAATTGAATGATGTATTTTCATTTTTCCTTGAGTTATATTTCAAATTCCATGTGTAACTAGACTTTTTGTATTGATTTCTTGAATAAATTGGAATGAAACCTTGAGGTTGTTTTTTTTTTTTCGAGTTCTATTTGGTTTGCCCTTCTCCAAGTTCCATTTTAATGGTAAAACACAAAATTGATGTATGCTTAATCTCAAATTCATGTTTCTGCACCTAAATCAACTTGTGTTCATGCTTAATGGGTATGGGTTGTTCAAAGCTTGCTTAATTTGTGTTTGTTAATTCCTTGAGGTATGCTTTGCTTAATGACATATTGAAATCGTGTTAATTTTCGCTTAATTGATTAATTTTGGGTTTCATGAGAGCAAATTGAATAGAACAATTAATTTTGTAATCGGTGATTGTTGCAATACCAAGCTTTTGCGCTTCAAGTTTCTTATGAGTTTATATTCTTTTACAAGTTGCTACTATATTTTTTTATGTTTGATATATATGGTTTATGTTTGGATGTTTCTGGTTGTTTTATTTCTATTCAAGTTCATAATGTAGGTAGAAAGAAAAGAATAATCTAGTAATTAATGGAAGACTTTGTATACCGGTTGGACCAAGAACCGTTATAGAAAGTTGGCACAGTGGCATTCTAGTAATTAATCGAAGACTTTGTATACCGGTTAGACCTAGAACTGTGACGGAGGCATGGCTAGGTCCGTCATTAGAATTTTTTATTTGGGGCGAATTTGGGTCTAGAACGAAATGGGTATGAACCATAGAACGAATGATGGGGAAATTGGAGGACGTCGTTTTGGGGAAATGTGGAACGGGAGGAAATCACGCCACTTGGACGAGGTTCCAAGATAAGTGAGGAAGATCTGCCACTTTGAAACGAAGATTCAAAGATAAGGATCAGTGGTTCTAAGGAGAACCTCGAGACTTGAGAGAAAACTCAAATTTTCACTAAACTCAAATCTGAATACAAAAGTTTTTCACGAGGGCTTATATAATATGGGCGAAAACAACAAAAGGCCCAACTCAACTAAAGGTATGAACTCTTAGGAGAGCCCAATCTCTCATTATCAAGGTGTTGGGAGTTTTAACACAACTATTCTATTCATAATGAAAAAAAAGGAGAAACACTAATAGTAATTAGAATAGAAAAAAAAATGTCGCTCAAATCCCTTAGGATTTTCATGATAGGACAAAAACACAAGTAGATGATTAGAGTCATGTTCATGTTTTTCCCATGATATTTCTACTTTGGTTATCATTTTTTCTTCACCTTATTACTTATGTCACTACTCCTTAATGTATAAGTCTTCCTTAGGCATCAAGACAAAAAAAAGATGGATTTTTGTTTTAGTTTAAATAAATATGTTTTCGTCTTTAATAAATTAGTTTTTGTTGGTTGTTTAGAGAAATAGTATTTTCTGAAAAATATGGTGAAAAGGTGGTTTTAATAGACTTTAGATGCATATAAATTTGGGTTCTTTTAGAGTTGTTCCTTCATTAAACAATTTAGCTAGGAAACCCTTTTGCTTGGTTGATTTGGTTTTCTATCCTTCCTTTATTTTTCTGTTTTTTGCAGGGATACCCCTATAAAGGGGTTGCTTTGGACCACTTAGGGGACTCAACTGCAAAAATGTAAAACATACAACACAATTAAGCATCACTGCACAAGGAAAATGGAGCATGCGAATACAAATCAAATCTGATGTGTGAATGGTCTCATCCAAGAGAGAAGCTGATGTGGGGCGATTCTTGAGGGAGGCTTGAGTTCGAGAAATCATGATGAGAGTGAAGGTTGATCAAGGGAGGAAATTTATGATTAATTGGAGACGAACGAATGATGAAAAGATCAAGGTTGATCAAGGACAAAAAATCCTTTGTTCAAGGTTGCGATTTTGATTTGAGAATGAGGAAAATGGGTTAGGATTTTCACATTTTTTCTAAATTTTTATCGAGGGGTTTTTAAGGGCGAGAATTAGGTTTTCATAGGCAACCTTGGATTGAGCGAGAGAGGAAAATATTGAGAGTTAGGGTTCATGTATTGTTGCATGCGTGAGGGAGAGAGAGTGATCTGTAAGTGGGTTTCTCCATCTTTGATGAGCACAAAGTGACCTTCAGAGATTAGAATTTGTCTAGTGTGTAAGTGGCTCAACTTGGTCGACCATGAGCCCAAAGTGGTCGGGATTGGTAAGTGAGCTTCTCGTCACCATTTTAATTTTAGCATTTCTCTTGAACTCGTGTAATCTTTATAAATTAATGAAATACTTTGATTTAATTCCGCTTTTAATTTCCAGTTATTAATCGTGCCTTCTATGTTTTGTTGGAGTTTTAGTTCTTTCAGCTTTCCCATTTCAAAATCATTTTAAGTTCTTTTATTGCTTTCCAAGTGTTGTTGTAGTTTCACATTTTTGAGTTAGTGATTTGAGTGAAATTTGCATATTTCAATGTTTTCTTTAGGGAACCAAGTGACCCCAAAATGGGCACAAAATTACGAGATGTCTTCTTGAGGGCAAAAGACTCCTAACTTGATCACTGAATCGATGTTCAATTAAATTTGTTCAGTGGTTAATTTCTGTCAAGATATATTTTGTTCCCATTTTTGTTTTGTTGTTTCATGATTCTTGTAGTTGTTGTAACATCCTGGCTAAATATTACTAATTTAAATAAAATAGAAATAATATAATTAATAATATCGCATTGAATAAAAATGTTTTCCTAAAATGTGGGAAAATTTAAACTTTATTTAAAGCCTTATAACTCTAATACATAAGTTCAAAATAGCTATCACAAATTTCAAGGTTAAACATAAAAGTTTTACAAATCATTAAAAATAGTCCATAAAAGCTCCCTAAGCTAGCCCCTCTCCCACTCTAAGCGTCACCAACTCCACCTAAAACATCAACTGCTCTCATGTAACGGAATTACATGATCATCTCCAACCACAAGCAGATAGGGTGGGCTAACAACATAAATAACTCAATAATCAAAATAAAGTGTACACACACACACACACACACACTCTCGGAGAACCACTATCCTCCAATTCCAGAAAAACATGACCACCATGATGTTCATCCATGTTCTACATCCTTAAAATATGACCTTAAGATATCCTTTGTTGTCACAAGCCACAACTCGTGGTTCCACCATTTATAAGCCACAACTCCTAGATACACGTGTGGGACTATCCTGTTACGAACCCCATCTGTAAAACTAGGTGGAGTTCCCAATACAAACCATAATTCGTATTCTCGACATAACATTAATATCATCATTGGCCATAACCCATGATTGCCTTTTCATGTGGTGACTATCCATACGACCCACAACTCGCATACTCACACCGGTTACCAATATCACCAAGCCACAACTCGGGATCGCCACGTGTTTACCCTCCATTCCGAGCCACAACTCAAGGAATGTCATTCTGAGCCATAATTCAAGGAATACTTCAACAAGCTCCATACTTAAGGCATCATCCAAAGCCTTGTAGACCACACACCAATTCATAGGAATAACCCCCTGTCCATTGCTTTATCGCCTAACGCTACCTAAGTGCCGCCAGGCGAAAATCAGTAGTAGACTACCTGGCATAAGCCTCTTGTTGCCAGATGCCAATTGCTCTAGAGGCCACTAGATTTCTAGGTATCGCTTGGCTGAACCAACCTCACTGCCATGCGTTCAACAAGCTCTTTGTACTTGTAGCTATCGCCTGGCGATCACCTTTGGGCTGCTAGGCGCGTACTATATTGGTTTTTAGGCATACCAACACGTTTAACACATCAATCACACAATTGCATATGTCTAGAGTACCAATTTCCACTCATGTTAACACTATGTGACCTCAATATTCCACCCTATAGTGTACCCATATCGTCATATGCATATTCACACACACACAAATATATATATATAT
>Ga0209589_1001476_pt1 | contig 38873 bp, 23 predicted proteins | sample CowpeawhiteBW_FD_187525 | JGI IMG/M metagenome (GOLD analysis project Ga0209589, IMG submission 187525) | Root nodule microbial communities of legume samples collected from California USA - Cow pea white BW (SPAdes) (version 2) | ecosystem: Host-associated > Plants > Roots > Nodule | place: USA...
TTAAATAGCTTGCTATCTTAATGTCCAGTGGGGATTTCCTTGGTTTTCTTAATCAATCATCACCATATTCATTAATCTTCTAAAAGGAACAAGATAATCCTACATCAACAAGGTTAAGAAAGATTATAAGAAAGCTCTTCTTCAACACATGAGATTATTGATCAAACAAATAAAGAAGATGGCAAAATCATCATTAGAGGTTTTTTGGGTGGACCATGTGCTTTAAGAAGATTGTGCCATGGACCTAAAACCTAAAAGTGTTTCAAGATCCGTCCTTCCACCTGCTACAAAAGGATTAGAAACTAAACTTGTATTTCTTAACCTTATTCGTCATATCTATTTTCAGGAAAAGATCATGAGGATCTCTAATCTTACCTTGAAACATTCAATGAACATTGCGCGTAACAAAAGGAACTGGAATAAATGGCTTTGAATCCTTGACCAAGTAGTACTGAAGCTGGCTAAACAAGTCAATGATTTGAACCAAAAAGACAAATTGTTAATATTGAAGTTGGCCAATCCATTTATTAGTGTTGAAGTTGGCTAATCAAGTTCTTTTAAATTCTTGCACATTTAAATTTATGTTTTTAATTTTAGTTTTTGCTTTTATATATTTCATAAGTATAAAAATAAACATTTTGGGCAGCTGATATCTTTTGAGAATTGCACATAATTTTTTTTTCTTGAATTTTGGTTAGAACAAGAACTGGGAGAAAAATCTGAAAAACATTTTTGAACTTTAAAAGACTTAAGGAGTTGCAAAATCAGGAAAAATGGTTAGTCCTAGTACTTTAAGGTTTAAGATGCATTGTGAATTGAGTTCACAGTTTGACATAAAGAAAGAATCCACCTAGTAAGAGGAGAGAGCCAAACACCAATGGTGAGATGAGTGAGGCATCTTTGTTGAGTAATTTCACTTGTTTTGTGTTAAGGCATGTTCTTTGTTGAATATTTTTAGCTTAGAACCAAATAGCTAACCCAACATAAACTGAATTGTCCTTTGAGCCTTAGCTTTACATCCACGCACCCTGGGCCTGAATATGTGAAAATCCTACCTTCCTTACTGATGAGGGAGATAGAACAATATGTATGTGTTATGAAAAGCAAATTGGGAGCTGTTATGGAATCAAAAAGAAAGAAAGGTCCAGGTGTTATGAAGAAATGAAATAATGACTTGTAATGCAACCCAAAAGGTTGAATGAAAAAGTTGATACACCTTTAAGGGAAAAATGAGGAATTCCAAACAAGGTTGGAATAGAAAGAAAGAAACTCATGTCATGTGCATACCATTAAAATTCCTTTATTAGTGAGTGTTTGTTTATCCTGAAAAACCATACCTTTTGATAGCCCAGCCACATTACAACCCTTAAAAGACTTTAGTGATCCATGCTAATTGTGTGTACATAGTGATTGAAAAAAAAAATACAACACTAAGTGGAAGCTTGCAAAGTTGCCTAAAGTGAAATGCTCAACTATGGAGGAAAATCTCTTGCACTTGAATCAGAATTTGGTGAGAGAAATTGTGTTCAAAACTATGTAATTATTTTTGCACTTGTATTTTGATATTTTGAATGGATGTCATTTAGTACTGTGAACCATTCCTTGAGATTTCATATGAGTTCTTGGGCCAACTAATGAAAAAATTATTTTGACCCATTCTGTACAAACTGATTTTGTTTTGCTTTGTTTAGGGACAAACAAAGAGATACAGTGGGGTGTTGTGATAAGTGTCTAGAATGCATAAAGTTTCCATATAAACATGACACTTATCATGCTTTAATTGATCATTTTTTGTAAGTAAACAACCTATTTTAGCTTATAATTAGAGAATGAGGTATTCAAAAAACAAAAATAAGAAATTGATGAATTTTTGATGATTTTGCAACAATTTCTCAAAGAATTAAAAATGATGTAGTTGAGCCCCAATATTCACGGCTAAGCTCTAGTAAGGCGGTCAAGGAAGTATTTAGAATATGAATTTTGGAGCTAAGCCACAACAAAATGGTGCTCAACACTTAAGGTGGTGCATGGCTAAGCCACGAGAGAGGTGCTCAACACTTGAGGCAGTGCATGGCTAAGCCACGAGAGGGGTGTAACACTTAAGGCAGTGTATGACTAAGCCACAACAAAATATGCTCAACATTTAAGTCGGTGCAAGGTTGAGTCACAAGAGAATGTACTCAACACTAAAGCGGCGCATGGCTGAGCGCCAAAAGTTGGGTTGAGCACCGCCCAAAAATTTCTATAAATAAAAGACCTTGGATCTTCATTCTAAGCATTAAGTGGAGGCTCCACAATGTAGCAGTAGGGTAGAATAGGGTCTTTGAGGCACGAGGGAGGTGCTCTTAGTATAGATCTTATGTGTAGATGCTGTTAGAATTGCATTGTAATATTCTATGAGTAGCTAAACTCTCTCGTGTCTTGGTTTGATGTAATCAATTCTGATTCTATTCACTTCTACTTCTTGGGTATTTATCTTTGCTTTCATTCAATTGTTTGTGATTTGATTTATGCTTAATGATGACTTGATCACTCATCTTATTTCAAGGGTTTGATTTGAGTTGGAAGATTGGTCTCAACTTGTGTGGATGAATTGACAACTCATCCTATTTCACTGGTTGGGATGGAGTTGAAAGAATGATCTCAAACTAAGGTCCAATCAATCATCATATATGTATTTGATGCTTCATGGCATACCAGAGTGGATGTCGGAGGATAGAGTCTTGCACATTAAAGCAAGGACTCATTCTACCAAGAGTTGAGGAATCATATCGGGGTTTGGAGTCCTTAGGTTCTAGTGTATCAGAGATGAACCTAGATCTACATAGAAATAATACTCCCAAGACATTGAATGATTTGCAATGTATGTAAACAAGATGGTAATGATTTAGTAGAAGAAGATGAGATGAAATCAGTTTATAGCCCATACTCCTCTCAATCTATCTAATAACAACTATCTAATTTTACTTGCACTTTTTATCATAAACCAAAAACACAAAATCAAACTATCAATATACTTGCTAAATCCTTGTGGATACGACACTTGTTGATACTACTACGTACCAGTACACTTGCTAGGAAATGGTTGTTGAAAAACAATCATCAAATATCCATTTAGAAAAATATGCTTGAAACTGAATAAGTTTCTATTCAACTTCTTGGTATAAGTGTAATAGCTCTTTCGGAGCCTTCAAATATATTTGTAGTACTATGAATAATATTAACATTGATGTCTCACATTACCAAACAAGAGAAAAATTTATTACTCGTGAGAATTGTATAATTTGTTGCACTATCAATAAGACACATATCCTCATCATTGATGTTAGTGCCAACATTCATTCTTATAAACATATATATCAATGAGAAAATCTTTTTTTAACACTCTCATAACCAATGAGGCGATCAATGCTTCCATTTAGTTTAACAAAGAAAATAATAATATTAAGATGAGTAGTATCCATATGGCCATAATCAGAATCACCATCTTCATAAGCAAAGTTTGTTTCTATGTTCTTCTCATTATTTATAACTCAAATGGCATTTACCATCGTAATGATAATATATATTTTCATCTTATACGCCAATATTTTCACATTATTGTGCCACTTTTGGTGACAAAATGTGTCTTTGAAATTTCCTTTATAACCATGTCCATAATCAATATCATGATCATTAAAATATAAATCAAATTCACTTCTAGGAATGGAGCAGAACCAATTCGACATGTTTCATGACTTTCTATCAAAAGCTCATTGCTTTGTTCAGCCATACAAAGACATGAAATAAATTCAGAATATTTGTGAAATTTTTTTTCACAATATTGTTGTCGTAGGAGCAAATTAATTGGCTCAGATGCTTTATTTCTTTTTTTAATGGTATCACCAAGACCCGTTGCATCTAAATGTATTTCAACATTTAATGTCCAATATAAGTAGTTCTTCCTTGTAATATCAAGGGTCACAAATTCAAAATTTGTAAGGTTTGACATGTTTAGAATTAGAACATAAAATAATAGTAATAATAATCATCATAATATTTATAATAATAAATAATAATAATAATAATAATAATAATAATAATAATAATAATAATAATAATAATAATAATCATCATCATTAGACATAAATGAAGATTGATAAAGATAAATTATTCTTATGACAAAAATAGCAATACAAGATAAAATTGTAAATGAAGAAAGGATTAGGAAAAGCCTGGATTAAGACATGCATAACATTGTCTTTAGAGAGAAAAAACTTTAACTAGCCCTCAGTTGGTTGGAACATCATGCTGGTAACGTGTTATAAAATAGAGCTAATAATAAAGAGAAGAAAAAAAGAAAGATGAGAGAATGGGGAGTAACTTTTCAGTGTCTTATTACTAATAGAAAGAGTCTTATTTATAGATACAACATGTAACCCATAAATAAAACAAATCAACTAGTTAATACAAATATTGACATAAAGAGTAATGATTCATATGAGTATCAATCATATCAGTAACCATATCAAATTAATGGACAACCATTGATTCATAAAACTTTATAGTAAAAAAAAAAAAGAAACTATGTCATTTTAAAATCACATTACTCTATTTGTTGAAAAAAAAATATTATGAGAAATCAGATAGTTTTTAACTTAAAAAATATTGAAAAGAAGTGAGATTTTTCCCTTTTGTTAAATTAGGGTAAAAGTAATTTTTGGTAGATTTTAAGAAAATAATTTCCTCCCTTCAATTACTTTCATCATGATGGAAGAGGATAGGAGACACAATGGGATTGAAAAATATGTTGAACAAGATGAAAATCGAAAAACAGGATTAAAAAAACACTAAACAATTAATACAAACTTATTTTAAAAACTAATTTATAAAAACAAAAAATGAAATTGAAATTAATCAGACCCTTAGTTTCTGTTCTTCATTTTCATTTTTATTTTTGCTCCTAAAATCTGAGTTAGAGATTATTGAACAGTTGAAATGAACAGAAAGAAATGAGCACTACATAAGTTATTAAAGAAGCCACTGGTCATAAACAGGGCAGTCTGCACCAGTTATCCACGCAACTAAAAAAATGCAAGCTTTAGTTACAGCCGAAACATAAGCAAAACAAATGCGCATGAAGATGACATTCGAACAGAAAATCACAAGACAAAAGAAAGGAACTAAAATATCCACGGCATGGTACCAAACCCAACCGAACATAAAACCCACAGTTTAAATGATGTCTGGAGATAAAGCAAAGAAGAAACAAGGAACACGATGTGATGAGAGTCGAAACCAAGAGCACTGGACCTTAACCTTTTCTATAGATCATCTCCATGAGATCCATCTCCTTCCTCATCTGGACCTCCGGTACCATCTGCATGGCAACCTCGTAGTCAATCGTGCTCTCTTCCCCAGCGTTCACCATCACCGGCACATAACCACCATCAGCGGCGGCACATGGCACGTGGTGCTGCAGGCTCCACCCAAGCTCCTCCTCCTCGGAGCTGAAGTCACCTTCGGAGCTCTCGTAGCGAACCCGAAAGAGGCCCGTATTGGTGGTGTCATTGAGGTTCATCTTGCTGAGGGAGTTCTTCAAATCCTTCTCAGAGTCTTCCGCCGCAGTGACTTTCCTTATGTAGCTCTCGAGAAGTGTGGGTGTACCCTTGGAGTTCCTGCGCTTGTTCCTCTGCCTCTTTGCCTTCTGGCGGCGCTTGGTGGCGTTCCAGTGGTTCTTGATGGTGTTTTCGGTCCTTCCCGGCATTCTCCTTGCAATCTCTGCCCATTTGTTCCCGAGTTCCTTGTGAGCTTCGATCAGGATTTTGTCCTCCTCTTCGCTCCATGACTCCTTCTGCATGCGTGGATATGTGAAGTTAGATATACGCATATACATGATGCACTGCACTTGGTGTAGAAAGAAAAGAGAGATGAAGATGAAGGGAAATGCAATGAACAGTGATGATATATAAAAACTTCAATTTTCACTCTACACTTGCTTAACACCTGTAAAGTTATATTAAATAAAAAAGAAGAAGATAGTTTTAGGAATTTAATACGTGTGGTAATGCTTAAAGGTGTGCATGTAACATTTTGCTTCAATAAATGTTATGAGTTAATATATAATGAAAACAAGAGAAAGATATAAATAAATCGAATGAAAGAAAAAGTAAATATAGATAGAAACGAATGTATATGTATGTTAATACAAACAAAGGGATGGTATGCAAGAAACAAGAAAAAATAAGTGTCAATTTGAAACTCATATGTAGGACGCAACAAGAGGAGAGGCCAATTTCAAGTCACAGATACATTTATAAAAATTAATACTAAATTTGTTAACATATTAATTATATTAGTATATCTTAAAAAAAACACTTAAATAGATGAGAAACTAAATATATTTTTTAAAAACTTAATTGTATTATAAGTTTCGTATGTCAAAAATTATGATAAACATTGTTATATATTAAATTAATAACAATTTTTAAGAAAAATACACTACTAACTGTGTTATGAAAAATTTAATATTATTGCTACCTAAATAATATGTTCCCAAATAATGTCACGAAAAAAGTTACACACACTAAAAATAAACTAATTTTAACAAGTACGTAGTGCAATTTGTTATACACTTTATTTCTCCAAAATTTTCATTTTAATTTATTTGGATAATAAATGTTAATATGGGTGGGTTCAAACATGTGAGTCGATTTGAGTCATTATGGATTCAAATCCGAATAAATTGAAAAAATTTAATTTTTTTATTTGTTGGTTGACCTGATTCATTTAAATCATTTTTAAATGAATTTGAGGCGATGAAAAGCAAGTTGACTTACATTTCATCAATAATAATTGAATTGAATTGACCTATTTTTAACTCAATACATATGAATCGGGTTAATTATTTTTGAGACTCCTAATTTAGATTAAAGTGCAAATTAAAAGCATTTTATATTTTTAAATAATAACCGGGAAAAACACTGGAAGAAGAACAGGTCTCTTATTGTATTTCAAACGTTATAAATATCATTTATAATCAAATTAACTTTAAAGAAAGAGTAATAAATTATAAAGGAAATGGTAACTTTAAACTATTTTTAACTTTTCAAAAAGAAATAATAATAATAATAATAATAATAATAATAATAATATTCTCATACTTTATATGTAAAAGAGAAATAATATAATTTTATTTTAAATAAAGACTATAAAAAGACATAAAGTTCCATTTTAAAAAAATAATTTACCAAAGTGATAAAAAGTATTAGCCATTGAATATTATTATCTAAAATCACACAGAAAAACACACACACACATATATATATATATATATATATATATATATATATATATATATATATATATATATATATATATATATATATATATATATATATGTGTGTGTTTTTAGTTTTAAGATGTTTTTTTCACAGAATTTAAAGATGTTTTTTTTTTCTAATATAGTTTAATTATATATAATTTAAAATATTTACTTGAATTTGCAAATTAAAATTACATTTTTGAGGGGAAAAAATTCTGAATGTTATAAATCTTTTAAATGTATATTTGTGAATTTGAAAGAATTTTACTCTGAAAAAAGTACAACCAAAAGTACAAACAAATGCCCCTAAATGCTCATAGATTTCAGGGAATTAGTTATAAATGAAAAAGAATGTAGAAAGAATAAATTGTTATCTCTTATTCCTCAACTATAGATACATACATGATAAAACATATGGTGTCAGCTGAAAATGTCGGGGTTTTGTAATAAAATTAGCAGTAAAATATGTTTTTAGTTTCTTAATTTTTAATAAAAATTAGAATTATTTTTGACTTAATTTAGTTCTAAATTTTAAAAATACGTAAATTTAGTTATTTTAACCAAATTTTATTAAATTTATTTGGGATTTCAGACGCGTTTCATTATAACATTTAAACAGTTTACATAGTTTGACACATTTTCGTTTTAATATTAACTAAAAAACATCAAATAAACTTAACAAAATTTGATTAGAAAGACTAAATTCATATATTTCTAAAAATGATAGACTAATTTGGTTCAAAGTTTCAAAAAAAGATTAATTCTAATTTTCACTTAAAGTTAAGGACAAAAATATATTTTATCTTAAAAATTATATAAATACTACAATTTAATCCGTTTATGAATTTAATTTAATAAATAAATCTTTTATAATTTAAGTGAAGTTGAAGATCCTAAAAATTTTGAGAAATGAACTCTCCACACAGAGACACATGACTGGGTAAAATCCTCTTGTGTAACTTTGGCTACTGATATCTCAATTACCACTAAGACAATGCTATTTGACACTATTTTTTTTTTTTTTACTTCCATTACACACTATTTTTCATTACCTTTCTCTCTTTCTTTTTTCTTTTTCTTTGTAGATTAAAAATTCATTTTTGTTGAGATTAATTTATCTCTATAAAAGGTAGTCAAATGATAATTAATGGTGTCAAATACTTTTTTTTTTCTACTGCTAATACCAGAATTCATTTCAACTTGGAAAAGTTTATATCAAAATAGAAAAAAAAATGTGTTCATTAAGTATTTTATAGATGATATTATTAACTTCTATCTTTCATAAAATATTCAATGAATATACTATGATAAACCATTTGAAAAATATATTAAGACTCTCGATTTTTATTTATTTTCTGACAAAATTTAGTGTGGACTATTAATTTTTTTTTAAAAGATAATAATACATTAATTAATGATTAACATTAAATTATGTCAAAAAATAAATAATAAAAATAAAAAATAAAAGTCTTAGTATCATTTTGGTTAGGGATGAAATATTGGTAGAAAATGTTTATAAGTGTAAGAGAGAGAGAAAGTAAGCAAAGAATAGAAGATGAAGTAACCCTAATGTTTGGCCGGAGATGATTGTGCCACCTCTCTCTGCACTGTTTCCCAACCCTGCCATTGAGCAACCTGGCGATGTGCGACCATTTTTTGATCCCGAAGCGTTTCACCAATTGGACAAGGACGCTACAAAACCACATAAAGCGTTCACCATTTGTCCAAGCAGATGAATAAGGGACAAAAAAACACTAACAAACCTCACTAAAGACAGGACCTAAATCAATGAGGAAAATTTTCATTAAAAGCTTCATAGGCGAAACTGCAAAGAATTTAATAACAGACAGAGAAAGATAATTAAGAGAGAGAGACAGAGGTTTTGGTATATACCTGTCCTCTTCAGCACTCCACTGGCCTTTGATTATGTTTGTCATCCTCTGCTGAATTTGGCCATTGGTCTTCCTCTGCACCTGCTTCATGTTAATTAAAAACATTAACATTTCCAGTTCCAATGACTGATGAAAGATAGTGACAAAAGAAGTACCCACCTGAGGATCTGAAGTTGCACTTGGACCAGAGTGAAGGCGAGCCTTCTGGGAAAAGTCCCAGATGACCTTGTTGGGGTGACCATGCATGGATTCAACATTGTTTGGTGCATAGGCCATGGGGTAGTAGGGGTTGCCATACCCTCCCTTCAGGCACTCATTGGGGTAAGTGGGTTTGTAGCCACCTGAAGAAGGGGCTGCTGAGGACAAAGAGAATAATGGGGCAATGATGGAGGAAGAACCCTCTGCGAAAAAACTTTCAGGGTGACCATGGTTTGGCTCGTTCAGGGGATGGTGCTGCTGAAAATGGTTGAAATTGTTTTGGTACATGAAGCTGCTGTTCTCTTCTGACACATGAATCTCTGATTTGATTTCAGGGAAAATCCCAGAAAGGTAGTGCATTTTCTCAGGGAAGCTTGGACTAAACTCCATGCAAAATCTGAGAGAGGGAATGAGAGAGATTTTGTGGTTTTGTGTACGAGAAATACGGTCTCAGTTCTCTGTGTTTGTGTCTGTGAAGAAAGGGGTGGAGTCCTAGGTTCTTATTATAAAATCAAGTTTAAACAAAGGAGATTCATCTGACACGTGGCAGTTGTGATGTCAGTATCCAAGGGCTCAGATTCGTTGTTTTTGTGACTGTTCAGCTTCCACTCTGGAGTTACCAACCGAAAAAAATAAATTGTTTTTTTATTCATTTTCTGTAGTGTTTATGAACAAGAATGGAAAATGAAATGATGAGTTTGTTACAGAATTCTGTGCTTGTAGATGGTTTTGGACAAATGTTTAAAAACACATGAATGACATGTAGCTGTTGCACTCATAAATAAGATTAGAAATTGCATATTACGTTTAATCAACTTTAATTTTTTTACACTTTCAATTTCATTGGTTATTTTCTCATTATATTAGTTATCATATTTATTACTAACTTATTCTTATTTATAAATATAATGATTTCAAGAAAATCAGTTAACTATGTTAAATTTTACTAATATTTTAATACTTTCTTTAACTGTCCTTTTGATAAAAGATTATAATTAAGATCAGACATTAAAAGTTAAAACATTGAAAATTAATTTTTTAATAACTAAATTTTAATAATATGAAATGATCTTTTTTATGTGATATTTTATTTATTTTGTTTCTCATTTTTCTATATTATATTTCAAAATTATTTAGAAAATATCACTCAGAAAAAATTATTAAAATTTAAAATTTAGTTATAAAAATATCATTATTTTATAGGAACATTTTTAAAAGAATGATCCTTGTAATAAAGTAAAAGTAATTAGAAATTATTTATATTTGAGAGAGAAAAATGGGATTTTTATCTATCAAGGTAAATAGAGTGTCAAAACAAGTTATCATTTTCATGATAATATTCGTATTAGTTAAAGACGGGCAGACTTAAAATGCATTACAATTATATATAACATCATGAATTATTTCTTTTATGGCATTTGCCTGTAAAACTAACCTGGATTTAGCGTGGGACAGCTAAAATAACTTATTAGATCCTCTAAAAGTATCAGAAAAGAGTAAAATGAAAACTCTTTTTTCCCCCTTTTCATTTAATTTAGTGAGTCAAATTGGGTCATTTGTATCACCAGTAAAGCTGGAAAATTAGTTTTATAAACTTATGATGGGGTTATGTGTGTTCAGAACGTCTCATTCTATATAATCATTTTATAACTACTTTTATTAACTTTTGTAATAAATATTTTAATTTAATATTTTTTATTAAAAAATATAATTAACTTGTGAGAAAGAGTGGTAGCTGTGAAATCAATGGTGAAACTTAAACAAAAATTTTAAGAGACCAAATTATATTTGTTATATATAAATTACTTTTTTTAATTAAAAAAAATCATTTCTTTACACCATTTTTTTCTATTTAAAACAAGCACTCGTGACAATAGAATCCAAACAATATGACAATAATATATATGAAAGAATAACATAAAGTTTATCATCAACTGAAATCTTCTTGGATGATCATCTTTACCAGATAATGAATAATTGTTTAGATATGCCTAGAGTGTAGAAAAGCCACATACAAAAGAAAAACATATTACTTAAGAAAATGCTAAAAACTGAACTTATTCAAAAGAAGAAATTGCTTGGTTCAAAATGTTCCTTAACTCCTCAATTTTGTCATAATATAATTTGATTTTGAAGATAATAAAGAATTAATGGTGAAAATTGAGATAGAAATAAGAGAAGAGAAAGAGATGGAGGCTCAGAAAATAGAAAAACCAAATAAAAAAGTATAAAAATTATATTAAAGAGAAAAAACCTAATTTTTAAATTTTGAAAAAGTTTTTTAAAATTAAATTAATATAAATAAAATAATAATATATAAATAAAGTAATAATATACAAATATATATTTTTTTAAATATATAAAAAATAAAATAAAATAAAAATCATTAAAATTAATATAAACAAAATAACAATATATAAATATTATTTTTTAAATATTTAGAAAATAAAGTTTAAAAAAAAATCGTTGGGAGCCGTGACTCCCCTGTCAAACCTATATTTTGCGCAAATGTGTGAAACTATATTTTTTCAATAACCAACAAACAAAACAAAAGTTTACAATTTTCTTTAAACGTGTGAATGTGTTAGTTGTTTAAATAAATTATATCTCTTGAATTTCTTAATATATCCCATAAATTTAAGAATTATATACAAAAATCACTTTAGTTCATAAATTAGTATTTAATATTAAATTGTTTCTAAGAATTATTTTAAGTGTACGACAATTCAGATTTTTTTTCATAAAGTAATTCCCTCAAATAATACATCGTTTAAAATTTATGTTAATAAAAAAAGGATTAAATTTATTATATAAGACACTCTTAAATGATGTTTTTATGAATAAATGGCTTCTTCACCTTTTACTGAAAGTAAGGAGAAATAAATGTAAGAAATCACCAAATCATTTATTTTTTATGCTTAATGATCATTTATTTATTATAAGACAGATAGTTTTACTAAATACATATGAAAAAATTGTCTTAATGAGAGTAATAAATTCCATGTTCATGGTCTTAGAAAGTGGGGTTAGAATAGTCAATTCCTTGTAACAATATTTGGTATGGTTTAAATAATTGGATAGTACTCACTTTCGTTTGTATATGTCAATTTAATACTTGCTTTTAAAGATGTGTCAATTGAATTCCAACTTTTGAAAATATGTCTTGATTAGGTCCTCTCGAGATGAAAAGAAATAATTAACACAGTTAACAATATTGATATTTAAAATAATTTAAAAAATTAAATGATAAAAGCCATAAATAAAGTTAATGACATTAATAATTTTTTTTCAAAAAAAGACCTAATTAAGATATTTTTTCAAAAATTGAGACTTAATTAATACCTTTTTAAAAACAGATATCAAAGACACTTCTAAACAAAATGGTACCATCCAACTAATTAAGCTCTTTTTTTATCCTATTAATACGCTGTTGAAACCTAGATGGCCAGTGTTGAAGTCATGAGGAGGGGATTACACGAAGTAAAGAAAGCACTAAATTACGTGTAACTGACAATTCAACTTTCACCCTTCTCTTAATTTATAGTATAATTATTTAATAACTTTTCATAAAAAACCTTGTTATATCATTTTATACAATTAAAATATTCATATTGATTACAAAATAATATTAAAAAAAGATACAATTGCCGTAAATATTACATCGTGTACTAAAGAAATTCAAATTTTAATGAGTTATAGTAACGACTAAATACCAAATTTTGATTTTTAAAAAAAACCTTAGTGCATTTTTTATTATTTTTTTAATTAAAATATTGATCTAATTATTCTTTAAAAAATTATCTATTTAAATATAAGTCGTTTATAAATATTTAGTATACAAACATAAATTTGTATTTATATTTAAGATAAAAAAAAAAGCTGTATAAATAAATTTTCAAATACTCATTTACATAGAAACAATAATCAAATACCTATTAGTTACAGTCATCTTTTTAAAGACAATATTAGATATTTATTAGTTATGCTAATTTTTCCGTTTAATCATATAACTTAGCGTTTCATAATATTAATTAAATTATCACTACTTTACTCTACAATAAATTACGTATAGTTAATATATACAACTAATTATCTATTTTATATTATTAAAATATACGTACTGAATATAATATATTGCAATGCGAAATACAATTGGACTACGTTATGTACTTTCAAAATTTGAAATTGTTACCGGTAATCTTTATTTTAAGATAATTAATAAGATGAGTTGGAATGTACTAACCCAGATATGTGCTTCAACTCAGTTATAGTTTTTCCTATTTAGTTTGTCATAAAGAAGGTTATTAACCAGTCAAAGAGGGCCATCCTTATCAACTTGTTCTTTTATTTTTTAAATTAAAATTATATAAAAAATTAGGTTTAAAGTTCTTTATTATATAATTTTTAATATTTATTGTTCTTAGAAAATTAAATAAATATTTAATATTATTATTAGTTTATTCTATAAATTTAATTTCTGCATTAATGATAAAAATATAATATTATAAATTAGAAAAAAATCATTAAGTTATTTTACATTCTTTAACTACATCTTTTATTTAAATTGACCTATAAAATAAATAATTTCATCTTTTTTTTTATATTGATAATAGTCCGTGGATCCATTAATCCACCCCTAGATGGGTCAAAATTCCAGACTTTGGACGAAAAAGGGTGAGACCGAATGTTTATATATATATATATATATATATATATATATATATATATATAAAGATTTAATAAATGTACTAAATCATGAATTTTAAGATTTTAATTCCTACTACTAAGTGATTTACAGCAAAGATATTTTGATCATAACGTGTAAAGACTTAGAAAATAGTATTTTAGATTTGACATTGGTTTAAAATAGTGAGACTTGATAATTATAATAACAAAAGATAATTATAATAACAAAGCATTTTAAGTTAAATAGGAAATTTTATAAATGAATTTCATTATATTTCAAACACTTTATTTCTTTATAAACTATTTTTCTAATTTCTCTCTACGAGTTTTTTCTCTTTGTTCATCGGTTTGAAAGTCGGACACCACTACAGTGATTCTTTTGACGAGCTCTTTCTTTATGTCCGATCAGTTTCTCCTTCCGAGTAAATTGAATTTCTACCTCTTTCCCCTTGGTAAAATATATGTTCCACTTTGCATGTGACCTCTTACATGTGTGGTTTTAATCTTCTCCTTGTGTGTTTGGTGATCAATGATTATAATGGTATGTTTTAACTTATATATGAATTATATGTTTTAACTTGCTTTGATATTTTTATTTCGGTTTTATATTAGTTAATGTTATTGTATAATTCTATTAGTTTGTATATTCTTTAAAATGATCAAGAATTTGTATTATTGTAGTAATTATTTAGAACTTTATGAGGAATTCCAATGTCCAACATTTCATATGAATGCATACTGTTATAGGAAACAAACCAATCTTATCAAATCTATTAAACAAATTACCTACGGGTTTATTTGTAAGTAATTACATATGAAATTCGTAGGTAACATTAGTTACGACTAATTTACTTACAAATTTTTGTCTGTAGGTAAAAACGGTCTTACTTACGAATTTTGTGAACTACCTATGGATTTTTCTTATAGGTAATAGGGTTTTTGCTTGTAGTGAGAATGAGTTATATATGTGGTGAGACTAGGAAGAGGTCCTAATCCAAGGGCTTTTCCTTGGGTTAAGAAACGAAGGGGATTAACCTTGAGAGTGACAAGGTGAAACCCATTGGCAATAGGTCTATAGAGTAGTAGAGGACACCACAAGTGCTCATCTCTAGTGAATCCTATATCAATCCACATACATCTAGACAATTGAGTCTACAAGAGTCTTTAAATGTATATTTTATTTTTTTATGACTATTCAAAGTGTATTGCATGGTGATGAAATCTGTCTACTTATTATATGCTTCTTTTTTTTTTTGTAAATTAACTTTCCCTCTCTTATGTTGTTTTTCCTTGTGTTTGCTTTCTTCTTTTGTAATGATTACCTTTATTGGTGTGAGCAGATAAGGAAGCAAGAGTTGATCTATCTTATGAGGGACATACTGTTGATACAATCTTGTTGTTAGGTTGTCATTCATTGTTCCTAGATTCTTAAGGAAAGACTATAAGTTTCCTTGTTTTACCGTAGTTTCACTGGAACTATATATCTATGTATCTCTTACTGCTATAGTTACACCTTGGAATAAAACCAAGTAATAATCAACCTATGATGAGCATTTCAATATTGATGGCAAATAAATTCAACAATGCACCAACAAGGAAGAATAAACCACCTGCAAACATTGAGGTCTTACGTCCCATCATTCTTGTGATGGTGGAAGCAAAGAAAGAAGCTACTAATGTAGCAAGATGTGAAGAAGAGGCGAACAAAGTAAGGAGTTCATTGTCAAATTTGCAGTATCGACTTTCATGGATAGATTCATCTTTCATTTTCTTGTAAACAGTCGAAAAGAATTTGATTGAGAATGGTCCATGGAAGTTACTCCTCCCATTATTCCAAGATCATAACCAAAGAGTACACCACCCACGACACTTACAAAACATATGACCAACACAAATATTGTGATCTTGCTTTCATGTTATGTTCCATTTTCTATAGTAGCAAAAGCTCCACCTGCCATCTTTAAAAATGTTATATTTTAAATTGATCTTTTTCTTTATCTTAACTTTTCTTTCTTTTTTTACATATGAGGTTGTAAGTATGAACTTGTTTTATAATATAAAATATGCTAATAATAACATCTAATGAATAAATATAAGTTATCAAAATTAAACGACTTATTTAACTATATTATATCTTATAAGAAATTTAATTATCTCTGTTGTTTTAAATCTTAATTTGTGTATATTCTTTTCCGATTAGAATTAATATGTAATTTTAAGGACTTAAGATAATCATTGATTTACAAAACAAGTTTGACCATTAATTGATGACAACAATTTATTTGTAAGTTAAGAATAAAAATTAAGAATCAATTTATATGTTCGTATAACAATATTGTGTTGATAAGTATTTATAAAAAAAAAATGTTCATATAATAATGTTGGGATAAGTATTGATAAAAACAATTAACAATATTTTAATTTTCTAAAATAAAGTGCATTTAATTTAAACAGTTTTATACTAGTTATAATGGCACTGGGATTTTGAAAGATGGATAAAAAAATGTATGCACAAATTATTTAAGAGACAAGTGAGTATATTTTATTTATTTCTTGTGTAACAAAGACGTATATTAAGTCTCGAGTTAATGACTAACCAACATAATAATATATATATATATATATATATATATATATATATTATATTTTTTTTCAAAATTAGAGTTGTGATAATAATTGTATTTACAAATAATAATATTTTTATCACTTGAAAATAAAAAGAATAAAAAATAATTTTGTAAGTGTATTGTAACCATGTATTCCAAAAACTCAATTTGTGCATTAAACTTATAGTTTGAATCACAAAGAAATTGTAAGTTTTGAAATTGTTGAAATGTCAAGAAGGGGAGGGGTGGGGGGTTGAATTGGCTAGTTAAAAATTTAAGTAACCTTTAAAGGCTAAAAAATGTCTTTAATTGAATCAACCCAACCAACAAGTAAGGATGCAAACACCTATGGATTGTACACTTTCAACCGATCAAAAACAGAGTTAGTCGATTGATTTTATTAAACTGATCCAGTGCTGATATAATCAATCGATTGAATCATAAAAATAGTCGCCTAGAATACTGGGAAAAATATAGAAATGCAGATTTATGATTTAACGCAAGATTAATGTAAAAGATCAGTCAAGACAGGTTCCAATGAGTTATACAAACATGATCAATACTGCAGATGATGCCAAAACACTCAAGAATGTCAAAAAGATGGTTTAGATCACAATTCTTCAAACTTTAAATGATAATGCAAGAGAGAAGGGTTAGAGAAAAGTGTAATTCACAAGATTTTTATACTGGTTCGCTCGAACTTGAGCTATATCCAATTAGTCAAGGCAACCCGAGCCTGACTTTGCACTATTTGAAAAGATTTACAAAGTTTACACCCTTACACTTTCAAAATATGCAAAAACACACACAAAAGACTCTTGAATCACACAAGAATCACACCAGCACAACAAGACACCTCTTGCAGACCTGGAAAACAACCAGGCACACACACAAAGCTTAAGAAAGATCAAACCTCAGTGGTAGCACAATCCTGCCTACCACAAACACCTTCTCCAAGCTTCAAACACCAAGTAAAATGCTCCAAGAATTGATCCAAGATCAATCTTCACCAACTGCAATTTGTATAATCATGAAAGAAAGAGAGAGAGAGAGAGAGAGTTCCCAGGTTTCCATAATGATTTCGTGCTCAAAATTGGTCTTCTTACCTCTCTTTCGAAAAATACAACTCTCATAGTCAATCTATTACAAACTTCAACATGTTGATTTCGCTTAACTTAAGTGAAATCAGTTGATTAAAAAATAAATCAACTGATTGAATAAGTCATAGTGTAAGACTACTGCAACTAATCTTTTAATCCGTTAAAAATTCATTCAACAGATTCAAAGACACTTTTTAACCTATTGAAAAATATTTCAACAGATTAAAAGACATAATAAAGACCCTATAAATCTAACAAATGCTAAATGGTCTACAAAGTGAATTACAATCTTCAAGCTTGTTTTCCTAATGATTGATCCATATGGAGGGCATGCATATAAGGCTTGATCAACTCGAGCAACATCAAATCTCCATAACTTTATCAATGTATGCATGATTCCAAAGCAATGAATTGAAGTTAATTCAACAAAGCTTCATCAAATCTTCAAGTAACACACCATCCAGGCTCCACATGTCAACAAAAATAACTTAGAAAATTTAAGAATAAAAAGTATGAGTAACTAATCTTAAAGAAATTGAAAGTAAAACACATATTTTTTTTTGAATTATAAATTCTATTTAGGATTCTACTTCAAACGAGATATTTTATTAGCATGTTTGTAGGAATAAAAAAGAAAACAAGTTCAAACAAAACACATTTGTACTTATTTTACATAAATAATAACTTATTTTTTTTATGAAAGCGTCTTTGGTTGTAGTTCCTACTATTTTCATTTTATTTATCATACTATATTTTTTTGTTAATAATTATATTTATTTTATTTTATCATTTAATATTGATGATTTCAGTGCGTATTACGCATTAAAAAAATTATTTTGAAGGTTAAAATTTTATATTTTAGCGGTTAAAATTCATCACAATTGAAATTTCTAACAACTAAAATAATGGCAAAAAATGCATATGTCAAAAACTCTTTATGACAATAAAACTTTAAATGCTAATATTGTTGTAAGAAAGGAAGAAAATTTACTATCGATTAAAAATCGCTACAAAATTTACTTTTATTATATATTATTGGGTTAAATATATTTTTGATCACTTAACTTTCAGTAAAAATTGAAATTAGTCCCTCTTAGAAACTATGCTTCAATTTAGTCCCTCAACTTTAGAAATGCATGAATGTAATCCTTTTAACCAAATTTTATTATATTTATTTAACATTTCAAACATGTTTCATATAGTATTTGAGTTTGTTTACACCGTTTGAAGGACTAAATCCACACATTTATAAAGATGAAGGACTAAATTGGTTCAAAGTTTTGAAGAGGGACTAATTTCAATTTTCACTAAAAATTAAGGGATTAAAAACATATTTAATCCTATATTATTTATCATATTTTGATGATTAAAAACCACCACAAAAAGATATCATCATACTATGTTATCATTTAATAACTATTAAAAATTTTCAATCATACAAAATTATTTAATATATATCTTTTTTTTTTTAATTTTTAAAATAAAAAATTCTTTAATTTTACAATCAATAATTTAATTATCAATTTTATTTGATATTATTTTTCGAGATGATAATAATAATATTAATAATTTTACCATTTTTAAAAAGGTAATAGTGTAATTGTCTCACATAGTAATAGTTATTTTAAAGGGTTAAATATGTTTTTGGTTCCTTAACTTTCACTAAAAATTGGAATTAGTCCATCTTCAAAACTTTTTCCCAATTTAGTTTCTCAACTTTAGAAATACATGGATTTTGTTCTTTCAATCATGGATTTTGTTCTTTTAACTAAATTTTGTTAAGTTTATTTAACATTTCAAACATGTTTCTCAACTAACATTAAAATGGAAATATGTCAAACGGTATTAACAACTCAAATACTATCATGAAAGGCATTTGAAACGTCAAATAAACTTAACAAAATTTGGTTAAAATGACTAAATTCACACATTTCTAAAGTTGAGGGACTAAATTAGACAAAAGTTTCAAAGATGGACTAATTCTAATTTTCACTGAAAGTTAAGGGACTAAAAACATATTTAACCCTATGTTAAATTATAATCACTCGCATAGATCAAATGTAATAACCTATAAATTATTAGTTTGAATTTTTGGAATTGGTGTTGTTATCATATTATTATCTTTGGGAGCTAAAACACACTCTAGTGAGGAATGTTGGAGAATTATGTTTTAGATGTATTTAGAATTTATGTGATTTTGATGGGTTTGGTATAAGGGAAGGTAATGGAGAAAGTTTCAAAGATGGACTAATTCTAATTTTCACTGAAAGTTAAGAGACCAAAAACATATTTAACCCTATTTTAAATTATAATCACTCGCATAGATAATATGTAATAACCTATAAATTATTAGTTTGAATTTTTGGAAATGGAGATAACTACAATTGAGTATGTAGTGTGCAATAGTATTATTTGGAGATTGATTATTGCATAAGTAAATTGATAAATTATAAAAGGACTTTATGAAAAATTATGTCAAAGGATAAATTTTTGGATTGAATTTGTGAGCAACAGTTTGAGGTAATTAAAATTTGAAGATTTTAATTAATGATGTATGTAATGAAATTAGTGGTTAAATGGAGATAAGAGAATACATTTTTGTGAATGAATAATTTTTCTGAATGTTGATGGTTTAATAGAAGTTAGTATACTTAAGGAATTTTTAATAACAAGGAATTGACAAATTAAAGCATATTTTGATGTGTTTTCGATTAGATGGTGTAGTTTAGGGTTTAATATCTTGATATGGTGTCAATTGGTTTTTAGAAATGTTGTTGGATATTTAAGAATCATGTTACTTTTTTTATTTATTTAGGAGAAAGTTTAGGAAGAAGAGATTTGGTTGGAGTATTGATATGAATTGTATTGGTATTTTGGGTCTGGTTTGTCTCGTTATCGATGGGCGAAGTTATTGAAGTAATAATTTACTAGAGTAAGCATAGAGAAGCAAGCACTAGATAATACTCTAAAGAAGATAATTGAAAAAGTGCGGGCTTACCAAGTTTAAGATTTTAAGTAAAGACTGAATGGTATTTTGAGGTTTCAGGGTAGGGTATGCCTACTTGTAGAGGGACAATTAAGAAAACAAGTATTGGAAGAATCGCACACGAGTCATATTAGTATGCATCCATGCATGACTAAGATGTAAACAAGGAGTCTTTTTGGTGGATAGGGATGTACTTGATTTTTTGCCGTCGTTTTTAACTTGTCAAAAGGCCAAGGTAGAACATCAAAGACCAAAAGGTATGTTACAATAGTTGGACATTGTAGAGTGGAAATGGGATAACAAGTAGCTCGATTGAGTGAGGGGTTCTTTGAGAAGTTAGCTTGGAGGACAGCTGAATCCCTCTAGGAAACTAGCTCCATGAACTAATGTTTTAGTTTGCTTGAATGTGGATGATAGGCTCTTAGAGTGGCTAGTTTGAAGGACAATTGAATCCCTTTGGATGCTTAGGCTCTAGAATGGTTTGTTTCAAAGGGTAGTTGAATCCCTCTAGACAGGTAGCTCTACGAACCAAGGCTTTGATGTATTTTGTTTTGAAAAGTATATATTTTAAATCCTTGGATTGTAAACACGGAGTGAGTTTATTTTCAAAATTGATATGATTTTCTTATTTATGTTACCTCACCCTTCTGTTTATTATGTTTGTGTTTGTTTATGTTTGACTATGGTGATCGAGATTTATCACAATAGTGGTGATCATACAAGTGTTGAGGAAGATGCACAGGACTAGAGAGTATGGTCAGTATTGGGATATGTTTAGATAGTCTTTTAGTCTTACATTTTTCCTTTTCAATAATGTTTATGGTTATAAAACAATGATTTTCATTGAGATTCAAATAAAGCATGAATAAAGTTTATTTTAATTATGTTATTTGTGTTAGTTATAGATTTTAGGTAAGCGAAAAATTAAGGTGTTACAGAATTGAATGGAAGATAAACTTATAGTTTATAACATTATTATTTGCTAAACTCAAATATTGGAATTATAGTTTCAAACAAATTTCAATTTTTACTAAATTTAAACATTATTTAAATAAGTGATAATTGATATTTAAACACTATAAGTGATCATAAAATTATATTTACTTATTGTCAAATTTAAAGTCATTATCCATCAATTAACTCATTCATTGGTTAAACTTACGTTTTTTATTCCTCCTCGTCTTAGTAACTATCAATGTGATTTTTTTCCTACGTAAAAGCCATTCCTAAACACTCACATCATATAAATAACAACTTGTTATGGATATGCATTGTATCATTTGACTTGTTAATGATTGAAATAATTTAACATTAAAATTACACTTCAAGCAAAATCTATCAAAATTCAAACAATATTTTAAAATATTATTATCAATATATAATAAATAATTTTTTGATAGATTTTGTACAAATTTTGAATGAATATATTTGTGACAAACCACAAGAATTACATAATTACAATGACTTAATTGGAAAATGATAGAACTTTTGTTGGTACGAGAAAATGAAGTTCTCGAACAATCTAATTTCAAATTGTAGCCGTACAACGATGTCCACTAATGACTATATCATTTGAAATAAATTTCTTCAAAAATCAACGTAATTTCCAAACTTTGTTCATTTCTTCAATTCGAACATTTCTTGTCTCTGGCAAGAGCAAGGCAACAAAAATAGTCATATGACAAAGAATTGATAAAGCCATGTGTATGAAGAGTATAGGTGTTTGATGAAGATTGATGAAGATCCATTTGAAAATTAAGTTTTAGTGTGTTAAATCTGAAAATAATATGTTAAATGTAATGTTTTGTTGTTATATCATGTTGGTAGGCTATATGACATAGGTTAGATATCTTGTGTGCCTTAGTGTGTCTCTTTTAATCTGTTAAAATGAGTTTTAACAGGTTAAAAGGCTTGTAGTATATAGTTTCTGGTATGAATGCATTTAGTTAGTTTAATTATTTTTCAATCAACTGATTTAACTTAAGTTAAGTGAAATTACCTGACTGTACGAAAAATTCAATCGACTGATTTCACTTAAACCAGACTATATATGTTGTGTTTTCGAGAGCAGAGTTGCATTTTTGAGTTTTGAGCACGAAACATTTTCATTCTTCTATAGAAAACTCTCTCTCTACAATATACAACTGCAACTCGTGATTTGAAGATCTTGGTTGATCTTGGAGGCCTTTTGGCTTGTGAGTAACTTCAAGAACACAAGTATGGTTGGCTAGGGACACCCACCATCAGGTTTGGATGTTCTTGTGCCTCTGGTTGGTTTGCCTAATATGATTTCAAGTTTGTAAGTGTGATTCTTGCAGGGTGTGTGTCTAGATTTTTGTGTGAGTCAAAAATCTTGTGAGTTTCTTTGTTCAAAAGTGTAATCTTGGTGTGTGATTTGTAAAACTTTTGAATATAGTGGAAACCAGGCTCAGGTTGTCTTGGTAAAGTAGATGTAGCTTTGTGATTGAGTGAACCAGTATAAAAAAAATTGTGCAATTCTCTCTCCCTCATCTCACACACTTTGAATCTCTTTAAAAACTCAAGAAAACTAAGCAATTCATTCTTTGGTGTGATTTAATGCGTTCTTGTGTAATATGAGGTTGTATACTTGTTAAAAATATTGATTGGAACAAGTCTTGTATGTAAGAGATTGTTGTTTGAGTTAAATCTGTGAATTCTGCATTCTGCATAAATCTCCAGTATTTTAGCCGACTGATTTGTCTTTTTAATCGATTGTTTCATAGTTCAAGAACAAATTAGTCTGCTATTTTTTTTAATCGATTGAAAGTGTACTGGTCTGCTACTTTTACATCCTAACTTTCCAGTCTATTTGATTCAATTGAAAAGAGGTTTAAGCTTTCGAAAAAGTTTTATAAAGCAAATTCACCCACCCACTTTCTTGGCTTAAATCACCATTTCAAACCTAACAACAATAGACAAAGAGAATTAGCCAAATTCTATCTCATGAAGAACTTCAAGTGCCTTCTCATGTACCTGAGGCAAGAGTAAAAATCAAGAGGAAGAATGTGTGATCATAGACATGTCCTTTTACTTTAGAAGATAAATTAATCAGCAAAACCAAACATACGTTTGCATCATGCCGCCAACCATCATTGCTTCTAGTAACAATAATGCTCTTAAGAAAAAAATAATGCTCTATCTATCTATTGGAGTAACAATTGAGTATTTAAGACTTGAACAGTTATTCAGGTACAATCTATTTAGCATAAAATAATGGGGATGGGGAAATTTTTGTGTAGCAAGTTTCGCTTCAAATGTCACACTCAGGATCTATTTGATTTGAGAAAATATTTTTAGTTTTCCTTTCCTATTTTCACAATATAAAAGTATATCTTATTTTAACTATCATAAGAAATGATGGAAATTATTATTTTTGTTTTTATCATTTTCTATACAGAAGTTACAAATCTTTCAAAACAAAATTAAAGTATCATTTACTGTAATTAGTTTAAACACATAATATGAAAACATGGAACATTTTCACGAACTAAACAAGTTTATAGGGATATTTGGTTTGAGAAAAATATTTTCTATTGGTTTTCATTGTTTCCAATACAAGGAACTTGCTAGCACATGAATACACTAGTTTTAATAGTACATATTCTACAACGACATTGACCTTGAAAATAGAAATATTTATGAACTTGAGAAGAATGTACCCATTCCAGATGTTGTGCAGTGATGCCAAAGTCAGTTCTAGCATATAAACTAGACAAAACCTGTTAAAATAAGAATTAAGAAACATTAGTTTGAAATGCATTACACAAATCAAGATCATTCAAATCTAATGTGACAATTAGAGTGTTTATCAAGAACTATAGGAGACGGTATCATGGTGAAAAAGAACAAGTGTCCAACATGTGAAAATTTCAACTGGACTAAATATTTTATGTCCACTTGGCTTTAAAACAATACATTCAACACAAAAAGAATGATGTAGCATTATCAAGAAACATACCAGGGCATACTGGAAGTGTCTTTTCTCCCATTAAAATTGGCTGTATATCATCGCAAACACGTTAAGTGTGCCTTAAAGTGTTTTTAACTCACAAATAACAAAACACACCCCGAGTCGGATGCAATTCAACCCACTTTTCCTAGATATTCAATTGGTTTGGGAACCATAGTGTCCTCCTAATCATACTTGTCTGCACCTTCATCTTTTCCTTGCATCCCATGTCTTATCATATCAAGCACCTTTTTCCTAGGTTTTAGAGTCACAAATTTTGTCAAGAATTCCACCTACACTGTCAACAATTTTAAGGATGCCAAGATAGTATTTTTGGCACTGTCAAATAGCAATATCTTGTGAAACGAAAATGTTGTGCTAGGTAAATATTTCAGTAGAAATGACAACCATGCTGAAACCAAAATATGGAAACTATATTTCAAATACCTCAGGCTGAGGGAGCATATAGAATCCGTGGTGGTTTCTATGATAAGCAAAATAATAACACCAAAAAGATGAGCAAAGAGATTGTACTGTTTTATTGTATTTTATAACCAATCAACCTTCAACCTTAAAAGAGCTTAAAGGAATAGTACATGTTGCGGGTGGCAGCAATTTTCCCGTGGTAGAATCATGACGCTTGAGCTCATACGCTCTTAAGTAGAAAGAGTTGTGCCCTAACTAATAGCTATAACTTTTAGCCAAGTGGTAAGCGTTCGATCCAACAGTACAATCACACAACAAAATTGAGAGAGAATTTCAGAAAGAAGAATACATCTCATTTCATCCTTGTCCCCCTACCCCACACCCTCTCTCATCATATAGGTGATGGTCTCTCACACAAATTCTATCAGCATAGTATTGCGGTTACGTGTCCTATTCCCACGTCTCACTCCTTGCATTTCAGGTTTGGTAGCCACTAACCTATCATTTTCTATATTTTTCCGCTCACCATGTACACGTGTTGCATTGTTCTGTACACGTGTTGCATTCTTATTTTCCATATCAGAGTGTGGAGCAATTACCTTCATTACATTGCCTCCTCCTTTAAGAAAAACCTTGTCCTCAAGGTTATCAAGGTTGATATTAGGGAAATGAGTGTTAATAAACTCTACACCCTCCCAAGAATTTTCATCATTGCTACAATGATCTCACTGTACCAACACCTAAGAACACAATATGGAATATTTTAAAATTCTTCTAGCTTGTAGGATGGCAACAGGTTGTAAAACAAGTCCTAAGTCCAAAGTTGTTAGTGGTAGTGGCATGAAAGGCTCATGGCTAATTCCCTTGAAAGTTTTCAACTGTGAAATGTGAAAAATCGGATGAATGTGGGCCATTGTGGGAAGCTCCAGCTTATAAGCAACGTCACCCAATTTAGCAATCACCTTAGAGGGGCCAAAGTAGCGCATAGCCAATTATTGGCGGGTTCTCAATACCACCGAATGTTGTCTATATGGCTGTAATTTGACCAAAACCTGATCCCCAACCTGGAGTTGTAGATCAGAGCACTTTTTATCTTCTTGATGCTTCATACGTTGCTGAGCTTTATGCAAATTACGTTTAAGTTGATCTAATAGTTGGTCCTTCTTTGTGAGCTGGTCTTGAACAACAACGGAATCTGCCAGACTGCGTTGATAGCAAGTTAATGTAGGTAGGTCACAACCATACAATGCTTTGAATAGTGTCATGCCCAAACTGGTATAAAAGGACATGTTATACCAATACTCTGCCCATGTCAATCACTTTGACCAAGACTTGGGATTTTCAAAGGTAAAACATTGCAAGAACATCTCCAGACATTTATTCAAAGCCTCTGTTTGGCCATCTGTTTGTGGATGATAAGTAGTGCTCATAGCAAGTGTGGTGCCCTACAGCTTAAATAACTATTGCCAAAAATTACTGGTAAAAACTTTGTCGTGATCAGATACGATGAACTTTGGAATATTGTCTAACTTGATGATATGTAACATGAATGCGTCGGCCACAACTTTGGTAGTGTAATATGATTTTAAAGGCACAAAGTGACTATATTTTGAAAGACGATCGACACCACCATGATAATCGTGAACCCGCATGAATTTGGCAAACCAATGATAAAATCCACTATAACATCTTTCCACACTTGTTGCGGTACAGGAAGCGATTGTAAATAGCCCTGCAAGGAGTAATCGACTCACTTTGGCCTATTGACATATACTGCATTGTTGCACAAAGTCACTAACATCATTTCGCATTTTTGGCCAGTAAAATTGAGATAAGATTCGTGCTAATGTTCTAGCTATACCTGCATGCCCCCCAATAGGCGAAGTGTGATATTTGAAAAGAACCTTGTGAATTAAAGGATTGCAGGAGGGAAGCACTAGATGGTCCTTTCAATAAAGCAACCCATCGTGTATGCGATAACGTGCATCAGGCTGTGAATTTGAGAGAGATAGTGTAATGAGGTCTCATAATGTGTCGTCAACTTCCAGTGCATGTTTTAAGTCAAGTAAGAAGTCAACCTTAGGCTCGGACCAAGCCATAAAGAAAACACGTGACAACGTATCTGTTGCAATGTTCTCTTTCCCTGGTTAATATTCAATTGCAAAGTCATAGCCCAAGAACTTGTGAAGCCAAGCTTATTGCTCAAGGGTTTGCAAAGACTGGTCAAGCAAACTTTTTAAACTTTGGTGGTCAGTTCGGATAACAAACTTATGCCCTAACAAATAATGAAAAAATTTGGCCAAAGTTGGGTGATAACGAACAACTCTCGAAGGGAGGCAGTCTATTTCTGCATTTTGGGTACCAACTTTTTAGAGAAAAAAGCTATTGGGTGACCTTGTTGACTCAACACAGCACCAACCCCAGTCCCGGAAGCATCTATTTCAAGTGTAAAGGGCTGTGTAAAATTAGAAAGAGCCAAAACAAGGGCAATAGCAATGGTCTGTTTTAATACGAGAAAGCATCCTCTGCAGCAATACTCCATTCATAAGTGTCTGTTTTTAACAAATCGATAAGGCGGTTTGCAAGATTAGCATAAGACTTGATGAAACGTCGATAATAGCCGGTGAGTCCAAGGAAGCCTCAAAGTTGCTTTAAATTTGTTAGACGAGGCCAATCTAATATGGCTTGGACTTTGCTTTGATCCATTGCAACCCCAAACACAGGCACCATGTGGCCCAAGTAATCGACCTCCTCTAAACCAAAGGCACATTTGGATAGTCTAGCATACAACAAATGTTATTGTAAAGTCTGCAAAACCCATTCCAAGTGAGTCAAATGTGATATCCATGATGGGCTATAAATAAGAATATCATAAAAAAACACAAGCACATATTTGCGCAAGACAATGTTAAAAATGTGATTCATCAGGCTTTGAAAAGTGGGTGGGGCATTAGTGAGCCCAAAGGGCATGACCAACCATTTGTAATGACCATGATGTGTGCGAAAAGCCATTTTATGACGATCCCCAGGCTGGACTAAAATCTGATGATATGTAGAATGCAGATCCAACTTAGAAAAATATTTGACTCCATATAGCTCATCCAATAATTCATCAACTATGGGCATGTGAAAACTATCCTTGATAGTTATGTCATTCAAAGCTCGATAGTCAGTGCAAAATCACCATGAACCATTCTTTTCTTTACGAGTAAAAAAGGAGATGAAAAAAGACTTATATGTGGTTTGATAAGACCTTGCTCAAGCATGTCTTTGACCAATTTTTCAATTTGGTCCTTTTGACTATGGGAATACCGATAAGGTCAAACTTTGAAAAATAGTATGGTATTGTTGTAATAAAGCTGCTAGATCAGGCAATAAGTCAGCAGGAAAAGTCAGTGATAATTCACTCAAAATGTCACACTACATCATCTAAATGGAGAAGCATTCAGTAATGGCATGTCTAGTGTAGCCGACACATGTGATGCAACTATGCTTGCTGAGGTCTAGCCATATGTTTGCCTTGTAGAACAACAAATTCCTGCTAAACAAATTTAAGAGTGGAGGTGGCATAGTCTGCAATGTGAGGACCCAAAGTAGCGAGCCATGAAGACCTAAGAATCAAGTCAACACCTGAAACTGGAAGTAAATACACTAGTGCAACCAACAAATGACCTTGAATTGTCACCGTGAGTTGTTTAATCACCCCTATGTAGTCATGGATTGGCCATTGCCAAGAAAAACTTAAAAACCTACAACGGGATCAATAGGTAATTTCATAAAATGAGCAATGCAAGGCTATATAAAATTGTCTGAACTACCTCTATCAACCAGAACCTTAATTTCAATAGACCAAATATGACTCATAAAACCAATGGTGCCCACGCCACCTGCACCTTTCATGGCATTAAAGGAAAGGTGATGTTTCATATTACCACTATTAGTCTCTGGTTGGGATAAATCAAGCGAGTCGGGTTCAAGGGAAGCCACTAAGTCATCATCAATTAATTGCAACATCATCAACTGACGATTTAAACACTTGTGATTCAATAAAAATTTCTCATCACAAAAGTAACATAAGCCTTTTTCTTTTCGAATTTGCATCCTAGTCGGGGAAATTCTTTTGACTAACAAAAAAGGGAATAACATTGCATCATTTGGAACCAAGATATTACGTCATTATCTAAATGCACTGACACAATAGACAATCAATCCACCTCTGATGTGTCATAACAGTTGAAAAATTGTTCAGCTTTAAAGATCCAATCCATGACATTGTTACCATCAAAGCGAGGAAAATCAAGTTTCACATTTCGGACCTGGAAGGGTTACTTAAAAGATTTCGTAACACCATCGACGGACCCTAACGAGGACGACTAATTGCGTTGCAACGAAGTCTCTAAACCACTCGTAATCTGAGTGAACTTATCATCATTCACATGAATCATAGTTTCCAGGCGTTCACAACGAGAAAAATTTACCATTCAAGCTTCGCAATTTGAGCTTGTAGGTCCGAGTAATATTTTTCCAATGTGTCTGAAGTCCGTTTTACATCTGCTTGGAGGTCCTTCAACCTGGTGTTTTCCGCCATGGCTCAATGGAAGCACCAATGTGATAAGCAAAATAATAACATCGAAAAGATGAGCAAAGAGACTGTACTGTTTTATTGTATTCTATAACCAATCAACCTTCAACCCTAAAAGAGCTTAAAGGAATAATACAATCACACAACAAAATTGAGAGAGAAACAAAGATAATTTCAAAAAGGAGAATACATCTCATTTCATCTTTGTTCCCCTACCCCACACCCTTTCTCATCATATAGGTGATGGTTGCTTACACAAATTCTCTCAGCACAGTATTGCGGTTACGTATCCTATTCCCACGTCTCACTCTTTGCATTTTTGGTTTGGTATAGTCATTGACCCATCATTTGACATATTTTATTGCGGTTATGTGTCCTATTCCCACGTCTCACTCTTTGCATTTATGGTTTGGTATAGCCATTGACCTATCATTCTCCATATTTTATTGCGATTAAGTGTCCTATTCCCATGTCTCACTCCTTGCATTTCTGGTTTGGTATAGTCATTGACCCATTATTTTCCATATTTTATTGCGGTTACGTGTCCTATTCCCACGTCTCACTCCTTGCATTTCTAGGTTGGTAGCCATTGACCCATCATTTTCCATATTTTTTCGCTCACCCTGGACACGTGTTGCATTGTTCTGTACACGTGTTGCATTGTTATTTCGCATATCAGAGTGTGGAGCAGTTACCTTCATTACAGTTTCTTTCATCCATAATTCCCCCTCCCATCATATTGCGAGCTTCTTCTCTAGTCAAAACGAGTCTTGCAAGTAGTTTTAGGTCTGGGATAACACGACGATTTTCCATTGCCTGCAAAAATATGGCCCAACACCAAAAGTTAGCTACACAGTTTTGGTAAGAATTGAAGCTGCTCGTGAGAGACATGGAGATAATTTAATATACAGACGCCGATAGCAAAACAAAAATAACCAAGAGAGTATTATATCATTATAACCCAAATTTTAGAACCTTCTAAGTTAACTACTCTATAAAGTCAGCTACACCTAAATCGAGAAGGCATACTTTGTCAAAAAACAAGTTGTATAACTCATGACACAATGATATGACACAAAGAATAAAAATCCCTAATTTATCAGTAATCTGATTCGTATGATTTGTAGATGTGAGAATGAAAATACTCAAAAAGATGGTATAGGAGATTTTGTCAATCGTGACATGTAAAAGAGGATAACGCAATTAGACCAATCCCAAGGTCTTCAAGTACATTTTTCTCCTATCATCCAATACAAAGACAATAAAATCATTACCCAAGTATGACCACTAAAGTTCAATAGACAACCTCAGTGGATTTATATAAGTGAAGTTTTTATGAATACTTTCAACACATCATCAGCTTGATTAGCTAAGTCATTCTCGCCTTTAAATGCACCGCCACCAACTGCAACTCGGCGCATCAATTCATGCCGGCTATCCTTTTTTGGAGTTCTACACAGAAGACCAACTACTTGGACCTAAAAATATGAAGGCGAAAATTCCATATTAATGGAAAACGTGTAATCTGGAGCTGTCCTCTGGTTAGAAAAATTATCAAGTAGCTAAAAAAAGTTCCTTACATAGCGTAAACATATTTGTTAGATGTGATAATATTGTCTCTTTGATCACTTCCAACAACAGTTCCTTGCGCTAAAATGAAATAATATGAAATATATAAGCAGTATATTCCAAATCACAACTTCATCAAAGTTTCACGGCTCATCAACATAGAAAATTATGCTATAGGAGTCATCAATTAAAGGATACTAACAACAATGAAGTAAAATTTTCAAGGCAGTGTGGTTGAAGGACACAAAATATTTTGTTGATAACAAATGTCTGTTTGCTTATTTAAGTTCCGTTGCTGCAGTTAGTAAACTCGCGATAAAAAATAAAATAAAATTAAAAGCACTCTTAGTGTAAAGGTATTTCACACTATTATCCAATCATGATTACCAGGCATTTTAAGATTCATGATTTCTGAATAACTATATTTGAGACTGGAAAATGTGAGAATTGTTTAAGTGAGTTCAATTGATCTCTTAATTAATAAGTTAAATCTTTTACACAGCTTAAGCAATCCTGACAATTACTTTAGCAGGTGAACTCTAATTGATTGATAGTGTATAAATATTTTATACTAATAGTGTATCAAATTAATTTCTTAAAAATATGAAAACATTACTCTATTTCTATTTACAAGGGGTTCTTTTGTAGGCTTGCTCAAAATATAATTGCAAAAATAAAAAAAATTCTACATGGATTTTTAACTTTATCTAGATGAGTTATAATCTCTTAAGAGCCATACCTTATGATCCTGGCCCTTCTCAAAAAGTTGAATCATGTAGTCAAAGGCTGTCATGAAATTAGACTCCATCTCATCAACTCTCTTTCTTATATCCACGTCATCCAACAGATCAGAAGTTTGTACACATAATACAAGCTCATGAATCATCACACATTTCGGTTCACTAATTATCAAGCAAAGAAGCACAAACAATAAATATGTGCAAAAAGAAGAAAAACTAATCACTAGGAATACTTGTGCAAAAACTGACACAAACACACATATACTGAGTTATCTTCACCGAGAAAATGTGTGACAAGCATGCATAGCCACCCAGAAAGTATGTCAACGCCATGTCAATGAGAAATAAATATAGAAGGATTTAGGTACAACAGAACGATGAAAAAAATAATTAGAACATATTGAATTTTATTGAGCTTGTATTATGTTCAAAAAATATATCAGTTTATACAATAGCAAAAAATATATCAGTTTCGAGCGAGAGTGGCAAGCCTTCTCCATAAGCACTTCTAGGTGAGAAAAATAAAAAGAAAAAGTGCAATAAACTTGTCCATAACAAAAATTAGCTTATGTATAAGCTAACGTGTAGAAGTTCTCATGTATAACTTCTCTAAATTCTTATTTTGAACTTATATATAAATTAATTTTAGTTTACATATAAGTTCAATTCATTTTTTTATCTTCTTATTTTTCCATCCTAAAATACTTCCGGAGAAGTTTGTCCAAATATGCTTGTTCTCCGGTCTCCTTTAGAAGTGAGTTCTTTAGTGTTGTTACATAAAAGCTACGATATCTCATTTCATGAAAAGAAAACTTTAACAACAACCTTATATGCGACGAATTTTAACTCTGAACCATACAAATTCAACATCTTTCCCTAGTAATAAGAGTAACAATGGAAGTAGTTCACAAGGTTAATCATTTCTTCCCAGACATAACTTGGTCCCCTCCTCTGAGGAAGGATTCCGTTTGAGTAGGTTTTGAGCACGCCTTCCTATTTTTCCTCTTTTCATCCTGCTTTAGTTCTGGACATCCTTCACCTATCTTGTAACTATCTTTCCAGTGAGCTTTTTCAGCCTCAACCTGCATCGGTGCTGCGAGGAACTTAATTTTGGAAAGAAAGAGGGTGCAGGAACAATCATTTCGTGGATTTCAATTCATAATTTCCTTTTTCAAAGCTTGGGTTTTCACATTCAGGGTTTTATCACACTGAGAATTTCGAAATGTTACAAAACTGTGTCTGGACACAAAAAAAGAAAATAATGAAAATAATCAAATGTTTTAACAAAGTCGTCTTAGCTCAGCTGGTAGAGCGCATGGCTTTTAACCATGTGGTCGTGGGTTCGATTCCCATAGACGGCGGTAATTTGATTTTTTAATTAAAATTTTTCTTATTCCTATTAACAAAACATCCCCCTTTCTTTTTGCTCTTCCGGAACCGATACAGAAATGGGTGCTTTTTTTACTATGAGAGAACCAATCTTAAGGCTACAAACCACGTGACAAAAGGTAGGTGATTTGCCAATTTCCAGATGCCAGATGAATAACTTATTCACCTGAAAGACCTAATCTTAGCATCATGTTTAATGCAATGAAAAAGACTAAACCGACCTGAAATATGAGACCATTTGCATCATGTGAAAGTTTGGGAATGAATTCGTTTAAAAGCTTTGTGACAGTAGAATATAACAAAAATGAATTTAGACAAGCGTGATCACAAGTATAAAAATATGGTTTAAATATATTAAAGACAACACTTTTTTAGATATGGCTTAAAAACTATCGTAAGCAACATTTTATGTAAATATTATTTGTAAAAAGTGTGGACTAATCCATAAAAATGTGATTTAAAATACACTAAAGATTAAAGTTTTCAGATTATAAATATTATCTCCCTCCTTTTTTTGCTCGAAAACGCAAAACTCAATTCCAAAAACGCAAAAATTTGAATTTCTTCTCTCCCTTTGTTTTTAGACCGAAAATGCTAAGAGCTCATAGTGCTGAAAATGTAAAGTTTTAAAAAACATGTACATCAAAATTGTTGTCTGTTTTGAGGATTTTAAGCAACGATTTTAAAATTGTTGTCGTATTAAAAATCATGGCCTATTACTTACAACTACGCTCACCTAGACCACGCCTAAAAAACTGTAGTTTAAACTTTAGCCCGCGGTTTTTATGGTTTAAGTCACAATTTTGTGTTGTTGCCTAAAGTGATTTTTGTTGTAATAGAGTAACAAAAAATCTTTCCTCCCCACCTGATAATTTTAAACCTATTAATATTCAAACTAGCTGAGGAAAATGAACCTTATAATATACCCATTTTTAAGGTTAGAGAAGAATACCCAGAATAGCTCCATGTCATATTTATAGTAAGGATTTCTACTCTGAAACCATTCCAGATTCCTGGGTTCAATCACTTCTTTTTCAACCATCTTCCACCATTCATAAAATGGTCCCTGCACAAGTTACTAAATCATACATTGCAAGCAACACATTGTACCAAATGAATTGAAAAGCAAAAAGACATAGATTATTGAGAATATCAATTGTTCTTAAGAGGTTGAAGTATACTCTACAAAGTCTCCTAGAAAGCTTTAATGGGTTCACGTCCTCAAACTCAAAGGGTACTAGTCCTCAAACGTCACAGATAAGGAGAAGTGCCTGCAAAAGACTATGATTCCAAAGTCAGTCTGGATGTCAGAGAATAAATGTTAATGAATACGTAATTAATGTACTCCATAAAATGTGTTTTTTGTACTATAATGCATGGGCCTTACTTGGTTGGACTTTGGTTTAAGTGACCTAATTACTTGATAATAAGATTAAGATGAATGACCTTGGATTTAGTTGTTATGAGTGATAATCATGTCAGACTAGTTCATTGGCGTTGTTTGAGTACATGTCGTCCTATAGGGCCAACATGTACTTGGGCAAGCAGTGTACCTTATGGCGTATCCTAGTCATGTACAAGACACAAAGCCACCAATCTTAACATGTCCTATGTTAAAGAGTTTGACGAAGCGGTCACATGTACTTGGACGTTGGCTTCTCAGCCTCTGGAGCTTTTGCATAGAAAATTTATATTTCTTTGGCATATATAGTAGCCCTCCAGCCTCGAGGAGCTGAATCGACGAAAAGGTTTGATATGTCTGGTTTAATGTACAAACTTGATTGATGGGACATGAGCAAGTTGGGTTTAGAGTTGTGATAATTGTGTGCATGATTGGAAATAACGTAGCTTTTTGAAAAGTTGTGATGATTGGGCTTTTTGTTGAAGGCTTGCAATTATTGGCATGGAATAGGGTGGGAAGGTGAAATGTTATGATCCATTCTATAAATAGTGTTTCATTTTGTCACATTAGTCATGGTCGTACCTGACCAAATAAAATATGTAAATGCAGTACTAAGAAATTAACCCAAGATCGTCTCCTAGAGACCATTGTTTTCACTTAAAGGTTCTAGATTCAAAAAAAAGGGGCGGAGGGGTTGGTTTGGCAGATTCAGTTTTACACACAAAATTAACAAAATGTAATTGCAAAACTTAATTAAACAGATTTTAAATCGTAATGATTCCTTGATTCAACTGAAATTTCACCAATCACATATTACACAATTAATTGTCCTATCCAATTTGCTCCCATGAAACCAGAAATTAATCAACTAAACGATAATTAACACGAGTTAAATATGCCTTTAAGCCAAGCATACTTCAAAATTGACACCCACAAAATAAGCATACTATGAACGACCCACACTCATTCAACATGATTATAAGTCGCTTTAGGTGCAAAAACACGAAATTAAGATCAATCATCCATCACTTTCGTATTTTTTTTCATGAAAATGCAACTTGAAGAAGGGCAAACCAGAACAAAAATTCAAAACAAACAACAACCTCATGGTTTCATTTCAATTTCTTCAAGAATCAATACCAAAAGCTTAGCTAGACATGGAATTCAAAAAATAATTCAAACATAAACAAAATTGCATTAGAAGAGTAGGGAAAGAGTGAACAAACACGAATTTTTATTGAATGGGACGAAAACCTTAAGTTGGTTGGTGCTTCAATGGTCTCAAATGGCCAAAAACGAAAAACCCTAAGTGGATGTTGTCCTAAGAATGTGAAAACAAAATGGGGAAGAAGAAGAGAATGGGTGCCCATGAGAAAATGACCTGAAAACGTGATCACATCACTACATATCAAATTATTTACAAAACTGCCATTTTGCCACTCAGAATTACAAAAATACCATTATGGGCTAAAAATGTTGGCCCAATGACGTGGACCGACTGACTGACATGGCGCAGACATGGTAATGATGTGGAAATCACGTGGCAACTCTCTCTTCATCTTATGATTAACATGCAAACTCTAAAATTTTCTTCAGAAAGTACCTAAAAATATTTAGAGACAAAAATTAGACCAATTAATGTCAAATTACTCAAAATTCGAAATAATGGCCTAATAAAGCCCAATTGAGGAAAATGCATTAACAAAAGATAATTAAGCACTAAACAAGCATCAAGAATGACACAAATTGGCAATGGGGATAAGGGAAAATAATGACTCATTAAAATCACCCACACTTACCCTTTTGCACTCCTGGGCAAAAACACAAAGGCACAACGAAGCAAAGCAAGGACAACACAGACAAAATAAAGAGAAAGAGAGAGAGAAAGATAGAGAGATAAAGGGACACGACACAAACAAATAGACACGAAATGGACAAAGGGAAACACTTCAAACACAACAGGAGTCAAAACTGCAAGAAATCCATGAACATCATCTAAGCAATTTCAAACATGTCAAGCACTCAGTTAAGCTCAAACAGAGAATTAGAAGCAACATAACCTCACAGAATATGCACTGTATCACTCAAATCTCTAGACTATTGTTTACTCTCAAAGCACTGCTGAAAAACAAACATCAAACAGACTTGGCAAGCCTCTAGAACCAACAATCAAACCAAAACACATGCAAATCAAGATCAGAAGGACTTTTCAAGGCTGTAATGGGGTTGAGGACAAGTTGTGGAACATATGGATAAGTGGCTAAAAGAACCAAAGGAAATAAAGGAGTAGTAAGGAAATATGTCAAAATCAAGCATGAAAGCAATTCCAAACTCCAACACTTCTAGATTCAATTCTCACACAATGCTCAAACCCAATTTTTTTTTCTTTTTCTTTTTTTCTCTTTTCTTTTCTCATTTCTTTTATTTTTGAGTAGAGAAACAACAATTTTCAAGTCCGACATAAAATGAACAAATGAGCAATCCAAGAACAAGAACACGTGTGCACAAAACCACACTTATTGTGCACAACCACACTTAAAAGAGCACCCATTCCTAAAACAATTCCAAAGCTCCAAAATTTCATAAGGTAGGATGAATGATGGTTTTTAAGGCTAAGGGCTTGTCATGAGCTATAAAACAACAAAAAGGGATGTAGACTCAAAAATGGCTATCAACGAAAACAATTCAAGGTAGGCTTATCTAGTTCCAGGCTCATTGGAACAAATTTGCCTAAATCATTTTTTTTAATTTTTTTAAAATAATTTTAAAATTGTTTTAATTTTTTTTAAAAAAAAATTAAACTGCCACGTGTCACCTTATGGTTGTGACACGTGTCAATTTGAGATTTTTTTATTTAAAAAAATGTATTGCCACGTGACATGTCACGATTGTGCCACGTGTCAAGCTAACATTGGTTGTTTTCAATTTAGTCCCTCTATTTACAATTTTGATTCAATTTAGTCCCCCAATTTTTTAAAATGATTCAATTTTGTCCTCTCTAATTTGATACCAAATTAGTAATTAAGCTTAATTACAACTTATATATACATATTAAAATAATTTTTATTATATTTATAGATTAAATTACTCCATCTAACTATTCAAATTATTATTATTTTTTACATGTGTATAAAATTTCAAGTGTAAAAAATTACAAGTGAAAAATGTAAGAAATGAAATAACATGAGTATTTAAGAAGTGATTTGATGTATAAATGGTAAAAAATTATTTTAACATGAATATATAAATTGTAATTAAGCTTAATTATTAATTTGGTCTCAAATTGGAGAGGACAAAATTGAATTATTTTAAAAAATTGGGGGACTAAATTGAATCAAAGTTGTAAATAGAGGGACTAAATTGAAAACAACCAATGTTAGCTAGACACGTGGCACAATCTTGACCTGCCACGAGGCAGTACATTTTTTAAACAAAAAATCTCAAATTCACACGTGTCACAACCACAAGGTGACACGTGGCAGTTTAATTTTTTTAAAAAAATAATTAAAAAACTTTGAAAAAATTTTGAAAAAATTTTAAAAAAAATTAAAAAAAAATTAAGAAAAAAAATTAAAAAAAATGAAAATTCCACAACATGACACGTGGTATGTACGGAGACGGTGTTAACGTAGACTTAACGGCAGAGACCAAATTGAACCTTTTAACGAATTAGAGGACCAAATCGAACCAAAAAATAGTAAGGGGACTAAAATGAACCAACCCAACAAATTAGGGGACCAAAATGATAATTAAGCCTTTAAGTATTTAATAGTACAAACCTTTCGTTTACTAGGTAATAGAAAAAAAAAACATTTACTTAATATTCTTATTATTAGTTTTTGTTTCATTTGAAGAACTCTTTTGTTTCACTAAAACAATTTTTGTTATTTCTCAAACACTGAGTATATATGTTGATATTTGAAAAGTTTTCTTAGATCTCTAAGATATTTTTCAACTTATCATACCCTTAATTATACATTTGTTTTCCTTTGTGCGATTTCTTTCAATAGTCTCTCAAATTGTT
>Ga0209589_1001478_pt1 | contig 38849 bp, 40 predicted proteins | sample CowpeawhiteBW_FD_187525 | JGI IMG/M metagenome (GOLD analysis project Ga0209589, IMG submission 187525) | Root nodule microbial communities of legume samples collected from California USA - Cow pea white BW (SPAdes) (version 2) | ecosystem: Host-associated > Plants > Roots > Nodule | place: USA...
CGATTAATTATACCAAGGGTTAACAAACACACCCAAGGTTTAAACGGAACATGAAATAGAAACTACTACTATATATCCACTGCCACAGTTCAACTCCTATCGAGGAGGGGAGTATCTTCACCTATACTTGTATCTGCTTACACCAAAATAGGCGATCATTGCAAAAAGAGAAAAAAACACACAGAGGACACAAACATAGGCAAGAAGGGTAAGATATCTTAATTAAGAAAAATCATACAATTCAATAATAAGTATAAATCAGAACTTATCACATCCGTCATAATTAATCAAGCTCCCATAACACAGTATAATACACATGATTCTAGACTCAATATCCGGATTATGTAAGGAACATTGGAGCTCTTGGTGGCTTGCACCTGTGACGGTTCCCAAACTCTGCAGAGTTTAGACACATGAGGTTATCACCCGACCGCTCATAGGGTAAGTCCCCTTCTCGTCTAAGACTTGATCAATTCCCAAAACTAGGACCTCCTGCTACTCCTCACGTCATAATCCATTTTGCTCTACCTGAGCGTGAATGATCATTGGAGTTTTAGGATACCTATCAAATTAGGATTCTTCATGTCCTTACACATACACTAACTTATTCTCTAGAATTTCCCTTGAATTTCTAGCACAACCACACCTTTTGATGATCTGATTTCATACAATCCTACCACATGTACTACCAGTCGCAATAATCCAAGCATAGTATAAACAAACATCACATTATATCATTTATTATAGCTTCGAATAATTAAAACAGAGGGATAATCAACAATTATGTAGAGAAACTCGCTCAAGCTAGAAGGTCTCGTTTGGGTGAGAGGGTCATCCTTGCTTAGGCGGGTCACTCTCGCCTAAGCGAGACTCAAACAGTGGGCAACTCTAAAACTGAGCGAATTCTCGCTTAGGCTAAGCTGTTTCGCTTAGACGAGAGCGTCTCTCGCTCAGGCGAAACCAGCTCGCCTAGGTGAGACCTCGCGCAATTTCAGGGGTGATTTCCTAGTGTTTGCGCTCAGGCGAGAGCTACTCACTTGGGCGAAAATACTAGGTTCCCAATCTGTTTCAACATGCAACAACACAAAATTTCGCACAATCCACTCATACATTCAATCACACCGTTCAAGCTCTCATACAACACTCAATCATGAACTTTAAAACCATTAGAAAGACTTCTATGCAAAAATTAAAGGAACCCCTCAAATGCACAACCTAAGAAGCTGGAATGTATGAACTTAAAGTGAGAATAAGGCTCCAGTTAGGTTTTAAAGAGGGAGATGCTCCAACATTCGAATTTGCAGAGAAAAGAGAAAAAATTAAAGTGGACTTATGAGAATGGGAAGGAAGAACAGCTTGAGGGAGAAGTTCTACTCCAATTTCGGTGTTGCTAGCTGCAACAAGAAGATAGGGTGGATCAGAATGAGAAATTCAGTTTTCTGGATGGAGAGGAGTGGAAATTAAGAAGGTGGATGCAGAGTGTGAGTATTTAGGAGAGTGTGGTTCTTGTGTGTGGGTAGTGGAGAGAAGAATGGGAATTAAATGGGTTTTACATTCTCCCCAACAACAAAAATTTTTGACTCGAAAATTGAGACTTACAAGAGAACAGGTGCGGATATGACTTTCTCACGTCTTCTTCTAATTCCCATGTAGAATCACCTGTTCTCTTGTTCCAAATGACTTGGACTAGACTAATGGACTTCCCTCTGAGCTGTCTTGTCTGGGTATCAACAAGACCAACAGGCTGAACCTCCACTGAAAGATCTCCTCTAATCCGCAAGTCTTCCACCTCAAGCACATGAGAGGGGTCAGTCAGCCACATACTTCCTTAATTGTGAAACGTGAAACACTGAGTGGAGGTTGGCCAATGGAGGAGGCAAGGCGATCTCATAAGTCACTGGTCCAATCCTCCTCAAGATCTGATATGGACCGATGAACTTAGGAGACAACTTCCTTGAACGAATAGCCCTTCCTACACCAGTAGTCAGGGTAATCCTCAAGAAAACATGGTCTCCAGGTGCAAACTCCAAAGGTCTTCTCCTCTGATCAGCATAAGATTTCTGCCTACTTTGAGATGCCTTCATCCTTTCCTGTATTAGCTTGACCTTCTCAGTGGTCTACCTCAACAACTCTGGTCCACTACCACTGACTTTCCATCTTGGTACCAGCACAAAGGAGTCATGCACCTCTTGCCATAGAGAGCCTCGTACGGTGTCATGCCAATACTTGCATGGAAGCTATCATTGTAGGTAAACTCCACCAGAGGCAAAACCTCATCCCAGGCACCCAGATGATCAAGCACGCACGTCCACAAGAGATCCTCAAGAGACAGGATTGTCCTCTCGGACTGACCATCTGTTTGGGGGTGATAAGCTGAGCTCATAGGCAACTTGCTGCTTAAGGCGCTCTGCAACGTTTGCCAAAAACGGGATATGAATCTTAGATCCCTATCCGAGACTATACTCGACGACACTCCATGCAACTTCATGATTTCATCGATATACAACTGTGCCAGCTTCGACATGGACATCCTCAGATTTAGTGCTAGGAACGGGGCGTTATTGGTCAGGTGATCTACAATAACCTAGATGTCATCATGGTTCCTCACAGTTCGTGGCAAGTAGGTAACAAATTCCATAGCAATGCTATCCCACTTCCATTCTGGTATCTCCACCTATTGCAACATCCCTCCAGGTCTCTAATGCTCTGTTTTGGCCTTCTAACAGGTCAAGCATGATGACATAAATCGAGCAACATCTTATTTCATGCTTGACCACTAGAAGGATTTCCTCAAATCCTGATACATTTTAGTCATGCCTGGATGCATGCTAAAATGACTTTTGTGCCCTTCTTCGAGAATCATGCTCTTCACCTCCATGTCTTCAGGTATGCAAACTTTGGCTTTCTCGGTGCCAAGCAACTCTACCGTTTTCTGCAACTTGGGGTCAGACAATTGCCTTTCCTTTATCATACCAAGGAAATCATTAGATACCACTAGGTGGTTGCATCTAATGACACCCTATCCTAAAACCACCTGTAACCGCATATCTCTGAACTGTTCCACCAAGTCCAACTCCTTAACCATCATGTAAGATGCATGAATTGTTTTTCTGCTCAAGGCGTCAACCACCACATTTGCCTTCCCTATATGATATAAAAACCGAAGTCAAAGTCTTTCAAGAACTTTATCCATTGCCTTTGTCTCATATTTAACTCCTTCTGGTCAAACAGGTATTTCAGGCTTTTGTGGTCACTGAAAACCTGGAACTGTGCACCATACAAATAATGCCTCCATATCTTTAGAGCAAACACCACAGCTGCTAGCTTCAAATCGTGCATGGGATAGTTTTTCTCATGATTCTTCAACTGTCTTGAGGCATACACGACCACCCTTTTGTCTTGCATCAGGACAAACCTTAATCCCTAATGGGAGGCATCATAGTAAATCTCAAAAGGCTTGCTGGTATCAGGGATTACTAGCACGGGGCACTAGTCAGCTTCTGCTTCAACTCTTGAAAGCTCTCTTCGCACCGGTCGATCCAAGCAAAAGGCTGATCTTTGCGAGTCAGTTGAGTCAAGGGTGCTACTATTTTGGAAAATCCCTCAATGAACCTCCTATAATAGCTTGCCAACCCCACAAAGCTCCTAATTTCAATCGCTGACTTAGGACGCTCCCACTTTAACACAGGTTCCACCTGGGATGGATCTACAGATATGGCCTGAGCTGAGATCATATGTCCCAAGAATTAGACTGTGATCATCCAAAACTTGCACTTTAACAGTTTCACATACAACTGCTTCTCTCTCAAGATGCTCAGAACTGTCCTCAGATGCTCTATGTGCTCTTCATGAGTTCAAGAGTAGATTAAGATATCATCGATGAAAACCACCACAAATTTGTCTAGAAACGGCCTGAAGATTCTGTTCATATAGTCCATGAATAAGGCGGGGGCGTTAGTCACACCAAAAGGCATCACTACGTACTCGTAATGCCCGTATCTGGACCTGAAAGCGGTCTTCTGCACATCATCAAACTTGACTTGAATCTGATGGTATCTTGATCTCAGATCGATTTTAGAAAACATCACAACTCTGTGCAACTGATCCATCAAGTCGTCTATCCTTGGCAAAGGATATTTGTTCTTAATGGTTAACTTGTTTAGCTCCCTGTAGTCCACATAGAGCCTAGAACTGCCGTCTTTCTTCTTGACCAACAACACTGCGCTTCCCAGGGTGACATGCTTGGTCTGATGAACTGTTTCTCTAGTAGTTCTTCAATCTGTTTCTTCAATTCTACCAACTCAGCAAGAGCCATTCTGTAAGGTGCTATTGATACTGGCCCTACTCCCGGAACAAGATCATTGGAGAACTCTATTTCCCTAGGAGGGGGTAAGCCAGACACATCTTCTAGAAACACAACTGGCAAGTCTTTTACTACAAGTGTCTCAATATTTCTGCCTCCCTTCTCAACAGATAGTTGAGTCAGAATTAAGAAACACTGGTACCCTTCCTTGATTGCCTTATCCACCTGCTGTAAGGACACCAATTGATCTTCATCTTCCAAGTTAGGGAATAACACCTTTTTCTCATTGCAATCAATGAGAATACGATTGGTGAATAGCCAATCCATTCCCAAGATTACATCTAACCTTTCTAGAGGTAAACAAATAAGGTTTACCTTATACTTACGTCCTTTAAACCTAGATCAAACACCTAACACACATTGTCAAGGTTTTGACCATCCCAGAAGCAGGCATGGACACCACCAGGTCATACTGGAGTTCCCTCATCGTAAAACCCAACTCTACCACTTTAGATTCTGACATAAAGGAGTGTGTCGCTCTAGAATCATATAAGACATTCAAGTTCCTACCAGCAATCACAGAAGACCTGATGATGAGGTTACCTGATCCAGTCGCCTCTGCACCCGTCATGGCATACACTCGACCAACTGCCTGAGGTCTTGCACTTCCCCTTATCTGTTGTGGTTGAGACTGTGTTGGAGGCCTTGGCACTACGCTCCTACCAGTGGGGCAATCTCTGAAGAAGTAGCCCTCCTGGCCACATTTGTGACATGTTTGTCTGTCACCAAGCTAAGGGCAAGTACTCTTCATGTGGGGCCCTCCACAATGATAACACTACGGCTTGTGAGATTGATGCTGATTAGACTAGGGTGAGAATCTTCTAGACCCCTGAGGCTGAGGTCTAGAGTATGGTTTCCTCCTATCATCCTATCTGCTCGTGGACCCAAATGGTCCTCCCACCTTCTGTTGAGACCGTTGCTGAGCTTCAACTTCAGCTTTTAACATCTCCATTACCCTTGCTTTCTCTACCAAAGCAGGGAACACCGTGATAGAGAGTGGGGCCACCATAAGTTTAAGATCGCCTCTCAACCCATTCTCAAACTTTCTACATTTCCAATCCTCTACCATCCTCAGGGTGTGAAATCTTCCCAAGTGTTTGAACTTCTTCGCGTACTCAGATACTGACATGCCTCCTTGCATCAGTTGCAAGAACTCAACCTCCTTTGCATACCTCACACTATTAGGGAAGTACTCAACATAAAATTTTTTCTTGAATAGATCCCAAGTAATTGGTTCCCTGCTATCCTCCAACATCATCTTCAGGATGGACCACCAGTGCACGACCTCCCCAGCAAGAAGGTACTCAGTGTAGGCTAGTGTGTTCTTTACAGGACATATCTTTGCATCATAGATCCGTTCCATATCTCGCATCCACTAATCTGCTCCATCTGGGCTAGTCTTGCCATCAAAAGGGGATGGATGATGCTGTAGAAAATCCTCCAAACTCCACTCTTGCACACGTGATGGTGGAGCTTGGGAAGAACCGGCTGTTGAACGGTTTTCTCCTATCTAGCGTAAGGCTTCCAAATGCCTCTATTGAGTTGGCTCTGCTGCTAGCCTAGCATACTCCATCTGTTGCAAGGCTAGGTTGTGCTAATTCACCATGTTAGCACTCTGCTACTGCATGGCTGCAATCGTCGCTTCAATTGCTCCACCAAATAAGGATTATCTGGGTTTGGAAGGGGAGGAGGAGGAGGCCTAGGTGCCATAGTTCTGACCACACAAAGAGAGAACCATCAGTCCGACTAGTAGATACTACAACCATACTAAAGACATTATGAAGAACATGCAACAGAAACTAAGCAACCTCACACCTACAGATCCTAGAGGAACTACTGTTCTGATACCAAAAATGTACCATCCCATTTAATAGTTTTTGTACTACTAAATAAAATATTATATCATGATAACCTAAAACAGATAGTAGGAAGGAGACTGATATATATATATATATATATATATATATATATATATATATATATATATATATATATATAATACCCATACAATCATCCAAATAACTATAAACGAACTAGTTATATTTACAGTCGATGCTAGAAAGGGTTAACAAAAACACCCAAGGTTTAAACGGAACATGAAATAGAAACTACTACTAGATATCCACTACCACAGTTCAACTCCTATCGAGGAGGGAAGTATCTTCGCCTGTACTTGTATCTGCTTACACCAAAATAGGCCATCATTGCAAAAAGAGAAAAAAACACACAAAGGAAACAAACATAAACAAGAATGATAAGTTATCTTATTTAAGAGAAATCATACAATTCGAAAATAAGTATAAATTAGAACTTATCACATCCGTCATAATTAATCAAGCTCCCATAACACAGTATAATACACATGACTCTAGACTCAATATCCGGATTATGTAAGGAACATTGGAGGTCTTGGTGGCTTGCACCCGTGACGGTTCCCAAACTCTACAGAGTTTGGACACATGGGGTTATCACCCGACCGCTCACAGGGTAAGTACCCTTCGCGTCTAAGACTTGATCAAGTCCAAAAACTAGGACCTTCTGCTACTCCTCATGACATAATCCATTCTGTTCTACCTGAGCGTGAATGATCATTGGAGTTTCAGGATACCAACCAAATTAGGAGTCCTCATGTCCTTACACATACACTAACTTATTCTCTAGAATTTCCCTTGAAATTCTAGCGCAACCACACCTTCTGATGATATGATTTCAAACAATTCTACCACATGTACTACCAGTCACAATAATCTAAGCATAGTATAAACAAACATCACATTATATCATTTATTATAGCTTCCAATAATTAAAACAGAGGGATACTCAACAATTCTGCAGAGAAACTCGCTCAAGCTAGAAGGTCTCGCTTGGGCGACAGAGTCATCCTCGCTTAGGCGGGTCACTCTTGTGTAAGTGAGACTCAAACAGTGGGCAACTCTAAAACTGAGCGAATTCTCGCTCAGGCTAAGTTGTTTCGCTTAGAAGAGAGTGTCTCTCGCTCAGGCGAAACCAGATCGCTTAGACGAGACCTCGTGTAGTTTCAAGGGTGAGTTCTTGGTGTTTTCGCTCAGGCGAGAGCTACTCGCTTGGCAGAAAATACCAGGTTCCCAATCTATTTCAACATGCAACAACACGAGATTTTGCACAATCCACTCATACATTCAATCACACCATTCAAGCCCTTATACAACACTCATTCATGAACTTTAAAACCATTAGAAAGACTTCTATGCAAAAATTAAAGAAAATTGGCTAGCTTCCCTTACCTTTTTGAAATCACTAAAAAGCAAAAATGTTTTCAGCAAAGGAACCCCTCAAATGCACAACCTAAGAAGCTGGAATGTATGAACTTAAAGTGAGAATAGTGCTCCGGTTAGGTGTTAAAGAAGGAGATACTCCAACATTCGAATTTGTAGAGAAAAGAGAAAGAATTAAAGTGGACATACGAAAATGGGAAGGAATAACAGCTTGAGGGAGAAGTTCTGCTCCAATTTCAGTGTTGCTGGCTGCAACAAGAAGAAATTGTGGATCAAAATGGGAAATTCAGTTTTCTGGTTAGAGAGGAATGAAAATTAAGAAGGTGGATGCAAAGTGTGAGTATTTAGGAGAGTGTGGTTCTTATGTGTGGGCAGTGGAGAGAAGAATGGGAAATAAATGGGTTTCACAAAAACTGAATATAAAATACAGAAAAATAAAAAAATGTAATGACTTTGTTCTAAATACATTAAACACAAATAAATATAGTAAGCAAACATAATCACAATGGATACATTTATTCATTCTCGTTATTAAGATTCCAAAAATAATCATTATTCTAGAATGACAATAGTACATAATTTTCCATGGTTGTTTTATTTTTTTCTCTGAAGAAAGTTTCATTGCTCAACTTTCAGTTGTTTTCCTATTTCTGAATGAACAAATTCATCTTGTTCTTCTTTTTACTTTTATCACACTAAAGTTTGTTTTGATATTAACTTTGCTTTTGTAAAGATAAATAAAATCATCGAGAAGATCGAAGACCTCTTGAAGGCTAGAGGCAAGACTCTCAAACACAACTTTGAACAAGATTTTGTCTTTATTGTTTCTGGATAACAATGGTATCTAAGTTTCAGTATTTAGTCAAGTTTAGATTGTTTTCCTCTTTCTGAATGAATTCTTATTTTTTTCCCTTATCTCACCACCAATTCATCTTTTTCTTATTATTTTCTTTCTTATCTGTATTTTTTTTTTCATTCTTCTTTTTCATACTTTTGTTTAACCCTTCTTGCCCAAGTTTGATTTTTATCCAAAAATAATGTTTTTGTGAGCACTTATCTACACTTGTCTTTTGTTCTACAATGACAATGGGAAGTTTTGAATTTTGGCTTTTATTTGTTACGTCTTCATTCTTCTTTTTCATTTTCTTTTAACTCTTTATTTTTGCTTTCATTTTTTTTTTCATTTTTAATCTTATTTTTGCTTTAGTTTTGATTAAAGTTTGATTTTTTAAGTCTTTCGTCCCAATGTGTTGCTTCACAAAATCGTACACTTCTCTCATCACATATTTACATTTACAATATTGAAATCTTAAGTTTGTTATTTTTGGTTTAATCTTTCTAAAATTTGGTTTTTAAAGTCTTTCATCTATTTGTTATATTTATTTACTTATTTATTTTTAAGTACCTTATTCAAGAAGTTGTTGGGTACAAAACAATAGAACCATTTCTACCACTTTCATAGCAGACAGATGATGTCTTTTTGCCTAAGTATGTGCGGTTTTGTCAAACTGGCATTTGGATGAATGCCGAAGTGGTGGGTCAACTTTTGATTGGTGGAACTAATAATTCATTAATTTTGATATTGACATATCTTTGAAGTATGTTCGGATGATAGTCTAATTTCTTGATCTTTGTAGTGCTAAAAAATGACATTCATCATTTTAATTTTAATTTTTTTATAATATTTTAACCATTATTCGAGTGATATATATTGGAAAGTGTTTTGTTATTTTGTTATTTGTTTTACTTTTATTTTTAGTTACTTTTATTTATTATTTTATTAATTATTCATTGTTTAATTTTAAATTAATTAATTTGGTAGAACATATAACATCAATATTAATTAATTTTGATACTCACATTTTAAAAGTATATACGTAAAAGAGTAGTTTTACGTATCTGGTGAATTAAAATGACAATTTTATAATTAAAATTTTAAATTTTTATAATATTGTAACCCGTAACTCAAGTGTTGTATCTCGGAAAACGTTTTTGGAAAACGTTTTTGGAAAACGTTTTCTGTTTTCAAAGCGTCGTGATTTTTGTAATGTGAAGAGTCCTCAAAGATAATAGTTTCATAATTTAATCATTTTTATTTATTTATTTCATAAACCTAATTTATTTATTTACTTATTTATTTTTGGGTCTTATAACATCCCATTTAAATAATAACATAATTAAATGAAACATCACACATAATAATAAAAAGGTATTATTATGGAGTGTTAAAGTCACTCCATACAGTTATCCATGAATAAACTAGAAAAGAAACCAAAGCACACCACAATGCCATTAAAATACAAAAAAAGAAGAAGTTTAATAGTAACCAGAATATATGCTCAAAGAGCAAGGCAATACATGGGCTACAATCCTAAAAGATAACTCGGAAAGGAGAGATCCGACCCAAGACAAGCTAAGCAGCAAAATCTCCATCACCCTGATGAGACGAGGAGTTCTCGCATATGCTCACATCAATAAATTGATGATCATCGCAAAAGGAGAAAAACCATACATAGAACATACAACCAAATAGAAGGGTAAGTTAGAGTGGAAAAAATGTTTTATCATACAATTGCATACAATTTTATAGCCAAAGATACATACATCAACCCACCATGTGATGACCAGCAAACAAGACACTAAGACCCAAGACACGATTATCTAGATACATATAATCAGTCAGATTCACTGGATGCTTGCATTTGTGGTGGCCCCTACTACTCTATAGAGCCAATTGTCAATGGGGTTCACCCTACCACTCACAAGGTTAGAATTCAAACATCTAAGGCCATTATCCTGCCAAAGACTAGGGCCTTTGCTACTCTCACCACTTGAGTCAATACGCTCTATGTGAGACTAACTAACTCTTTAGAGTATCAAGATGCAATCCTTTCGTGAATCCTTACTAAATTATATAATGAGGCATCACCACGAACCTTCGTGGAATTACGTCCTAACCATGACGCACCACCATGAACTCTCACTAACAAGGGTCATGGAATTACATCCTGACCATGAAGCACCACCACGAAACCATCGTGGAATAACGTCTTGACCAATAAGGCATCACCATGAGATCTCACCTAGAGATTCATGGAATTATGTCCTAAACCACCCAAAATCATGTCTCACCATCCACGTATGAAGTTATCATGCATACCAATTTCATGCTAACATTTATATCCAACTATCCAATTCATGTTTCATACAAAGGTCATACCAAACTCATCAACTCCAGCCCATACAATCAGATATTACATGCATATTCACATACTTCATAATTTAAATAGAGTAAACCAGTCAATCATACTACCAACAACAATTATGTGAGAAAACAACACGATTTGCGTCAGGTCTCGCTCAAGCTAGGAGCCCTCGCTCAGGCGAGAGGAGTGGTCTTGCTCAAGTTGTAGGCTCTCGCTTAGGCGAGACTGTGAACATAGGCCCTGGAAGATTTCGCGAGCTCTCGCTTAGGTGAGGCCATCTCGCTTGAGCGAGATGGTTTGTCGCTCAAAACTCAATTTTCCACTTGAGCGAGTGCTCAAGCAAAACCCCTGGGCGAGCTTCTGCTATTCTCACCTAGGCGAGACGAGGTCGCTTGGTCAAAAATAGTAGTTCTCATCCCCTATTCACTCATACATGACAACACCTCAATCAAAAAAAATATTAAGATCATTTTCATACGAACCCAAGCATCATCCAAGCATATTAATCACGAAACCAAAACAAAACAACCAACATACATAAAAAACGTGAAAAACCCTAGCTTCATTTACCTCAACGAAAGATACTGCGAAGGGCTGTAGGCACAAGTAGAAAGCACAGAACTCCAAGAACAATTTTGTGAGCTGGAAACAATAACACCGGAGCAAGGATAGGTTACTACGGTTAGCCCTAGTTGGAACCACGAAACTCAAACTGGAAAAGAAGGAGCATGAGTTGAAAAACAACTTACGTGAAGCAGAAAATGGTTGAGCTAGCTTAACAAGGATTGAGACCAAACCCTAGTAGAGCGTGGATGCTGTTCTAAGAGAGGGTAAGGAGCTATTTTCTAGAGATGAGCAGAATGAGAGTGTTAGGGTTGTTAAGGGGTTTTGGGCACCCCTATGGTCCAGCCTTAGGCCCAACAATTAGGACAGCCTTTAAAGATTGGGGCAGAAAAATAAGTGGGCCTTACATTCTTCCTAACAACAAAAATTTTCGACCTCAAAAATGAAGACTTACCAGGAAAACAGATGCCAATGTGACTTCCTCATATCCTCCTCTAACTCCCAAGTAGAGTCACTTGTTCTCCGGTTCCAAATGACCTTGACAAGACTAACTGATTTTCCCCGACGTTCTTCAACTTGGCTATCCTCCAAAGCAACGAGTGGTACTTCCATCGTAAGATCCTCCATTATTTGTACATCCTCGGCTTCCAATACATGAGATGTGTCAAACACGTACTTCCTCAATTGCGAGACATGAAATACCAGCTGAAGATTAGCCAACTAGGAGGGAGAGCGGTCTCATAAGCCACTGGCCCTATTGATGAGTCATTATTTTCCTTCATTCCATTAGCCTTTGTGTACCCATTTGACAGTTGTTCAGTACTTAATTGTTTGGATTAATTCCACATTATTTGGCCTAATTTTTTGTTTTTTTATTATTTTTAGGTATTTGGGTGAAGCAATTTTGGAGCTTGGATATTAATATTCAGTTGAAGAGAGTCGCCACATCATCGCCACATCATTTTCATGTCATCTGAGTGAAAGGGCCAACATTAGAGGCCCAAGAGTGGCATTTTTGTAATTCTGAGTGGCAGAGTGTCAATTTTGTAAATATGAGTGGCATATTTGATGTGACCACGAAATTAGGTCTTCTCCTTCATGCAACAATCGCATTCTTCTCTTCTCCACTCCTTAAAACCTCCATTCTCGTGATCTCAAGCTTTGGTGGACGTCCATGGAGTTTTTCCACTCATTTTTGATGTTTTTGCACTAGTTTTTGTCATTTCTCTGCACATTTGACAGAACCCAATGCGGGATTTACGTTTTGAATGCATTTGGTGGATTGGGCATCTCGTTTTGTAGATTTTATTGACTTGGAACAACACCCATTGATGGTGTAACATCCCGTCAGGATATTACTAATTTTTAATAAAATAAAGAATAAAATTAATAACACAGCATGTAATAATACCTCATTTTCCCAAAATGCGAGAAAATTTAAAATTTATTAAATAAGTAAACAATGTTCATAACCATCAGTCACCAAAACCAAAATCAAATGTTATAATAGCACCCATCAAGGTTTAACAAATACAAAAATCGCCAATTACAAGAAGATAGGGGCGAGCTTAACAAATAATACATGTAAAATCAATACATCATATATAATACATTTATATTCACTCATGTCCAAACATCCTTAAAATACCAAATATTATAATCGCACCATACTTTCGTGTTCTACCTCTCATAGTGATTACTTCAAGGTGACTTGCTGCCATACCTATCGGCCAGAACCGATAGAGCACGTGCGGGAAACAATGCTATGGATCATACACCATAACGCCAGGTAGAGTTCCCATATACGGACATAGTTCGCATCGTCCCAAGACTAGCAAATTCGTCAGCCAACAACTGAGGAGGGCAATCTATCCGGACCCATTTGTACTGGCCACAACCAGCACACTCATATCGGCCACACTCGCCAACCCGAGCCACAACTCAAGGGTTCCTCGTGTTCATCCGCCATCCCGAGCCACAACTCAAGAGATGCTATTCTGAGCCACAACTCAAGGAACACCAGCAATCCCACCTTTAAAGCACCACTAGAAGCCTTGTAGACCACAAATACGAAATCAAAATTCCAAGCTGCAGCAGTACAAATCGCCTGGTGGGGGACACGTGCCGCTAGGCGCTGCTAGCTCCCAAACCACCTGGCGAGTGTCGTATACCGCCAGGCGCACAACGCTTAAAAAATTCTCCTCGCTGCAGGTACCACCTAGCGGTATTACCCTCATCGTCGGGCGCCCACGTAACGGTGACTCCCTGTTGGATAGATATTGCCTGGCGCCACAGACCTGACCGCCAGGCATTGCGCTATCAGGCACTCTCTGATTTCCTCTCTACCGGGTGTTGTATCAGTACAACAATCTCTTCTGGTTTATGTTCTCTATCTCAGATTTTTCTCAATACTAATAAGTTTCTGCTACCAAATGTAAAACTTACCATATGATCAGGCCATATGATTTCTTAAGAATTCAGCCGACAAGAATGTACTCTAACCATTTATGTTCCCAATTCCAACAGTCCCTATTCTAAAACCTTATTATGAGCAGTACTTGAAACCCCAAGCTTAACAGAGTTGTTAATACCAATTAAAGTATTTTATTCATCACTCTAAGCACTAACAATTCTCTGATTAATAACTTGCTCTCAGGTTCTCTTTTCAAGGCTTACATATATGCTAAACAAACGCATCCTCCCATGCCCCTATCATATTAAATTCTTATACTCACTATGACAATCAACTCACCCCATCAAAACCATACCATCTGATTGAACCAAATTTCAGCTTTTCCCCAAGGTATTGACAATTCTTGTGTTCTAGTATTCACATAACCTAACCCAACATACTTGACCACAATTGAAGTAGAACAACTCATGACCTCTTAATTCACGACCCCAATTTACTCATAATGAACTAATTCTTTCCAGATCAACTACCTAGCCCCTCAACATTCATCTCATCAACGCAGCATTGTAACTTTCACGTCGATGCCTGACGGCAAGCTGTGTGCTGCTAGGCGGTACACACCATCTGCCAAACTCCAGATTCTTTTCCAAAACCCGTGCCCCTACCACTTATCCTTCTTTGCTAATTTCCATCATTCTCCATTCAGATTCAAACACATTCAAAGTAACCCAAAACCTAGTCACATTAATCATCAATTTCTGCTGCAATTCATAACATTCAGTGTTAAATCATACCGTAGGATACCACAACATTCAACCATAAAAGGATTTCATAGTACTTTATCACATTGGCACTCGACCTTCTGGATTTCTACAATATAACAACTTAAATCATCAACCATTCAGTGGTACCACATTTTTCCCCGATCAGAGTCACTCTAGAACACACGAAACACCAAAACCGAGTCAATTTGACTCACGTCGCCTGGCGGGTATTCATCACGGCCAAGCAGTTTATCACAAAACCCAGAAACTGGGTTGCAGGTTTATGGCACCTGGTGGTACAGGGATTCACCGCCAAGCGGTTCCTCAGGGAACCAAGAAATACACTAAACTGCCATGTGTTGCCTGGCGGCTATGAACAGCCCGCTAGGCAGTTTTTGGAAATTTTCCAGAAACGCACAATTTCATAAAATTTAACAGATATACACCTCCAATGGTTCATGCTTTCATACAGAATAAATAAATACATGAAAAGAAGCGGGTTCAGCTCCCCTAACCTGGTTTCCTTGTTAAAAGTTTGAGAATTCCACTAAAGTTCCTCTTCGCTCACCCAAAGTCCTCTTAGTTCTTCTTCCAATCAGCCATAATTCTGCACTCAAGCCTCACCACTCTCCAATTCTCGTGCTCTATTTTCTAAGTGCACATATAACTTGCCAAAGCCCTTCTCCTTACCTCACTTTGGCCTTTTAAAGGTGTCTTAAAGCTAGGTAATAACACAAAAACGAATCTAAGGCTTAATGGTGATGTTTATTGTCATTCATGGACCCTTTATGATCCGTTTCTCAGCCCCCCTTGGCTGCTATTTTCTCTAGGGTTTACGTTAACCCTTCACCTTCATGCCAAAGCCAAAAATAGCAAAAAGAATATTTAATTTGGGTTTCTCCCAGAGTTGAACCCACAACTATGCAATGCAAAATCAATGCCAAACCATCATGCCAATTCATGTTTCATGCTAACAATCATAATCCAATTATCATATTATTTCACAGCATGATTAAGCTATATTAAAATACAACAAAAATAACTCCAAATTGACATACATAGGACTTGAACCCAAGTCCTCTCACACAAACCAAGTACTCTCAACCACTTGAGCTAGTACTTTTCCATGTCATACTCATCATAATTTAATGTCATAAATGATTTTCCCACCCACATTTATTAATTAATTATTTAATTAATTAATTAAATTCTACGAGTCTTACATATGGGATTTTCGGTTTTTATATGATAACAACGATTTTGGTTCATTTAAGGCTTTCAAAAGCTGTTTTGTTCTTGAGTTTTCGTTGCAGAATTTGCAAACTAGGGTTTATGATGTTCTATTTTATCGAATTCAGATTTGAAGTGTTTAATTGCTCCATTTCCATGTCTTGCTAAATTCTTGTATTGACTCCTTGATCAAAAATGCAATGAAGCTTTGAGGTTGTGCTTGTTTTATGAAATTTGCCATGTCTTTGTTTTGAATTCGTGGAATGCATGTGGTGAATCTGTTAATGCTTAATTTACAGAGTAATTGCATACGTTTGGGTTAAGATATGTTCATGCTTAATGTATGTAGCTTGGCTGTCATGAATTTAAGGATGTGTGGATTGCTTAATTGCATAATGAAGCTGGATTGTAATTTTCGCTTAGTGAATTATTATCTAGTGGATTGAGAGAAGGCAGAGTTGGTGTTAATTTGGTGGCCTATGATAAGTGAAATTGTGTTTGAATCAAGGATGTCAATACGTTTTTAACCACTGTAGCATTTAATTTAATCTGTTGAGTAACATACTGAATCTGCCAAACCCCCCTTGTGTTATTGTTTTTGTGTTCATCTGGAAATTGAGGCTTTGAACAAGAACATTGATCGTTGGGAGATGACTTGGTTCAACTATCACATACTACATTTTAAGTGTTTTAATTTGGTGGGGTACGACCTCTATCAAATTTGGCGTTGTTGCTGGGGACCAATCGTTTTGTTCAAAGTAAAATTTTCAGTGTGTTTGTTGGTGTGTTGGTGTTTTAGTGTGTGTGTAGTTCAAGTGTGGTTGAGTTGGTATATGTTCATTGTGATGTTATTTTTTTGTTTAGTGCTTGTTTCCGTTCTAGTGTGTTTTGTGTAGTGTGCGTCTTGTTTGTGTTGTAGTAGAGTGAATAGTGCCGCGGCGCATGAATAGTGTCAATTCTAGTGTAGTGAATAGTGCATGAATAGTGTCCGATTCTGGCATTTAACTTGTGGATTTTTGTTCTGGTAGCTATGATGCTTGTTTTGACTTGAAAATTCCCCCCCCCCCCCACTTCTAAGACATTGAACTTGATGGGAAAAATAGCTGGAGCAGTTGGTATGGTCTGAGTTGACAGATTCAAAAAAATTGTGGACTGATTTTTAGTGAAACTTCAAAGGACCATAACTTTTGCTTTGGTTATCAGAATCAACATTATTTTATATGCATTTGGGGTGGAATTTAATTCCTACCTTATCGGACCCGCTTTGTCGGTTTGCAAACTCAGATTCTCCAGAAAATGCCATTTTCTATATTTCAGCAATGTGTTTTGTGATTTTTCTTCATTTTTCCCACTTTTGAAAAAATTTTATAAATACTTGCACTTTGGGTTTTGATCTGATTTTTTTTGTGGTTCTGTTTGAGCACTCAAAGGACAATCCTACCAATTTTCAAGTCATTTGGAGTTCGTTTGAGTATACTTGTAGTTATATCTTATGTTATGCCAATATCACTAGAATTAATGTATTTTGGTGTATGACTAGGGGAAACACAAGTGAATTATGACCATTTCACCCTGAGATTGATAGGACATTCCATAGAGGACGTAGGCATCTTAGGAATCCATCTTTGCATGCTGAATATTCAGTGACTTTTCTTGACTCTTCTGATTCTCATCATACTCCTCACACTCCTTATTCTTTGCATTCTAAGCATATTGTTTATTCTGAGCATTGTGATTTTCATACTCATAACATGGCTCAACCTCCTCCACCTCATGAAAGGACCATGAGTGAGCTCACTGCACCAGAGTTCACCTATGATAGTTTATGTCCCGAGGAGGAAGTTCCATATGTGTTAAAAACTAGATTAATACACTTGTTGCCAAAGTTTCATGGCCTTGCAGGTGAGGACCCATGCAAACACTTGAAGCAGTTTCATGTCGTGTGTTCCACCATGAAGTCTGCAGATGTTCAGGAGGACCATGTGTACTTGAAGGCTTTTCCTCATTCGTTGGAGGGTAATGCGAAAGACTGGTTGTACTACCTTGCACCCAGGTCTATCACGAGTTGGGATGACCTGAAGAGATTGTTCTTTGCCAAGTTCTTCGTAGCTTCAAGGACAACAACCATAAGGAAGGAAATTTCTGGCATCAAGCAACAATCTAGGGAGACCCTTTATGAGTTTTGGGAGAGGTTCAAGAATCTCTATTCAAGTTGCCTTCAACATCAAATCTCTGAACATCTCCTTCTGCAGTATTTTTATGAAGGCCTGCACCACATGGATAGAAACATGATTGATGCCGCAAGTATTGGTTGTAACATCCCGTCAGGATATTACGGATTTATAAATAAAATAAAGAAAATAAATTATCAGCGCATTTAATAATACCTCATTTTCCCAAAACGCGGGAAAATTTAAAACTTTATTAAACGATCGAATAAAGTTTATAAGTACCAAAATCATAATGTTATAAAATTACCCATCAGGGTTTACATCAGTTTCCAAAAGTAATAAAGAAAACGTAAGAATTCCCCAAGTCTAACCCCTCTCCACGTCTAAGCATCACTTGAGCCACCTGCATCAACAACATCTGCTCCCGTGTAGCGCGTACACGATCATCGCCACACACACGAAGATAGGGTGAGCTTAACAAATAAACCACATATATAAAGTTACAAAAATATAAGCATATAAACTCATGTGACTGTACATAACATAAACATCTCACATTGTCTCATTCCTTAATTCCTACCATCTGACCCCCAATCAGAGTATTCGTGTTCTACAATGTCTAAGGATTACTTCAAGGTGACTTGCTGCCATACCTATCGGTCACAACCGATAGAGCACGTGCGGGAAAACATGCTACGGATCATACACCGCAACGCCAGGTAGAGTTCCCATATACGAACATAGTCCGTATCGTCCCAAGACTGCCAAACTCGTCAGCCAACAACTTAGGATGGCAATCTATCTGGACCCATCCGTACTGGCCACAACCAGCACACTCACACCGGCAACACTTGCCAACCCGGGCCATAACTCAAAGGTTCCTCATGTTCATCCGCCATCCCGAGCCACAACTCAAGAGATGCTATTCTGAGCCACAGCTCAAGGAATACCACGTGCTTAACCCTTATCCCAAGCCACAACTCCAGGGATACGTTCCGAGCCACAACTCAAGGAACACCAGCAATCCCACCTTTAAAGCACCACTGGAAGCCTTGTAGACCACAAATACGAAATCAAAATTCCAAGCTGCAGCAGTACAAATCGCCTGGCGGGGGACACGTGTCGCCAGGCGCTGCCAGCTCCCAGACCGCCTGGCGGGTCTCGCGTACCGCTAGGCACACAACGCCTTAATTTTCCTCTCGCCATCGCGACCGCCGGGCGGAACCATTTCTGCCACCAGGCGCACACCACCTCGAGACCCCACTGTTGTCTCGCTACCGCCTGGCGGTTCACATCCCACCGCCAGGCGCCGTGACAGTACAACACTTTCTGGTTTTTCTGCCCATGTCTTATACAATTTCTTACCTCATTTCTACCTATTCAATCCCCTGTATCATATACTTACGAGATTACTATCATTAGTGAGGTCCAATCCTCAACTTCTTATCTTGGTAGCAGCACCCATTCAATCAAAACATTAAACTCCTCCCTTCTTAACTCATTAATACTCCTAGATTCTTTACACTTAAGTTGTTGCCAAGTCCACTACGCATGTTTGAGCTCTCATTCCCGATAATTGGTTAATTCTTTAAACCCCCTCGCACCCAACTATTTTACTATTCAGAATCAGTATTACCTCACAATAAAGGAAGACCCCTATTATTTAATATCACTACTTCCTAAGGCAATTCTCCCCCTTGAGACGCATGCACGACTCCCTCATCAACCTTCCCAAATACCACGAAAATTTCCACCTATTGACCCCAATCCAACAGAACAGAATCCCTCCTCAGCGCACAACACCTCAGCCTGGAGTATTTCTGCCACTGCGCGGGCGCCTGGCGGCCAGCCCATGTGCCGCAGGTGGTGCTTGCCATCTGGGTTTTTTCCAGATTTTTCTCGCATCCAAAACCCCACCATTTCTCCACCTCTGTGAATTTTCACTACACGTAATCCAGTTCAAGTACAATCACAACGACTCCATATTTTAATTATACTGATCCTTATTCCTATATCGAGTTCACAGTAATTCAATTCAAATAGCAATCCAAGATAACATACCTTCAACCCTAAACTTACACACTGTTCCATTCAATTAAGCCCTTAATTAGGTGTCCATACCTACTGTTGGTTAACATTATCCCCTTTTACGGTTCCCCATTGACTTTTGCCCCGATTAGATTTAGCCTAGAACCCCAGAAAACCCAAAACGGGAGAAATGGCCCCGCGTCGCCTGGCGGTTCAACCAGCCCCGCCAGGCGCTTCATCCGCAAACCCAAAAATTAGTATAAATCCTAAGCGTCGCCTGGCGGCCGGGAGTGTGCCACCAGGCGGTTCCCTTCTCAGAACCCCAAAACAGTGCAGAACAGATGAGTCGCCTAGTAGTGGTTCATCACCCGCTAGGCGGTTTCTTGAAATTTCCCAGAAACACAGTATTTCAAGATTTCAACAGTTCATAGGCACCCCAATTAGCATACATCACATCATAATATTGGTTGAAGCAAAAACAGTAGAGTCCAGCTCCCCTAACCTGGTTTTTCCTTCGTTTAAGCTTGATGATCAAAATTCCTCCCTACGCCAATGGTTCCCTTAGCCTTCTCACAATTCAGTCCCTAAAATCCCTCTCAATCTCACAAGCTCTCAGATTTTCGTGCTCTCTCCCTGGGTATGTTTTCCAGCTTGCAAAACCTTCACTATTAACCTAGTTTTACCTTTTAAAGTGTGCCTAAAACTTAACTAAATGCCCTAGAATGAAAATTAATTATTAGGTGGTATTTTAATGTCATTCACCCCCTCCTTAAGGCCATTTTCCAGCCACCCCTCAGCTGCCATACCACTAGGGTTTTCCTTTCCACCTTTTCATATTCAAATCAAATCCAAAAATGCCAAAAATAAAGTTTAATGTAAGTTCTCTAAGGGTTGAACTCATAACCATGCAATTACCAAATCAATATCACACCATCATGCTAATTCATGTTTCATGCTTAACAAATCCAATTCAGACATCATATCATACCAGAACATAATTTCATAGTTTAAATAATAAAACAATAGCACAAAAGTTAGCATACATAGGACTCGAACCCAAGTCCTCTCACACAATCAAAGTACTCTCAACCATTTGAGCTAGTACTTTTCCACATCATACCAACCATAATTTAATGTCATAATTTTTTCCCCTCCCGCATTTATTAATTAATTATTTATTTAATTAATTAAATTCTACAGGTCTTTCAATACTCGCCCCTTTAAAATTTTTCGTCCTCGAAAAAGAGAACTTATCAGTGAAGAGATGAGGATAGGACCGCCTCATGACATCTTCCATCTCCCATGTCATTTCTTGAGTTGCCTCATCCCACAGGACTTTCACGGTTCTAATCTCCTTCCCTCTAAGCTGTTTTGTTTGAGAATCCAAGATTCTCATTGGTCCGGCTCCAATGGTTAAGTTCTCTCGTATCTGTACATCGTCATCCTCCAGAACATGCTTAGGATTAGCTATGTATTTTCTCAGCTGTGACACATGGAAAACATTATGCAAGTTTCCAAGTGTGGTGGCAATGCTATCTCATACGCTGCAGGACCAATCCTTCTTATGATCTGATATGGTTTGATGAATCGAGGTGTCAGCTTCCTCGATTTAAGTGCCCAATACCTGCAGTAGGAGTCACTCTAAGGAACATGTGGTCCCCTGCCTCAAACTCAAGTGACATCCTCCTCTTGTCTGCGTAAGACTTCTGCCTGCTCTGAGTCGCGCGCATCCGATCCTGAATCACCTTCACCTTCTCGGTGGTCTACTGTAAGAACTCTGGCCCAAAAACCACTGCCTCGCCATCCTACTGCCAACACAATGGTTAGAAACTTAAGAAAAATGAGTACATCCCAGTAATTAAACTTACGAAAAATTATATTTAAAAAAGTCCCGTCCACGGTTAGAAAAATTAGTTGTCAACAACACAAGTTTTTTTTTTCTTTTATCATTATTGCATCTGTCATGCAGTTTGCAGCTCTGCAAACTGTAATTCTTGGGGAATGCACATTTTCAGCTGGAAATACAACTTTTAGTTATATAGTATGAGCGACTGTGCACGGAACTTAAAGATTCCCCTACATACAGCTGTCAACATGTACTCGTATTTTACACCAATTTGGATTTGTCAAAAAATGACAACGCAGCAAAGGAAAATGCAGATCATTGATTCATTTGGTAAGGGTTTTTCACAGATAAGCAGAAGCGGTTAGGGTAGGTCCTAATTGTTAACAAAACAGACAAGACTGCAATTTAGGGCAATCCATAGACTATAGGCACATGGTCAATAACAAGAGCACATGGGTTTCCCAGACAATTATGTCACCATCCACCAAAAAGGCATCGAGGAAATTCTCACAGTATCCATACTTCATAATCTAATCAAATACTGTTCGAGCAATATTTTCTCATAAATTCAGGTTAAGAAATGGCGTGATGCGGACATCCGAGAAAAGTAAATCATGGTAGAGAAGTCACCAAGAAAGTAACGTCTAAGATAAAGAGCCAATACAAAATTTGTAAGGATAATCCATCTGGGAACGTGTTTCGGCTCAGACAGGTAAAAGTACAAAAGGGCAACCCATCTCAATGATGATCTTAGTCCTGGGATTTCCATGAACATGTAACACGTCGGCGTGAAAGCATTTATTATACGTGGAAGGTAAATAAATAAATTAGTCAAGTTTCGACAGCTCATCTTCTTCATAAAAAATTATGTTTGATGATTAACTATGTGGTGCTCAGGAAAGCATTACTAATGTTCAAAAAGAAGTCAGAACCAATGCCGACATAATGTTACAGAATCAATCCTACAATTGATAACAAGATAGTATCTTCACCAGTTTTATGTTCCTATTAATGGTATAAGTTAAAACGTGACAAAAGTGATATAGAATAAATAACATTTAGCTGCAATTAACACTTCATCCAGCTTTTCTCTTTTAATATGTAGTTTTCTTTTCTCTAATGCAGAAATATGAAACTAGTTTGGTAATTAATTCACTCTAATTAGCAAAATCCCTTCACAAACTCGATGTGTATTGACAACTGACATACCCCCACCATGTTATGTAGTGATACGAAATAGAGTCATCAATTAATCAATTTATAATCTCACTTCTCTAAAGGAAGTAGAAAACTTGCATCTTCTTCGATGTAGAATATCCAAATACTGTGACATTGATACTTAAAAATCACATTTCAATCTGAACATACTCAACCTCATTGATTACAAAGTAAAAACACTATATGCAAAGTATTCAACTATGTACTATCCCTATTGCTATATTAATAGGTCGTACTCAACCATTGGTCGCAAAATCATGTACTTTATATCATTGTTCCTAAACATAAACACAATCTGTTTTTAGATAAATCATTAGAAAAACTTACCTCTACGTACAAAGACAAATTATTAATGAATAATTACAAGTCAAAAAGAAGACGAAAACCTGAACAAGTTTATCATGCATACAGATCAATGAATAATCAGAACTTCCATGTTACAGAAATCCACGACTATCTCCATGTTGATCATCATCATCTAGGGTCTAGAAAAAACACCCCAAATCTTACCACGCCCGAGACTCTCCAAGAGTTTCTTTGATCCCGGCACATCCATCTCCACAAGCTTCTGCGTATATACACAAGCCCCTGCTGCTACCATCTGCTTTCTGCAACTCTTCGAATGCACTAACGAAACCAGCAACGAAACAGGGTACTTCTTATCCAACCCTTGCAACGAAGGGTTCAACAAATGAACAGCACTAACAACCCCTCTTTCATCCTTGCGGAAAACCCTCCTATTCGCAGGGTGCATCAGCAGTACCGACAATGCCATTGCAGAAACCTCTTTCTCCTCTACACCTTTCCCATCCAACATCTTAATCAGAGCAAAAACGCACCCCAATTCGCCCATCTCCTTCCTTGCCCTCCCACTGTTCGACCCTATAGCGTGAACCGCCCTCGCGACGGCAACCCTCATCGCCAGCACCTCACAGTTCAGCACCCCCACGAGCCTCCGAACAAACCCTTCACCTATCAGCACTTCCCCAATTGCAGTACTCACAGCCAAATGCCGCAACATCGTCACTGCGACTTCAAGACTCGGAATTGGAGTACCCGAGTCCCAGTAATTCTTCAAACACTCAATCCCCCCTTCTTTAACCACCATAACCCTCAAATTCGACAAACCGTCCGAGTCAGCCTCGGAAATCAAATTCGACAAACACCCAATCGCGTTTTCACGCGCCGAAGCAGTCCCGGAGGAAGCCAAGGCGACTAAAACCACCACTGCATTCTCCTCCGCGAAATTGTCCCTAATTTCCGCGAACGCGGCGAGGTTGCGCAACACGGCGGCTGCGGAGGCCTGCGCGCCAGGGGTGCCAGCCTGGCAAATCTCCAGCAGAGACGAGATTCCGCCGCGCGAGCCAATCGCTCTGGCGTTGTCCTTGGTAAGACTCAGTGCTTGAAGCGCGATGCATGATTTCTCAATCGCGAATCCGCTTCCAGAATCCAGTACTCGGAGAAGGTGGTTGAGAAGAAGCAAACCCTCTGCGATGAGCACAGTCTTGGCGCTTTCAACTGTGGATACTTTGGCGATGGCGGCGACTATTTTCTCCTTCATGTCGGAGGGTGAATCGAGTAGGCGCACGAGCATGGGAACGACGCCCTGGGCCACAGCAATGGTAACATTTTTGTCGTCTTCATTAAGGAGGTCCAATAGAGAGTCCATCGCGGAGGTTTTGGACTCGGGCGACCCGATTTGCAACCGGGTAATTAGGTTTCGTGACGAGGAGCGGATAGCTTCTCTTTTGGATGTGGAACCGGCGGCGCTTTCAATGAGAAGGCCGCTGCGGAAGAGGATGTCGCAGTCGGTGACGTGGCGATCGAGGGTGGCCAGGAGGGAGTCGAGGTCGCTTTGTGTTTTGAGCTTGCCGTTAAGGAGGTCTTGGGGCTGGCACGTGCGGGCGAGTAAAACGGCGTCTTTGAGTGTGCGGGAGATCGAGTGGAGGAGGTGGAGGGAGAGGGGGTTGGTGGCGGAGGCGTAGGGGAACTCGGCGGAGAAATCGGTGAGGTGAGTTTGGAGATGGGTGAGTTTGACTCGGGCAAGGGACCATTTCCCTTTAAAGTTTGTGACGCTGGGTAGTTCCGAGTCCAAAATTGTACTCAGTAGGTTGAGAGACTCAGCAATAGGATCTGTTTCCGCTGAATCTTTCATCTTCGCTGTTTTCCCCTTCGTTTCACACCGTTGAGGAAAAAGGGTTTCGTTGAAAGGCATGGCAAAGAGTTTGTGTAATGTGGAGGATTTGGAGCGTGAAATACACTCGCGTGTGGGCGTTTGGGGCCGGTTTGATTCCCGCCACTCTTTGTTTGTTTATAATTAGTCCTCGCTCACTCCCCGCGGTTTTATGTTGTGCAGCTCGCACATTTACTGTCAACTTCCTCTTCTCTATCTTGGATTTTTTTTTTTTTCTGCACTAGTATAGATGTTTTCTTTTTCTTTTTTTTTATTTTCAATATAGCGCATTTTAGGGAGTATTTCCAGACCCGAAGTGTGAATATGATGCTGTGTTTTTTTAGGTTAAAATATTTTTTTTCCAATTTTTATTAAAGAAGTTTTAATTTTGTTTTTGGGTTCAAATAAATTTAAATTTTCGTTAATTTTGTTCAATTAGGTTGTTAACACCATTTAAATCATTAAAGGTAATGAACCTTCGTGGTTTTTTTTAATTTTTTTTTTAATTTTTAAAATTTTTTTAAATGTCCACGTGTCAACCCAATAGTATACCACGTGTCAAAGTCAATGTTTTATATTCAATTTAGCCCCTACATTTGTTATTTTTGTTGAATTTAGTCCTAATTTTTGTTAACATGAACTAAATCGATCCCTCTTCAAATTAGAACCAAATTTAATTTTTATATCAAAGTTATTGTAACACCTCATTTAATTAATAATCCTAACTAAAGGAAGCGTGATGTGATCCCAATAAGGCTTATAGCATTGGGTCAACGCCTAGGCCCATTCCTTTTAATTTCTTTCAATTTCTTTATTTTCAATTAAATAAATATTGTTTTAATTGACTTGTTTTTGCTTATTGCAGCCCACTTTTCAAGCTACCAATTAACATTGGGCCTGCGACCCAATTCCCTTCCAACCAACCCAACGTGAGCCCATGTGGCACGGAGACGTGAATTGCATATGGGATTCTTCCTTCACGCGTAACTTCATTAGCCAACATCATCTCTTTATTGGGTCCGAGCCCATACGCACCAAGGAGGAGAGCACGCTTTCTCCTGCAGACCAATTTTCTTCCACGCGTCTCCAAATCAACTAATACATTGCATTACATGGGCCCAACAACAAATTCTTTCCTCCGCGTGCAGCATGCGTTTTCTTTCTCCATTTGAATTCAGCTTGGGCCGAGTCTCCTGCATCATGCGCTGCTGCAGCCCATTTGGTGAGCGCTGCAGGGTTCCTACCTCACTTTTCATTTCTTCGGCCTGTGAGCGTTCATCACCCAAAAGTGCTTTTGTCTTCACACTTAGGGTTGCCTCCGTCACCATCTGTTACCCTCACGCGAACCTTTCTTGCTCATGCATTTTCTCCTTTTAGCTAGGTTCTCTCTTTCACTTCCGTTTCCCTTGCCGTTAGGTCTGTTAGACGACATTTCTGTTTTTGTTTACTTTGGCTGCCCTTCAATCTATAAAAGGTGCAGGCCAATCTCTTGTAAAGAAGCTTTGATGAATGAGAATTCCGGTAGAGATCACTCCCACCGTTCATCAGCTCACCCAAACCCTAGATTAGGTTTTTGCCTCTTAGGGTTTACCAAACCAGTGAGAAACAAGAGCGAATCGAGCCTAATTTTCATTCCGCTGCGTTTTCCCTCGCTTTCTGCGAGATTCAATCGGTAGAACACCGATTGGGAGAGGTTTCCGGCGACTACCGCGACGGAGGAGCCTCATCAAGTGGTATTCAAAGCCACTCAATTCTCGGTTGTCTTCGAAGCGAAGTATTCGAGCACTCTCTCTACTGTTTTTTCTCTTTTAATGTTTGATTTCGTCTTGTTCTATATTTGTTTGAGTCATTTTTGCTTCTCTGGTGTTGATCTTGTGCTCTGTGCTGTGTTTTCGTGCTAAAATTGATTCGTTACTATTGTTCAGATTGCCTTGAATCAATAACTATGTTGTTGAAATGTTTAGCTCTCTCAATCCGCCACTTAATGCATGTCTGTTAGCTTTTAATTTCAATTCTGATTACCTAGCTTTCAATTTTAGAATCTGTGTTTTGTCTTAGAAATTGTTTAGTTCTTTTATGTCACTGATTCCATAGTTGTTGTCCCTACAATGTGTTTTGTCACTGTTTTGCGTCTCATTCAGTTCCTGTATTGTGCTAGAATCATTCGTTTTTGTATTGTGTGTGCTTTGTTTGATCGAGAGTTGGCTAATAGATCATTAGCAACTATCTGCAGTGAATATTGTCACTGATTCATGTTAATTCGTGTTGCTGCTGTCTTTTTGTTGTTGTTCCTGTGTTGTTTCCACATTTCCATTTCTGGCCAATGATTGTTGCTGCCAAACACTATCTCAGTTTGTACAATCTGATTATGTTCAAAGTTATGCTGAGGTTTTGGTTTAGCTCAAAACATAGGCATGTTTAGTACCTTGTTTACTGCAGTATTCTATGCCTTCACAGATGCTTCAATTTTCATTATGTTCCAAATATTTGCCTCTGGATTAATATCCTTGATTGAGTTTAGTGCTGCTAGCTTCATCTATTTTGACAGAATCTGGTTTCTAATAGTTTTTCAGTGTTTTCAATGCATGTTTTGTGTTGATCTGATGAATTCTTGTGGCCATCTGAATCTGAATTATAACTGCATCTGTTTTCAATGGTGTGTATGCTTAATCACATTTTGTTAATCTGTGATTAGCTTAGAGTGTGTCTCTTATCATCTAATTGCAATTTGATATACTTGCATAGATTGTGCAACAATTTTATTAATCTGGTTGAAATCTGTGTGCATAGATCAAGTATATCATGTTTGCTTTGGTTGTATATGTTAGGCAGAGCTATTATGTTGTCCATGTGCATCTATGCTTGCTAAAAGTACTTTATTCCTGCTGACTCATCTATTGCAGTTTGTCTGTGGCACAATTTCTGTAAAATCTGATGCCTCATTCTGCTAGTCCCCTGCACTAGCCGTGACTCTCTTTGTTGTTTCTTTGTTGAGTATTGATTAAAATCAGATTCAAATGCATTGCTGTGATACAGTTTTGTTTTATGTTGAATGTTGCTTCTTGGTGCATTGCTGATTTTGGCCATATTCATTATCTTGAATCTGCATCAGTTTGTATCTATTATACAACGTTGAATCTTCAGATCATTCTGTTTTATCACGTTTTAACTCTTCATTCCAGTTTGGTTTTTGTTGATGCACTGGTGTTTGATTGATTCAAAGTTTGCTGCCTATTATTGAGTCTAATTGCACTGTTGTGCCTTGTTTCTTTGTTTCCTTGTGTGTCTCTTTAAAATTGTTTTTTTGAGTTGAATCATTTGCTTTCCATAGTCATATGTATCTGGTTGAGTTGCTTTGGGATATATTGTTGTGAAATTTTTGCGAAAGAAAGCGTATCCCACGTGACCTTGGACTGAAAAACAAGAATCAGTGAACAAAAGTGATACCTGAAACATCTGGAAAAATAGAAATTGATTACTGAATCAACTACTTTGAGTTCAAAACAGAAAGAAAGAAAGAAACGAGGTTAATTCACAACAGTATGTGTCACTTTCCATGTCAACTATGTTTTCATATGTTCTATTCTTGATTCAATTTGTTTTGAGTCTTTGTTTGAGTTTGGTTTTATTCATCTTATTCTAGACACATTCCTTAGGATCCTTTTGTGTGCCACCTTTAATTCTTAGCTTGTTTCTTGCTTGTCTTCTTGGATTATTCCATTCAGTTTGTCATTTAATCTTTCACTTGATGTTGTCCACTTCTTCCATTTGAGCTTTTATTGCTTTCTGCTTTGTTATTCTTATGTGGAAGATTGTGCATGCTCTTGGTTCACTTTACTTCCAACTCACTGTTTTGGAAATCTTTGTAGGTAAAACCTCTTCTTGAAGGTGGAATTATGAGTAAACCTGTTGGGAGGTAAACTGTCGAGGGAACACAAGAGTGAGTGGGACTTGAGCGCACCACATGAAGTTGGATGGAGTGCATCACGAGAGATTCATAGGAGTGAGCTGGGACTTGAGACCCTAAAAGTGGAAGCCATTTGAGGGAGACTTATTTGGAGGCTGGCCGAGAGAGAGACATAGCATAGCTTTCTTTTATTTTTGTCATTTCTGTTTTCATGTCACGGGATTTTGTGTAATTTTTTTCTTTTCAGATTTCAGTGTTTTCCTTTCATTTGGCTTAGGTGGGAAAATGCTTTAGCGCAATCCCATCCTTAGCAAGTTTGTAATAGTTTAAGCGTTTAGTGTGAGGTTCAAGGGGTTCCAAAGGCCACTTGAATTTTCACTTAGGTTTTTCGTCTAGTTTAAGTTTTTTTCGCCTTTATGTGTTCTATTTTATGTTTTAATGCCCAGGTTTTGTGTGTTTGCCATTTATGTTTTAGGTCACCGTGATATCTAGGTGCCATTTGTTTTACACCTAGTTGACCTTCTTTTGGTCTTTAAGTTTTCACTCTTTTCACACACTTTGTCAATTTGTTTTTCGCCATTTGTTTCATTTGTATTTTTATTGAGAAATTCTGTGAAAGCATTTTAGAGATCTCTGGCTAGGAAAGGCTTGGTTCCTAAGCTTGTCCATGTGACTCACCTCCCTTTCCTGGGAGTATCTCTAGAATTCTTTTCCACTACTTTCTCTTTAGAAATTCATCAACTTTGTGAACAATTGTTTTTGTCAAAAGTGTTTTAAAATGAGTTTTTCTTCTTCTAGCCGTATGCATGTAGATAGGCGTAATAATGTGCATTTAGGTAGACATAGTAGTCATGAGTTGCATCATACCATTAATAGTGACATTCCATTCTTTGGGGAAGATATAGGACCAATATCATTTAAAGATTGGATGTGGGATACTGAGAAGTTGGTGCAACCAATGTTTAGTAAATATATTTATATAGACATTCTTAGGCATGTTACATCTAGATTTGTAGGACGTGCATTTGATTGGTGGCAAGAGAGGCAATATTTAGTGAAAAAGGGGAGAATATCATGCATCAATACATTTTATGAATTAAAAACATGCATGTGGAAACATTTCATACCCCCTTCATTTAGGATCACTAAAGAACAACAAGCTAGGATAGAAGACTTCATTGACATTGGGGATGCATTCATCCAAAACATTGCTAAGTTTTCTACACTAGAAAAGGATTTTAAGCACAATTTAGGCTTGCTCTTGAGTGAACAAAGAAAGAGAGAAAAATACAAGAGAGAGCAAGCTAAACATCAACAGTTTCGAGAGTTTGAAAAGAAGAGAGAAAAAGAAGTGCTTAAGAAGCTTTGTGCTAAAAGAGAACAAGAGAAAAGAGAGATAAATGAGAAGAAAAAAAGAGAAGAAGAAGAAAAGGCTAAAGAGGAGAGTCTAAGAAAAGCAAAAGAAGAGAATGAGAGAAAAGAATTAGAGGAAAGAGAGAACATAAAACAAGAGAGTAATCTTGCAAAACAATCACAAATGGTAGAGTTAAAGTGTATTTCAAAAGAGCGAACAGAACTCTATGTTAGGGATTTGGTGATCAATTCTTCACCAATTCCTTACATGAAGATCCAATTTTCAAAGGGCGTTTTCCCATCTTTAACCTCTACTCACTTTTCCATTAAATCTTTTGTTTTGTTTTCTTTTCAAAAATTTTGTTCTCCATCTCATTTCTTTATTTCATCCTCCTCAACTTGTTTTGCCAAAACACACTTTGATATTAAAATTCTTTTCAAAAGTCATCTTAGTCAAAGTGTGAAACATTTCTTTTGTGAAGTGGGCTTAATACCATCTTTTTCAATCTTCAAATGCCCATTTTCACAAATTTTCCATCCAATTTTACTGCATGGTCTTTATGATTTTAATTCCATTTTATTTGATGACTATTGCAGATTTGTTTTTGATCCTGGTGGTACTATTATTTTGGTTACTATGAGCCTTTAATAACCCTATAGATCTAAGGACAAATCCTTTTCAAGGGGGAGGGGATGATGTGATCCCAATAAGGCTTATAGCATTGGGCCAACGCCTAGGCCCATTCCTTTCAATTTCTTTTAATTTCTTTATTTTCAATTAAATAAATATTGTTTTAATTGACTTGTTTTTGCTTATTGCAGTCCACTTTTCAAGCTACCAATTCCCTTCTAACCAACCCAACGTGAGCCCATGTGGCATGGAGACGTGAATTGCATATGGGATTCTTCCTTCATGTGTAACTTCATTAGCCAACATCATCTCTTTATTGGGTCCGAGCCCATATGCACCAAGGAGGAGAGCACGCTTTCTCCTGCAGACCAATTTTCTTCCACGCGTCTCCAAATCAACTAATACATTACATCACATGGGCCCAACAGCAAATTCTTTCCTCTGCGTGTAGCATGCGTTTTCTTTCTCCAATTGAATTCAGCTTGGGCCGAGTCTCCTGCATCATGCGCTGCAGCCCATTTGGTGAGCGCCGCAGGGTTCCTACCTCACTTTTCATTTCTTCGGCCTGTGAGCGTTCATCACCCAAAAGGGCTTTTGTCTTCACACTTAGGGTTGCCTCCGTCACTATCTGTTACCCTCACGCGAACCTTTCTTGCTCATGCATTTTCTCCTTTTAGCTAGGTTCTCTCTTTCACTTCTGTTTCCCTTGCCGTTAGGTCTGTTAGATGGCATTTCTGTTTTTGTTTGCTTCGGCTGCCCTTCAATCTATAAAAGGTGCAGGCCAATCTCTTGTAAAGAAGCTTTGATGAATGAGAATTCTGGTAGAGATCACTCCCACCGTTCATCAGCTCACCCAAACCCTAGATTAGGTTTTTGCCTCTCAGGGTTTACCAAACCAATGAGAAACCAGAGCGAATCGAGCCTAATTTTCATTCCGCTGCGTTTTCCCTCGCTTTCTGCGAGATTCAATCGGTAAAACATCGATTGGGAGAGGTTTTCGGCGACTACCGCGACGGAGGAGCCTCATCAAAGACGCACCCCAAGGTCTACAACATCATGACCTCACATCCTTTCCTTGGATGCATATCCAATGAAATCAAATAAATTAATCCTTCCAGAGGTGGGGATCGATGTTAAATTATATGGGGAGCGGTGGGAAAGTTATTGGTCTGCATAATTTCGTAATTAAAAAAAAGGAAAACCCAACACAAGGTCTACAACATTCGAAGCATTTTAAAATGAATAACATAAGGTTACGCTCCCATACGTGGGGAGTGGCCTGTATTATGTGCGGAGTGTAGCCAAATATTTTTTTGCTACATACTGACCAGCACAACATCATAACCTCATCTTTGTGTGAATGACCTTAAATATCAGTTCCTAAATGGTACACATTCCCAATTACGTTATGGAAAACTTAACCCCATTAAATGGAACTGGCCTGCTAAAGTGCACTGTCACATTCCAGTAAATTAAACATAAATACAAAGTCTTAACATGTTGTAATGAAGCATACAACACCAACAGTCAGCTTAAAGAGGGGACCCATCAAATAATTACAAGGGATCTACATAACAATTTTGTACATTCATGTACTTCATTAAAACACAAAAAGTTAAATTCAATCTTGTTCTCGACATTGAATGACAATAAGAGGTCAAATGTTCACCAAACCCTAACGTCTAACTAACAAGTCATAGTACTGCAACACATCTTGCCTCTGAATGTTGTCTACATCTAAAATCCATTTCCATATGTATTGCTGCCTAATCTGTTGTAGTTGGTCCTGCATAACAAATATCAAAATTCCCACTCCATAAATGACATTATAATACACAAAGTAAAAAGTAACAACTTAAACGTCCTGTAACTTACATTGATGTAGTTGGGCATGGTATTGCCATCAAATTTCTTCTCACCATCCCACAACTCCATCATTTGAAGAACAATAATCCCACAGTCATACCTACATCAAGCCAAATAAATACATTCCTCATCACAAATTCAGACAAAACATGGAAGAACAACTCATTTAGATTGTATAAATGAAAACACATATAAGTTTGGTTGAATAGGAGTATTGTGGCATTCTGCTTCAAAGATTGGATATTCATCATCACCACATTTCAACAGCATACCAAAAAGCAATCCCATATTATGAGCCTACCCATCAATCATGAAATCAATAAAATAAACGTTTATGACAAGAAATACAAAACGTATATTGAACATTTGTAGTGCTTACAATGACGTTATCTACTCTTTTGCGAATTTTATTCGAATGTCCAATTGAATCCAAGACATAAAGCTTCTTCTGTTGACAATTTACAGCATAGCACCACCAATGACCTTCATGCACCGTTGGGGCAAACAACTGCATTAAATAATAAATGTATCACTAAACTTTGAAAGTATTAAATATGCAGCAAAAATGACATATATGAAGAGGAATCTCACAAAATCAGCATCCACAATATCCTCTACAGAAATCAATCATGCACGAAAGTAAGCCTCATAGTCTTTCAATGTCCATTGCCGTCTATTAATCTTCATCCTTCGTGAGTCGTGCAGAACATGAGTCTACAATCAAAACTGACATTACTTATTTCTAACTCAAATAAAGCTAAGTCATTCGTAATCATACATTAAGTTGTTGTACCGTATATAACGGATTGAAAGCTACTCGCTTGACATGACTATATTTGCGTCGTTCAAAGTACATCATTGTGCTTGCACCGAACAAAATAGCCTACACAAAATGATTCACCAAATCAGAGAAATGAATATGAAATTAAATTCATGTTACAAAGGGCTCAAAAAACCTTTATGTTCCTTGCTTGGGGAGATTTACAATTAATTACAAACATACTGTTGTGACCAGGCATGGGGACTGCTATGATATTACATGGGGACTGACTACATAAATTTTGGTCTTCAGATTTTCAAATTAATTATTGATCACAAACCATTGCGTCCCGAACATCAGCACCTCACTTTCATAGAAATAGAAATACAAAAAACAGTTCTTACCATATTGTCCACCTTATTTGCAGGACCAAAACCAGAGCATTCAGAGGTACCCAAAATTTGGCCATTTATATTGGCCACCAACCTACAATTTAAGTCTGTCAGTAACAAATTTCATGGTTTGTTTAATCATTTTCATACATGTCACAAAAAATTAATTAATAATACCTATAAGGAGTAAGGTCATAAGTAATAGTGTTGTACAACTTCATCAAATCAACCTCTAATGAATCAAATGATGGCTGTTGTGGATCATATGGAGCAATGACTTGAAGTGCTAAAACCTTCCCAAACTGGGCAACATCAGATTCGGAGTTCAAATCAAAACCTTTATGAACACGTTCACCAATTTCATCCTCCTGCTCATGCTCTTCAACCTCAACCTTAACATCGCCTTCTTTGTGTACACCTTCCGCACCCTTCTCGTCAACATTTTCTCCATCTTCTTCATCCTCTACATGAGACCTAGACAATATTTCTTCACGTAATTCCGTCATGTGCTTCTTCAACTTCTGTAGGCGTCTTCCATGCTTTCGCAGCTTCTTTAACAAGTCTTGCGTCGACGCGGCGTTGTTATCTACATGCGCTTTTTTGGATTGCCCTTCGTGTCCAAGTTGCAAGGCTTCTCGAATAATTTCATTCTCATGGTCTTCTTCTCTCAACCTCCATTCCAAAAAAATCTAAATGAATAAAAAACCTAAGAGATTAGTGCTCAAATATAATTAACATTTTCATTAAGTAAAAATGGTAGGCACTTATACATGAGTCTCTTGAAATAACTTCTTAACGCGTCTTCTCTTTAATTGAAAGTCCGTCCAGCCCAAAATTCGTGGAAATACAAACTCTGCATCTGACGCATATAATCGAAGCCGTTCTACGACCCACAACTACAAAATAGAAATTTGTAAATGTCATCAATTTATATATTGTACAAATCAGTAATAATCATTAAATGAAGTTCTTTGTACCTGCAAAACTGTTGTTGAGCCGCTTAAGCAAATTTCCGTTTGACCAAATGCCAAAAAGGCACGACTTAAACTTTTTACCAGATATGTATGGACTGCTTTACCCCAGTTGTAAGTGGACAATCTATCTATATTGTCTAAAACACTGAACGGAATATTACTAATAGTTCTTGAATTCCTAGGGAAGTATAGGACAGCAAAACAAACTAAAATATACAAACGGCAAACATTATCAACATCAACAAACTCAGCCTCTAGCAAACTCTTAATGACATTAATAACATTTTCAACTGTTAGTAATTTATCTTTCATAACTGACCCGACAACACCACATATATTTTTATCAAATTCCACATCCACCCCAACACCACCCAATCCTAAGCACATGGAGATATCACCACAACTTAATGGAATACATCGTTGCATGACACGAAAAGATTCCTGAGCCAGTAACCATCGCTTCAGCATCTCCAGCATAAGGGGATTACATATTTGTAACGGTTTCACTATCTGCAAACACCATTGGAATGGTGTATCTTGTAGCCTTGCACGATGGCTATCCAAAAGCAAGCCGTTAATTTCAACAATGTACTTCGTGTAACAAAAGGTCCGCAACCGACACTAACATTCAATCAAAATACATAAATTATAACTTATTTAAAAATCATACCCAAATAATGATAACAACCAATTCATAAAAGTGTAATGTCAATACCTTCTCATCAGATTGTCCTTTACCCGCCATCCTTTCCTATTTTACAACTGAAAACATTTACCCTTGAATGACATAGTATCAAATAATTACACAAACCAAATAAAATTCCAAAAACAACAAACAATAACAACAATATCAAACACTAAAGCCCATCCCCTGAAACATAAAAAAATCCTATTTTCCATATCCAACCATAACTCAGTAACATTCGGCCACCACAAAATTAAAAAACCCTCAAATGTGCTGCTTTGAAAATGTTGGTGTTGTCCAAAGGCACAACATTGTCAAACACCACAACATGCCACTACAAAATCAAGACTACAAAACCACACCACAATGCAAACCAGAATATACCAACGACTCTGTCAAACAATGTTGCACCAAACTCGAAAATAAATGAAACGTTTTTCCCCCAAAGATTAAACCTTTTCGATTGGTGAAGAAAAAAACACGAACCTTACACTAAAACGGTGTTGCGGAACGGCTTCGGGTAGGTTGGTTTTCGTTGCCGTCGACTCGCTTCCACTGGATTCGATCCCCTCCACTATCGTCGCTGTCGCAGGTGTGTCCTCTCACGGTGACCGCCTCCCGCCTCGCTTCTGTAACACCACAACTTTTCTGTCTCAACTTCCTCTGACTATCTCAGTCTCTCTCGGTCGTTCCGCCGACTTCCTCACGCTGGCTTCACCTTTCCACACACTTGATCACCCTGTCTCCACCTTTCCTTCGAGTTGCTCACACTGTCGCCGCCTTTCCGCTGACTTTCTCACGCTGTTTCCGCCTCTCCTCCGACTTGCAGAAACTGTCTCCACTTCCTCCGACTTTCTCCCTCCCTGTCTCACGAACACTCTACAAATTTTGCATTTTGTGTTACTTCTCTCTCCACGTCTGCTTTAGTTTTGCCAAAAAGAATTTCCTGCACATAACCTCCGCGCACGTGACCATGGGTTCTGTTTGATTTAAAAAAAGTAAAAATAAAAGAAAAAAAGGGTGCCACGTCACCCATGTCAAAATTGAGTTCGAATTTTATGTTTGAATATCATTTTCGTATTATTATTTTGTTAAGTTGGCTTGATGTGGTACAAAATTCAAGTACAATCAATTAGATTTTCCCTCAAAATATCTCGTCAAAATTATTTTCTCTCTTCTATTGAAGGAGTATATTGTATTTGACATATGCTTACATTAATGTATTACTCTTTTACTAGTTTGAATATCATTATGTCCTTACAGATACTGCACTCAATGGTCCAAAAAAGAACTTTCAATCAAACTACCAATTATAAATTCAAAAAGGTTTATGATTAAATTCATTCTTTTTCTCTTTATTAAAGAAATTCTTATATGAAAATTTAAAACCATAAATATTGAAGTAAGTGTGAAGATACTCGTCTTTATTTATGTAATTTTTAAACTTATTCTTATCTGCAAACTTTTATCACCATTTCACATGTAGATGAATTGTTAATTTAATAAAGAATTAAGACAATACTTAGACACAATACTCATAGAGAGAATTGGTGTGAAGCTAAATTTCAAGTTCTATACACATGACACTAAAGTGAAATTAATTTTAGTAAAAACGTTACAAAAAAATAACTTGTAAGTAGTGCACTTAATGTCATCTAGTTTATTAATTGATCCTTGAGAATGGAAAAAGCAAGGACACCATAAATTGCAAGTGCACCTAAAACATGGTCAATAGCAAAGAAGTTGCAAACAAGTGTTACACGATGTGGCCCATATAATAAATCAATCATTCAAAACTAGTTGTTGATTCATTCAAAGAAAACACCTAAGTCAAGTACTACGGCTTTGCATGAAATGACAAAGTACAACACAAAAGAACACAGTTCTGCTTCTGTGGTTCAAATTAAAGAGTTTCAAAATTATCATATTTTTTATATTGAATAACTCAAAACTCTCTATATCTGTTATCTCTTCTCTTCCTCAGTTTTTGTTTGGTTTTTCATATTTATTTTCTAAACCCATTTCTCATTTATGCAATTAATCTTTGGCCATAAATGGAACTAATTGCACAGGTTGAATGAAGGCAGACCCAGACCCATTTCTCTTCATCATCAGAACCATAATTGCCAACTATTCCAAACTCCTTTTCCCTCTTCCTCTGTTAGGATCAATGGCTTTTCTGAGTGAAGATTATTCATTCATTCTAATCAAACATTTTCTTTATGTAGCTCCTACTCCAAGAAAATCAATGAATAACATGTTGGTGCTGGTATCACTTTCCCCATGCATTGATAAATTGGTAATCCTGTTGGTGGCAAATGATTCAGATGCTGAAACTTCTGATGAGTTTGAATCTGAGTAATGAGATTGGTCCACACCCATTACCCTTCCCATGTGTCCAGCCTCACATGAACCTTTCCCACCCCCAAAATTTTTGCAGAAACTCACATCCCTGGCTGGTGTCCTGCTTTCTCCAGATAAACCTGCAACCCCACAGAAACAAATGTTAAACATGTAACAGTGGTCCCTATATTTGATAGTATCTGTGAATGACCCTTCAATTAGAGTCATTCAAACATTTGTTGTAATGTAAAAGTTAAAATCTTTCATGGTTTGTAATATTTATATGGAAAAGCACATCATACCCATTAGAGCACTAAAAGCTTGGAGATTCTGAACAGGACAATGGTTGTGTAAAGGAAGAGGTGTTGGTTTTGCTGAAGAGGGAGTGAAGGAGAGGTTGGTTCCTGTTGAGGCAGATTCATCAATGGTGGTGCTTGAAATGGTTGATTCACTGCCTCTATTCAGTGGCAAGATCAAATCCAAATTCTTTGATGGATGGATCTGAAATGTTGGTTTTCTCCTTCTGTAGACACATGACTTTTCCCTTTGCATCCTAGCCATGATCACATGCCAATGATTCTTCACTGCATTATCAGTTCTACCAGGGAAGAGTCTAGAAATCATGGCCCATTTGTTACCATACACTTTGTGAGCATTCAAGAGTCTCTCCTCTTCTTCCTCACTGAAACCCTTTCTGTTAATTCTAGG
>Ga0209589_1001482_pt1 | contig 38784 bp, 19 predicted proteins | sample CowpeawhiteBW_FD_187525 | JGI IMG/M metagenome (GOLD analysis project Ga0209589, IMG submission 187525) | Root nodule microbial communities of legume samples collected from California USA - Cow pea white BW (SPAdes) (version 2) | ecosystem: Host-associated > Plants > Roots > Nodule | place: USA...
TATATCTATTTTAAATTAAAAATAATTAAAATATATATATATATATATATATATATATATATATATATATATATAAGACATAGATTTTCTTATTAAAGAGGGTCACTACAAAAAGCTCTTAAATAATAACTAATTTTAGTAAGTAAGAATTGTTAGTCGTTATATTAACCAATTTGAATACTAATTTATATATTAAAATTTATTGATTATTAAAATAATTATTATTATGAATAAAAAATTATAATTGATCGTTGAATTAGTCATTAATTAATTAAAGACTGATTTAAGAACTAATTCTTTTGGTAATCAAAACATTAGTCGCTAATGTTTAATGACCAATTTATAAACTAATTTTTTTGGTACTAAAATTTTGATAGCTAAAAATTAATTTATAGATCAATTATAATTTTTTTATTATTTTATATTAACTAATAAGTTTCTATTTTATAAATTGATATTTAAATTAGTCAATATTTTTATTAAATTGATTGTTAATGAAATTTTTTTTTGTAATGTAGGAAGTATTTCATTGAAAAATTAGGATACGTACATATTTGTAGCGTTAATCAGTCCTTCCATGTTTGGAATTTTTCCCCTTAATTTGTTGTAGCTGAGATCCCTGAAAGAAAATTGTTTTACAAGTCAAGATAATGAAAAGAGTCACATTCAAAGATAATACGAATATATCATTGTATTTGGGTAAACATGTGATATGAATCATCTAATGTAAATAAAAAAGGAATTATGAAGCATAATCAAGGACTATGATTATTTGAGGCACAAAATATGAACTTATTTGTTGTGAAAAAAAATTTAACGGGCAGACTAATTTCTTCTTTTGGTTAATGAACTTAGTGGTAGTTTTATGCTATATTATGAAAATCATATAAAAATATATAAATATATATAATTACATAGACAAAAATTATTTTATGATGAAAAAATTAAGTAAATACATAATTGGAAAAAAAAAGTAAATCAATGCAAGACAAGTAGAAAACTAAAGTCTAATAACAAAATTTTTAAATAAATTAAACTCACTAACAGTCCACGAAAGACCTTTAAAATTTATTATAAATTGTTAGAAATCTTTGTTTTGAAAGATTTATTATTAATTTTCTTTTATGACCGGGCTTTCTGTAGTTTAAACTAACTTTTCATTCTGTTCAGAACTAAAATCTTTCTTCTCATTAAGCATTTTAATCCATTTAAAAACTATTTTCAATTTTTTCATAAAATAAGTTTTAGACATTAAAAAGTTAGGAATTATTTCATAATTACAATGAAATAAATCTAAACGTTGTAAACCTCGTAAACTATTTACAGTGAAAATAATATCCTTCAAAAAAAAAGACATATGAGTCAAGAAATCAAAATTCATCGACACTATATCATCATTAGAAACATATATATTCTTAACAATAAAAAATTTATGCACAATACAAAGATTATTATGATTTGGTTCATGCGAACAACAATATCCAGCAGATATTCTCCCACAAAATATATTACAAGACCCACAATAAGAACCCCAATATTCACCACAGGAGCCACACCATTTCCTTAACCATAGGCTCCACCACAGCTAAATTTACTATGTCATGTATATTTATTTATTTTTATTGAACAACAAATGTAATTTCACGAGGTGTGTTGGTTTGCAGAAGTGCACACGTGAACAAATAATTGTTGGAGTTTGTGGCCACAAAAATCTGAAGCAAACATGACGGTGAAGAAATGAGTGAATCAGAACTTACAGAAGTTTCAAATTTGTCAAGTTTCCAATATATTCTGGTATTTTGTCGTTAATATTGCAGCTCCTTAATATCCTGCACAATAGTTAAATATAGAATAAAGTATTATTCTTGTTCTTAAAATCATCAAGCGTTTTTGTAACACTTTTTGAAATGAAAAATGAAATAAATTTCTGAAATTGAAATTTATTGATATCATGTTGGTGTTACTATTATTTGTGAGAATCTAGAAAATCACATTAAAAGAATGTCTGTGTTTAAAATAATGAGATTCTATTATTATTATTTTAATAATAAACCATTTATATATAAATAAAAATTTTATAAAAGGATTTTATTATTTAGAAAACACTATCTTTCTAAAACTTTTTTCTCTAAATTCTCTCTAACTTCTCTCTAAAATATGTTACCATTCTCTCATCTTTTTTGAAATCAGAGACCGCCAGAGTGATCACTGCGGCGAGATCTCCAAGTCTGTCCGATTAGAACCTTGAATTGAGTAAGTTATAATTCTGCTCTTTTCTCAGTCTTTTCTTAAAACCTTGCATGTGTTGTAATCTGTATCGCATGTGAGGTTTGCGTATCTTGTAAAAATTCTTTGTCGATCAGTGGCTCTAATGATGTTCTCTGATCATGTTTCTGATACTTTTAAGTTGATTTGTGAGCATCGACAATGGAAAAGGGGTTTTAGGTTTTTGACAGTAGATTGTGCGAGTTAATCTGGTAAGGGAAGCTGATAATTGAATTTAATTAGAGGATACAATGAATGTAATTGTGTGTAATTAGAATTGATTGTTTGAAGTATGATGGAATATGAATTGTTTGATGTTTGGTATAAGTGAAATTGTGATTGCATTGTGTGAATTGAGGTTGAATTGGAAAATGAACACTTGAATCATGGCTCTAATTGGTATCATCTCACTTTGCTTAAAAACCATTTTGAAAACTAGACAATACTGCCATGGAGGTGCCAATTTGGGTCATGAAATCAAGTGAAACATCTCCCAACGAAAACCAGAATATGTGTTGTTTTCTGGTGTGAGGCTGAGCCTTGAAAAATGTGAGAGGATCAGCGCTGAGCGCCAACCCAATGGTGCCTGGCTCTGAAAAATGCGAGAAGAATGAGGCTGAGCGCCAGCCAAGCGGTGCCCCAACGCTGGGACCCCTGCAGGTCTGGAACAAAATTTTAATGCTGAGGCTGAGCGTTGGAATCTGAAGTTGAGCGCTGGCTGTCAGATTTCATCTGTTTGCTATTTTGATGTGTTTCATTGCATTAACTTATCTGAAATGAATTATTTTGACTGTCTTGGTATGCTTTGAGTGAGATTGGGTGAATATGGACCTATTATATGTGAATTATGGAGGAATTTCATGGAGAAATTCTAAGTGTGGATGAGGTAGCAAAGACATAAGGACTCAGTTTTGGTTGGTATCCTGACGCTCCAATAACCATTAAGGCTCATATAGAGTATACTGAGTCATGTCGTGAGGAGTAGCAGGAGGTCTTGGCCATTGGACTCGATCAAGTCTTTGACGCAAAGGAGACTTACTTGGTGTGATGATTGGGTGATAACCCCTTGAGGCTAAACTCTGCAGAGTTTGGGAATCATACACCAATGCAAGCCACCAAGAGGTCTGATGTTAATTGCATATATCCGGATAATTGAGTCTAGAGTTGAATCACGTGTGAGTATTGGAATGTTCATGTGTGAATTTGTGATAATTGATTGTTATTATGCTCTTACTCTAATGTAACCTTCTTTAAATCATTATTAGCTTACCCTACGTGTTTTATGTTTGTTTACCCTTTGTTTTATTCTTTGCAATGATCACTTAAATGTGTGAGCAGAGGAGGCTGCAGGTGGAGAGTTTTCGCGTGGCGTTGATAGTAGGACTGAACAATAGTATCCAGAGGTCCTGTAGATAGGTGTGTTTTGTAGTAAGTGGTTAGAATTTACCTTTCCTTTCTTCTAAAGGTCTTGTACATATAGTATTGTCATTACTCGGTTTTGGATGACTGTATAAGATTATACTTAACTTCCATGTTATCTGCTTTGGGTTATCACTATATAATACTTTGTTTAGTAGTTTAAAAGCTATTAAATGAGATGTTACATTATTTTTTTTTCTAGAAATTATAATTACAGTAAGTTATTAATTTCATATATACCTTCAACAAAAACAAAAAATCTCTTTTTAATACATAATTTAATTTTTTTATTTTTCTTTCTTAGTAAATAATTTTCTTAATTCAAATAACTATTCATAATAAAGAAATTACTGATTTAATAAAAATTATTTATAATAAAATTTTAAAAAATTATTTACTTTTAGGATGAATTTCTTATAAAAAACATTTTATAATTTAATAATATTTTTTTGTTATAATAAAAAAATATATAATAATGTCGATATATGGGGTTCCACTATATATATCCCAATAGTAATAACAAAAAAATGACTTTATTAATTCATAGTTGCTGCTAGCATTAATCGGTACTCTTGTTTTTTATACAGTATAAAGTAATATATAAGGTTTTAAGAAAAAAAATGAAATGTCATTTATTTGTACATTCATATTAGTTTACAATAATTCGAACATTACTTTAAACTATACAAAACGAGTTTTTTTTCTCCTCTATATAATTTATTTCCAAATAATATAGTGTGCTTATATATATATATATATATATATATATATATATATATATATATATATATATATATATATATATATATATAACTTAATGGTTATCACTTATTTCAATTAATATAATTGTATAAAATCATGTTTTAGCTCTAGCAAAATGTAAAATATTATGTAGTTCTTTTATTAAATTTGTCTTAAGTTGAATATAGATGATTATTAATTTTCTTAAACAATTGGAATTTAATTCTAATTTAATGTTACATAACTGATATTATATATAAATTATAATTTGGTACAAATTTTTTATTGCCTTTTTCACATTGAGGTCTAAATATCGTAGAACACGGAATTAGGAAAAATCAATAACAGAGGACATGAGGCCGAACAAATTAAGAAAAAGTTAGCAAGTTAAGATTTTAAACCAAGTATGCTACTGTGGACCAACTCGCTTCATTCTATCTTTGGTGGACCAATTTTAGCCAAAACGAGTGAGACAAAACTCTTCATCCATTTACATATTAATAGTTTTATACTATCTTAAATTAAGCTTAAATAAAGCATAATTTCTTAAATTAAGCATAAATAAAGCTTAAATAAAGATTAACTTAATTTAATGTCATAAAATATACATGATATATCTATATTTGATGTGGAATTTTTAAAACATATCTAGAATTAAACATCTCAGACAATGACAGAACATAAGTGTGACAGGGAAGTCACGGCTTCCTTAACTATTTTTATTTTATTTTATTTTTTATATATTTTTTAAAATATTTATATATTATTACTTTATTTATATTAATTTATTTTAAAAAAGCTTTTTTAAAATTTAAAAATCATGTTTTTCCTCTCTATTATAATTTTTTATATTTTTTTATTTGGGTTTTTCTTTTTCCGTGCCTCTGTCTCTTTCTCTCCTCTTATTTCTATCTTAATTTTCACCATCAATTCCTTATTATTTTCAAAATCAAATTTCACTATGGCAAAATTGAGGAGTTAAGGCACATTTGGGACCGAACAATTCATTCTTTTGAGTAAGTTCATTTTTTATCCTTTTTTTTAAGCAATATGTTTTCATCTTGTATGTAGTTTTTATACGCTCTAGACATATCTCTATCGGTTAGAGATCATAAAATCATGCTCTAATTGTTGATCAAATTCTTCTTTGTGTAGATAGAGCTATATTAGGCTTTAAAGTTGTGTAAGGGAAGAGCAAAATTAGGAATCTACTCTAAGTTAACGGAAACTAATCATTTAGAAGTTATTAGTTTTCTTAAAATATTGAGTCTTCGTTTTAAGATTTAATTTGGAGTATTCATAATTTTATATTTTTTGTAGATAGGTGAGAGGTGACAAATTTATATTAGAAAAATTATGGTATAGAGTAAAAGAATTGATTCCTTTTTCAAGAGGAAAGCTTGTGATGAAGATAAAAAAAATACATCTACATCATCTAAAATTGAGAAACTTCATGAGAATCCAAAAATTGAAGAAAATGAAAAACAACTCTCTAAGGTTCTTAAAGTTACATATAATGAATTTGAAAATGCTTTAGAACGTGATACGGGGTAGCGTATTCAAAATTGGCAATACCCACCAAATCACATTGATGAGGTACGAAAGGCTTATCTAAAATAGGGTCATATCAAATGCATCTAGAAAATTAATCGTTGTTTTGGTAAAGATGATCATCCAAGAAGATTTCAGTATACGTGATTTAGCTTATTTCCTCTTCATGGTTAGAGTATTTGCCATTAAAAGATGTTGCATGTTGCTTACCATGTTATCTTTTTGGTAAAAAGACAAGTGGATGACCTGACTAAGATGTTTTCATTGTTACATGTAATTGAGTTGATTTTCAGGAAAGAGATATTGCAACTAGCTTCAATTATTGAAGATTTTAAGTCATTGAAAGAACCTAGAGAAACACTCTGACTAAAGGTAACTTTTATTTATTTATTTTAATATATTATTGTTGATGATAAACTTTATTTTACTCTTTCATATATATTATTGTCATATTGTTTGGATTCTATTTTCATGAGTATTTGTTTTGAATAGAGAAAATGATATAAAAAAATGAACATTATTTTAATTAAAAATAAATAATTTATATATAACAAATATAATTTTACTCCTTAAAATTTTGGTTGCTTTAGCCACTGATCTCAGAAGTAGTATTATGAAAATCTAGTAGCCAGTAATAAATATTCAACCAACTTTACTAAAATAAATTTTAAATAACACTTTATCATCATCTAAAAATAACTTCAAATTGAACTCAATTTCAAATAATTTAACAAATGGAGTTTTATATTCATATATATTATAATTTAATTATATGCCTAATTAATATGAAATCTCACTCTAACCATTTTAATATTATTAGGTGATCATTTCATTGATGAGAGACATAAGTAGTAATTTATTCTTTAAATACAAAGCAAAATATCACTACCCGCCTTTGTTTAGACTTGTTTAAATTTTATTTACGCTTTATAGAAGAGATCAAATAAAAATGGAAAATAAAGAGAAAAAAATACTCACAATCGTTCCAATAGTGTCAAGTTAACTAATGGAAAAGTTGACTCGGGTCCATTTAAGTCGGTAACTTCCCTGCATTTAATATTTTAGCGATGTGAATGCATTAAAGAATTCTTTAAAAAAATTAAAGGCATTATAAAATAATTATAAAAATAGAATAGTTCGCTTTCTATTTTATTTTAGAATTATCAAATAATTTTTTAAGTAAAAATTAGGGTTAAATACGTTTATAATCCTAAACTTAATCATAATATTGAAATTCATATCGTTTCAAATTGTAATACAGTTTAGTCTTCAAGCTTAAAAAATGAATTGGTATAATTTTTAACCTAATAACATTAGTTTTATTTTCATAATGTTAAATCGTGTAATAGACTAACATTTGAAATATATAATATATCAAATAGTATAAATAATTCAAATTTTAGTTAGAAAATCCGTTTAACATGTAAAAAATATATATCAAAATTGGGTTATAAAGACTTTATTTACTTTTATTTAATTTCACATCAAAATTTAGGAACTAAAAACATATTTAACCTTAAAAATTAATATACATTTATTTCTTTTCTTCAAAATTTAGCTTCTAAATGCGGTTTCTTTTATCGTATTATAATTGTTGTCTAAATTTTCTTAATAAAATGATAAATATGTCACTTATTAATAAATGTATTCTTCTAAATATATATTATTTTGTTTTTCTAAAAAATAAACATACTAATATAATGTATTCGTGTTCAAACTAGAAAATAAAAAATAACTAATTCAATTTGAAATGTTTGAAACATCCTATTGCAAGAAAATTAATATGATAGTAAGTATAAATTATAAAGAATATGTTTTAGTCAAAAGAATAAAATCTAATCAACTGGCATAAACAATGAGTAATATGTCTTCTCCCTAACATCAATGGTCCTTATATCTCTATTTTTCTTAGCCTATTAGCTTTTCCTTCCTTTATTCCAAATGTCTTCTTTAATTTTGCCCCCACGTTTATTTTCGCTTTTAATTGTCCAGATCTTCGTTGAAACCTTGCATCAATGCTCATCAAACCAACCATTTACCAAGCTCATCAAGTTGGTCATTTATTAATTGGGGCCCCAATGATATTGGGCCTATCACCATAGTTTCCTAACTATTAAAATTAAATATGATCAAGGAGGTTGGTCCTGAACCTATCTACCGACTCAATCGGCATTGGGCCTCTCACCATACCATCCCTTAGCCTTATCTTTTCAAAGTGTAAGTCTATCAGGACATATGACAATCTTAATCCAAACGGCTTTGGGCTTATTGACTCAGTCGACATTGGGCATAACACCACACAACCCCCTTAGCCTTAGCATTGTAGAGCGTAAGACTAGACAATTTTAATTATCGACTCAAATATTATATATATCCTATTATAAGCCCAAACAATGTTAGGTCTCCAAAATGGGACTACTAAAGTGCTTGACGACCTTAATATCACATTTTGTAGTTTGCACAGTTTGAGATATGAACTGTTAAAATGTTCTCACCCATGGCTTAATGTTCTTTCAAGGATGGCTTTGATGTTGTTGTATACCAAGTAAAAATCATGTTTCATGAAATGTACTTTTCGGCTTTCGATCCCCTAAAAAATGGTAAAGCACTTCTTAGGAGTTTATTTGCTCCATCGAATTTTAGAATGTCTTCTTTATTTCTTAGGAGACTGGTTGCTCCTAGGAGGCTTGTTTTTTCTATAGAAGATGATTTCATAGGAGACTTATTGCTCCTTTAGAAAACTTTTTCATTGGGGACTTGTTGCTCCTTTAGAACATGATTTCATGGGAGACTTGTTGCTACTTTAGAAGATGATTTCATAGGAGACTTGTTTATTCAACCAACTAACATCAAAATTTTGGAGACTTGATTGCTCAAAAAAATGAGTTGGGAGACTTGTTTGCTCAACAAAATGAGTTGCGAGACTTGTTTGCTCGATCAACTATCTCAAGATTTGGGAGACTTGTTTGCTCAACCAAATGGGGTAGAGACTTGTTTGCTCGACCAACTATCATCGGAATTTAGAGACTTATTTACAGAACCAAATGAGTTATGAGACTTGTTTGCTCGACCAACTATCATCGAAATTTGAGAGACTTGTTTGTTCAATCAAATGGTTGGGACTCTAGTTGCTCAACTAATAGGTAGATCATTATTTGGGAGACTGGTTGCTCAACCAAAATAGTACGGAGTCTTGTTGCTCAACTAATAGGTAGATCATTATTTGGGAGACTGGTTGCTCGACCAAAATAGTACGGAGTCTTGTTGCTCAACCAACAAGTAGATCATCATTTGAGAGACTGGTTGTTCGATCAAATTGGTTGGAATTTATTTTATGCAGTATATATATATATATATATATATATATATATATATATATATATATATATATATATATATATATATAATCAATCTAAGCTAGAGAGAAATGGGTATAAAATAGTAGTATAATTATCTTATGAAAATTGGATAATACTAGATCCATTTTCATCACGATTAACCAACTGCTCTGCAATGGTTTGATCAAGATTACATAGGTGACATAATGATATGATGCCATATTTTTGTCTCTTCTTCACAAATTTATTTGCAATAGATGGTGTTTTGTTGCTACAAATCTCAACTACAACATCCTCATCAACGAAATGATGGCTTGCGATGCTAAACTTGTCATTTCTTTTATCATCGAGACTTTCACAAAAGCATTTGAGGGATGTATTCGGTGGTAGACATGGTTTTAGGACAACGAGAGAGAGCATAGATCAACGACACACAACAACACAAAGCATATGTGCTTCATTCTATCACCCAATTGTTTGTGATAATATTCAAAAAATAAAAATTTTGGTGACAGGAAGTATTTTACCGATGCCCAACGATGGGTGCTAGTGTTATAGTCAAAAGGTTAAATTCAATCAACCAAAACATACAATGAGTGATCTGTCTTTTTCCTAGCATCAGTGATCCTTTTATCCTTATTTTTCTTGACCTCTTAGCTTTCCCCCTCCTTTATTCTTGTTCAACGTCTTCTTTAATTTTGCCCTCTGCATTTATTGTCGTTCTTAATTGTCTAACCCTTCGCACCCTCTATGAAAACCTTCCATCAATGTTATCAAGTTGACCATTTAATGATTAGGGACTCAATGATATTGGGCCTTGATAAGTGTCAAGAATAAGTAATTTTTCTATTTGAAATTGACACTTATCATGTATCAAATGATGCTATTTATGTATAAAACAAACCTCCTTAGCTTAAGATACGAAATGAGGTATGTAGAATTAGAGTTTTATGAAATATAATGATATTTTGCAAATTTGCATTGAATATAAAAGAAAATATCAAGTATGTAGCTGAGCTACATTACTGGAGCTGAGCCTGGAAGTAGAAAAGACAAGACAATATATTTGGACTTTCTGGTTGAACACGAGAAATTGAGCCGAGTCTCATGAGGAAACCCTCTTTGAGAGGAAACCTGAAGCCTAAATCCATGAGGCTAAGCATCCAAGAAAACCCTTCCAAGAAGGAAAGATCATGTGCTAAGCACTAGGACAAGGGGCTGAGCTGTAAGGAAACCCACTTGTGAAATAACCCTTATGGCTAAACACTAAAAGTTGGGCTAAGCACTGCCCAAAAGTTCCTATAAATAAATAGTTTGGGTTCTCATTAGAAGCATTGAGTGGAAGCTCCACAATGTAGTAGTAGGATAAAATAAAGTCAGTGAGGCATGAGGGAGATGCTCTTAGTGTAGATCTTATGTGTAGATGCTGCTGGAATTGCCTTATAATATTCTATTAGTAGTTGAACTTTCTTGTGTCCAAGTTTAATGTAATCAGTTCTGATTTTATTCACTTCCACTTCTTGGGTATTTATCTTTGCTTTCATTCTATTTTTTGTGGTTTTATTTATGCTTAATGATGACTTGATCACTCATCTTATTTCACAGGTTTGATTTGAGTTGGAAGATTGGTCTTAACTTGTGTGGATGAATTGATTACTCATCCTTTTTCACTGGTTGGGATTGAGTTAAAAGATTGGTCTCAAACTAAGGCCCAATAAATTATCATACATGTACTGGTGCTGATTCAATAGCCAAAGGGGATGTTGGAGGAGAGAGCCTTGCACATTAAAGCAAGGACTAATTCTACCAAGAATTGAGGAATCACACTGGGTTTGGAGTCCTTAGGTTCTAGTGTATCAAGGATGAACCTATATCTACATAGAAAGAGTACTCCTAGGACAATGAATGATTTGCAAAGTAAGTAAACAAGAAGGTAGTTGTGTAGTAGAAGAGGATGAGATGAAATCAATTCATAACCCCTACTATACTCAATCTATCTAATAACTACTATTTATTTTTACTCTCACTCTCTTTCAAAAACATAAAACTCAAAAATCAAACTACCAATATACTTGTTAAATCCTTTTGGATACGACACGTGTTAATACTACTACGTACCAATACACTTGCTGAGAAATGGTTACTGCAAAGTATTCATCAGGCCTATCACCACAATTCTCTAATGGTTAATATTAAATCTGATTAGGAAGGTCGATCATTAACTTATCTATCGACCCATTCGTCATTGGGCTTATCGCCAAATAATACTATCATATCATTTAATTTTGGAATAACAAAAAATATTGCAAGAATATTATTAAAAAAACATTTAATTTTGATATGATGGTTAGAACAATAAAGATCGTACTTACAATTTGATTAAGCTTTGTGGAAATGAAAATCCAGATGGAAATGGTCCTTCCAAGCCACTCCCTGTAATATCTCTAACCAAACAAAACTTATGGTTGTATGTGATCAAAGAACCGTAAAAAACAATTAAATTTAATTTTGTGGAGAAATGATTCTCACAATATTTGGAGATTTATCCATTTCTCAATAAATTTAGGTATCTTTCCAGAAAATTGATTATCGCCAAGACGTCTGCAAATTTAAGTAAACATCAAAAAAAGACAATTAATTATGAAAAAAAATCTACGACAATTTGATGAAAGGAATTAAAGGGTCCAACAAAAAAAATAATAGTACTAATTCTATGACGTCTACTTCATCTTCTTTTAATAATCTTGTAGTGAAATTGGTGAAATCAAAACTTGATAAATATATTAGAGGATGGACAATGAAAAAAGAAAAGAAATTAATGTTTAAATCTAAAATACATTTTATTTGAGAAAGGTCATATGAAAACTATTACTAACATGTTTGATATTTTAATTTTACAAAAATTATAAAATCATGTTATACTAAATTTCATTTATTCTTTTATATATCGACATTTAATTACAATAAAAAACTTAAACTTAAAATAAATCATATTTAATAATATAAATCCCTAACTTATGAACATGTGACACATTTCTCATGTACATATTCCCTAAATTATGCACAAATTGTAAAGCGAATGAAGCAACATTAGGAGAGTTAGAAATGTGGATCATAAATAGTTATGATTGGTGCTTTGAGTGAAGGGGGAGAAAGTCGTTCAAATTTGAAACATCTATGCTTTTAGCCTTCATGCGAAAAGTAACAAATTTTTCAATAAATAGGAAAAGAAAAGAAGAATGGGTGATGATAAGGCTGATATTGGTACGGTTAATCTCAACCTCCTTATGTTGCATACGTTGCAGTAATGATTAAGAACTAAAGCGTAGTACAAAGAACATTAAATAGATTAATCATGGTAATTATTTATATAACTCAGATCCAATTAGGTAAGGATCCATAAACTTTGTATAAATAGTTCAATTTATGATGTAAATGGTTTACACATTCATTACAACATTCACTTATTATCTGATGTACTCAACCGATTTGAGAGTCAGAGTGTCTTTTGCAGGTTTACCCACTTGGTTGAGGATGAGATCTGGATCTGAAGACATCTCAACTAGAAGGTTAAAGATTAAGGAGTCTTTGCTGAAACGGGTTTGAAGAGTCTTTATAGGATGATTTTGGTCTTATAGAAACATTTGGCGCCCATCATGGGCTGAGGTTCGGTTTGTGAAGAAAAAACTTTGTTGATGGCAATGCAAAAAGGACTTTGTTGAGCTCTCAACCTCTTGGTCTCGATCTCTTAGCCTTGACATCTCGGCCTCGGTCTCTCGGCCTTCATCTCTTAGCCTTGACCTCTCGACCTCAATATATTGACATTGACCTTTTGACCTCAACTTCCCAACCTTAAACATCTCAATATCAACCTCTTAGCCTTAATTTCTCATTCTTGACCTCTAAACCCTAATATCTTGGCCTCGACCTCTAGACCTCAATATCTTTCAACTCTCAACCTAGATTTCTCAGTCTTTACATCTTGAGCTCAACATCTTGATCTAGATATTTTGGCATCGACATTTTTGACACACTATCTATGCCTCAACCTTTCAACTTCTGGTTCTCAACTTTAAACATCTCAACCTCCAAATCTCGGGCTTGACCTCTCAACCTTGACTTCTCAATCTTAACATCTCAGGATCAACATCTCAACCTCGATATGTCGGCCTTGACATTTAGTGCTCAACCTCTCAAGATCGACTTCTCAGTCTTAACTTCTCAATCTCGACATATAGATCTCTCGGTCTTGACCTTTCAGCCTCAACCTCTCGGCCTTAAACTCTCAACTTCAATTTCTCAATCTTAACCTCTCGACCTTGATATCTCGGTCTCCACCTGGCAACCTCGACTTATCAGTCTTACATCTCGTCGTCAACCTCTCGGCCCCAACCTTTCAACCTCGACATCTCAACATCGGCCTCTCAATCTCGTTTTCTTTGGCTCGAACTTTCACTCCTAACCTCTTGTCCTTGACATCTTGACCTCTATACCACGGCCTAGACCTCTCGGTCTCCACCTCTCAACCTCGAGTTCTCAACCTTAAACATCCCAGCCTCCAAATCTCGGCCTCGACTTCTAAATCTCAACTTATCAATCTTAAGATCTTGGGCTTAACATCTTGACCTCGATATTTTGCCTCGACATCTTGTGCTTGAGCTCTCAACATCCACTTCTCAGTCTTAACATCCTAATCTCAACAATTGCACCTCTTAGTCTCAACCTCAATATCTCGGCCTCGATCTCTCAACCTTAGTTTCTCAGTATTCACCTCTCGACATCGATTTCTCATACTTGAACATCTCACACTCGAACTCTCAACCTATACTCCTCTGCCTTAACATCTTGAGCTCGACATCTCAACCAAGATATTTATGCTTCGACATCTCGACCACGACATTTAAGCATCCACCTCTTAACCTCAGTTTCTCAACTTTAATCATCTCGACCTCCACATTATGGCCTCGACTTCTCAACCTCTACTTCTCAATCTTAACGTCTTGGGCTCGACATCACAACCTTGATATTTTTGCCTCGACATCTGGTCTTCGACCTATCAAAATCGACTTCTCAGTCTTAACATCTCTGTCGCAACATCTAGACATCTCGGTAGCGACATCTAAACCTCTCGGTTTTGACCTTGATCTTTCGAGCTCGACCTCTTAGCCTCAACATCTCGACCTCGACCTCGACCCCTTAGTCTCAATTTCTTAGTCTTGACCTCTTGACCTCGATATCTCAGCCTCGACTTCTTAACCTTGACTTCATAGTCTTAACATTTCGACAACAACCTCTCAGTCTCGACTTGTCAACCTAGACATCTCAGCATTCGCTTCTTGGTCTCAACCTCTTGGCCTCAACCTTTCATTTTTGACCTCTTTCCTTGACCTCTTGCCCTCATCATCTTGGCCTCGAGCTTTCAGTCTTGACCTTTCGACCTTAATTACTTAATTGACCTCCTGATCTCGATATGTCAACCTCAACCTCTCAACCTTAGTTTCACAGACTTAAACATCTCAGTCTTGACATCTTGGTCTCGACCTTTGGACCTCAATATCTCGACCTTGACTTCTTGGTCTTGAATTGGACATCTCGTTCTCGACATCTCAACCTCGGCATCTCGTCTTAACATCACGACCTCGATTTTTTAGTCTTAAGATCTAGACTTCGACTTCTTAGTCTTAACATCTCGACCTCAACCTATCAGCCTCAATTTCTTAGTCTTGACCTCTTGGCCTTGTCCTTTTTCCCTTGATCTCTCAACCTTTAAGAACACCAACACTAAATATAACAAAACAAAGAGATCTTTCTCGGTGCTGGTTGAACCAAATTAACAATTCATGTTGAGATCCAACTTGGACCCGGTCAAACCTAATCAATGTTCCATGTCGAGATTCATCTCGGTCCTAGTTGAACCCATTCACAATTCCCTGTTGAGATCCATCTAGGTCCTAGTTGAACCCAACCAATGTTCCCTATTAATATCCATCCTAGTCCTGGTCATATCCAATCAACATTCCCTACCGACATCCATCTTGGTCCTAGTCAGACTCAAATCAACGTTCTTTGTCCAAATCCATTTGGGCTTTTGTCAAACCCAATCAACATTCCCTATCGAGGTCCATTCGGTTCTGGTCGAACCCAATCAACGTTCCCTACCAAGATCCATCTTTGTCCTAGTTGAACCCAATCAAAATTCCTTGCCAAGTTCCATCTCAGTATCAGTCAAATCCAATTAATGTTCCCAACCGTGAAACATCTCGGTCCTAGTTGAATCTTAATCAAAAGTTCTCTATTGAGAAAAATCTCGGTCCTGGTCGAACCTTAATCGAAAGTTCCCTACTAAGATCTATCTTAGTCTTGTTGAACCTTAATTATCTCATGTTGACAACCTAACCGTTTGGTAACGTTCCAATGAAGCCTCTTTGTCCCTTTGTTCCTTGAAGCTATGGGGCTAGTATACCTATGAGATAAGACAACCATAGAATATGAAATTTTCTTTGCATTACTATGAATCATATCGACCAATTTTACTTGAAACATCTCGGTATTTCAAGACTCTCATTTGTGTCATATTGAGTCTGGGGGCTAGTGTACTATATGTATTTGAAACCATATTGCCTTGTAATGACCTGGATCATTGTGGCCTACATCATTTCGACCTTATTATGTTACAACAATGATTAGGAACTAAAGCATATTACGAAGATTATTAGACAAATTAAGCATGGTAATTATTTGTATGGACCAGGCCCAATCAGGTAAATCATTACAACATTCATTACTATATGATGTACTCAACTGAGTTGAGTGTGAGTTTTTTGCAGGCACACCCGCACTTGGTTGAGGATGAGATATGGACTTGAAGACATCTCAACTAGAAAGTTGAAGAGTAAAAAATCTTTTCAAGAATGAGTTTGAAGAGTCTTTATAGGATAATTTCGGTCTTGTAAAAAGATATACTATTGTAAGAAATTTTTTTGATTTAGTTTTCAAATATTAGTATTGATCAAATTGTTACCTAGTGTTGGCTAGTCAACTCTAGTACAATGCAAAAGATAACATATAAAGAAAACTTAAAAAGGTGAAATTATTTAAAATTTTTTTATTAAAGAAATATTTGTATTAACATGACTCTAACCTTTTTTATCTCATGCACTCATACATGGGAACAACTATGAATATAATGTTGAGAAATAATGGGAACATTCAGGTTGAGTCTTGAATCGTGGTGGTCATAGTGTACATGGAAATTCAAAATTGGAAGGGTATCACTGAGGTTCTAATAATGAGGAAGGATAGGATCCAATAAAGTCTTAAACAATTTTGGATAATGATATTTTGATCCATTTTTTTTATTTAATTTTAACTCACCATTCCAATCACCCTTAAATCATCACATCACATCACTACAAAAAATTAAAATATATAACCTAAAAGTGAATAAAATAATAGATTAAAAGTGAATAAAAAAGTAAGTCAAAATATCATTATTGAACAAATTTAACGAATAAAATATACACAAGTACCATGTAGTATATTAAAAAGTTAAAATCACAATCATTTTAAAATTGTTTTTTTCTTACACTATAGTCATATAATAAAATATAAAATAATTCGATCTAATGAAACTACTTGATGGAAAAGTAAAAGTAAAAGTAGGAAGCTTACACATCTTTCAATGTAGTAAGGTTGGAAAATGTTTGAGGCCACTCCCCTGTGAAATTGTTAGAGCTAAGTAGCCTGTGGCATCAATAAAATATGTAATGAATTTCATATGTACAATTTTCAACGACGCAAACATAGTAAACAATTTAAAGAAATAAACTTTACTTTATTTCATTATTTTTTACGTGCTTATACTTTTCCTTTTCCTTCCATCACTAAGTCAATCTGATGTTCGGGGTTTTGTAAAGAGATCACATAACTTTCTAAAGCTCAATATTTTCACATATTTATTAATAAAGGTGCTAGAATGAGATGTGATTTTTTTTTTTACCAACAGTATATTTTAATTTAATAGCTACATGGATCATTTATTATACCTTTATATTGGGTTAGATGAATAAGAAACTAAATTGTCACCTTGAAAATTATAAACTAACATATATATGGTGTCTATTTTGCAGAGAAATTAAGGGGTGCCTTACAATCTTTCTAACTGAGGAAGATGCCCAAGTGCTGGAGGAAGATTTCCATAGAAATTATTTGACTCCAGAACCCTATTAAATTTAAACAAAAGTAAGAGAGAGTGATATATATTCGTAAAATTCAAAACACACTAATTACTGTTACAATAGACATATAAAAACTCACAAAGTTGTGAGAGTGGTGATTTGTGTCAGCACTTCAGGGAATGGACCACTTAGTCGATTTCCCAATAGGGCACTATCAGTACAATGCAAATCATATATCAAAATCATAATAATGAAATATTATTATTTTAAAAGAACATGCAAAATCAAAAAGATAAATTAAACAATAATGAAGAAACTATTGATCAAGCTCAAAAATGGAAGATGGAGAGAAAGCATACATCTTATTTAGATATTTCAAGGTTGCCCATTCTTCAGGAACTGTACCGTTAAGGTAATTGAGGGACAAGTCACTGTTTCAAAAAAAAAAAACATGAAAGTGAAACATAATATGAAACTTGCAATTTAAATAGAAAAAGGATTAAGAAAAATTTAACTTTTTTTCTTGCTTTATATATATATATATATATATATATATATATATATATATATATATATATATATATATATATATATTACTTATACTTTGTAATTTTAAGTATTTTTAATTATATATTTATTAAAAAGTTTTATTTTATTGAATATTTAAAGTAATTTTTATTTTCATCTTAGTATCATGTTCTTTGGTTTTGTTATTAGTATGATGTGATAACTATTTTTAGTCTTCTTATCTTTATGCAAATAGGATAATAATTAATAAGTTAATTAACTGAATATAAATGAATTTACTAGTACTATTATCCTTGAATAGGAGAGGGTCACGTACATATTTTGAATGTAGGGTAACCCAACCAGCTCTCTTGGAAGATTGCCTTGAAGACTGTCTCCCACAATGTCACTGTTTATGTTTTTACCACGAAAAAATTGAGAATAATTAGAAAATCCTAAAAAAAAAAGAAGAGAATTTATCTTCATGAATAACTGTATTAACTAGTATATACAGAGATTAAATAGAAAAATCAAGTTATCATATCAAATGCACTTTAAACCAATTGCCTAGTTACCGACAGAAGAGAAATTATTATATTAAGATGATAAAGGTAATGATTAATTTTAATATAACATGTAATTAAGTTTAATTATTTTATAAACAAAAATTATAATTTAATTCTATCTAAAAATGGGTCAAGACTATAGATAAACATATAATAATAAATTTTCATGACAGGGACATTTTGAGGATACACAATAAATAATAAGCTGAAAAGTTTTAAAACTGACATTTTTTTTTTAAGTTTTCTTTATAATTTTCTTTAAATCCTGTCATAATGAAATCTAAAAGAAAATAAATATGAGTTAGAGCGCATCGAAATAAATAAACGTATCATATGGAGAGGAATATTTCATTAAAGGTGATAGTAATTTTGATAGAAAATTGTTATAGATGCAACACCACCAAATAAAGAATGTTAATAATATATATAGTAATAAAAAATTATGCTTCTTTTTTTCAGTCAAAAAAACCTTACATGCTAGTAACATGGCAGAATTTGTCAATGGAACAATCGCAGGAGACATTATTTCTGGGAACTTGTTTTGAGTCATAGGGTCCAGGCAAAGTCCATTCTACACTTGTATTGCATGGATCTACATTGAAGTCCCAACCACTTTTTCCAAGTGTTTTAGCTATATCTCTAAGAGCTTGCACTGCACACACAAGTTTAAGGGCATTTTAATATTAATAAGTTATGAACAAACTGGTATAAAAGATTATAATATTATATATTTTTTGTTTAAAATCTTAAATTAACGAATCTGTGGATTGTTCTTTTATATATCATTCAAAGTTCTTATTTTTTACTCATCTGAAGACTCAGACGACGACTCTAACCATTTTTTAATGAACTTAGTTTGAAAGAAGTGAAAAAAAATATATATCATACCTTCCTTTGGGTCAGTAGTGGATCCATGAAGTGATGCGAAATAAGAAGCAAGTAGTGAAAGGAGCAGAAATTCAGAGAAAGTGGTTGTCTTCATGCTTGCTGATTCTTGGGTTGAAATGACGGAAACGTTCTTGCTCTGAATCGCACTAAATGTGGGAAACCTAAATAATGGATATTTTCTTAGCAAATTACTATTCTGTCCTATTCTCTTATAAATATTTGTGTATATACTATTCGACCAATTATTGTTGTCTATTTTAATAATATATTTTAGATCTGAATGATAAAAGTAAAAGAAGACAATTTCTTTACTTTTCAACCATTTTACGTGGTTTGGAATAGAGTGGCAACGTGTGTTTGTTCCGGACAATCTGGAGGTCCGTAAAAAAATGCGGGTTAGGATATTGAGTCCGCTGGTCCGGAGAAGTTCAGTCAGTAAAAATTTACAATCCGTGCAGGCTGATCTGCATAAAAATAAAAATTGTAGTTGTGTATATATGTCACTTCTTTTTTGGACTTTTCTAATGAATGTTTCAAATTTTTATATGACTGAAAAAAATAAGTATTATGTATTTTTGAATGTGATAAAATTTGAAGAATACATCACGTATGTTAAAATACGAATATGAATATGATGAAAATGTTGAATTAACAACTTATCATCCAAATCCTCAAAATTTTTGCTTAATTTTGTAAACTTATTAAAGTTTTCTATTTATTGAATATCGAAAACTTTATGATAAGATTTTTTTTTAAATATAAAAAAAAAAATAGACGGGCTGGCCACATACTCATGGGCCTGCATTTATGCGAGTGGACTAGACTTTTCAGCTCGCTGAAAAATGGGGGGTGAGCTAAGTACGGGTTGACCCTAAACAAGTGAGGTCTACACGTATTAGTTCGGGAATTTGAAGCATGGTGATTTGTTTAAGAAATTATGATATTTTAAAAATTTAAAACAATTAATATTAATCTGCAAAGTAAAATGCAATATTATAAAATATAATAATGACTATTAAGTGAAATATTTACTACACGTATAAATTTTTTATGATTGTATTCAAATAGATAACAAAATAAATTATTTAAAGAGGGTATGAAAGTAATTGCGTAACTTTGAATCAATTATTGTGGCTAGGAAAGGACAATGAAAAAATTGTATGGCTTGGGATTTCTCCATCAGTATGATGGCGTTGGAAATAGACTGTAGCTCGGACTATAAAATTTAAATTTTATTTTATTAATAGATTTAAATGAATCTTTCAATTGCATGAGTGTGTCTTCTTCTTATACGTCACTTTACTTTTTCATATTAACCGTCTTTTTTATTTATTTATACAATGAGTTCATTTTTAAGAGAGAGCAAGCCACTGGCGGCGGAACTTGGACAAAAACTTTAGGAACACCAAATTAAATTTGTTATATATAATTTTGTTTAGTTAGAAAAAAAACTTTTCGTTTTTTCTCTTCATTTCCTCTGCTTAAAACAAATACACATAATAGTAAAATTAAAAAAAAAATGCCTATCATTCGTTATTATATCATGTTATTATATCATGATAAAAAACCATGAATACAATTTTGATAAGCCCTTCATACCTCATCAATTTGATTTGGTGAGTATTATCAAAGTTGAGGACGTTTTTTCCGGATCCCGTTCTAATGAATTTTTAAATTCATTATATTTATCTATAGGAACTTTATATATTTGTTTTTCATTGTCTTGAATTCTTGGTTCTTGTGAGATTTCTTAAGTTTAATTAATGTAGATGCATTTTTTTTCATCTTTATCACAAATCTTACTCTTTCCAAAAAAGAATCAATTCTTTTACTCTTTATCATAATTTCTAATATAAATTTATCACATTTCATCTATTTAGAAAAAGATAAAATTTATATTCATAAATCACAATTATCACCATGCAAAACATAACAAAACTCATACAACTTTAATTAAATAAGTAACACTACATAAGTTCAAAACTTTAAAAAAATTTACCATAGGTAGCAGAAAACATAAAATCCCTAAATTTCATAATTAAGGGTTATAATAATTTGGGAAAAATTATAATTAAGGTTCATGCAAATTTCATAAAAAGATCCCTAAAATCAAAATTAGGGTTTATAGTCATTTGGGATAAACTTAATTTGGAAGAAACATCTTAAAAAGAATCATAAATTTAACATATATAAATCATAATAAGATATTAACCTTGATATGTGAGAGATCATCCAAGAATGTATATTTCAATCTCAATCTATGTATTCCCCAACCTATGTTTTCTAATCTATCTCTTTGTATTTATTTCTCCTCACACACTTTCATGATAATTTACATGATGGAAAATTCTTATAGCAAAAAAAAAACTATAATCTCTTTTATAAATCAATGTCTCCATTAAACTTTTTATTTTATCTTTTATTATAATTTTTCATAATATAAACTTAATATAAATAATATATAAATATAATTTAAAAAATAATAAATATATATAAAAAATAATTTTCAAAAACTTTGGGGGAGCCATGGCTCCCCTTGTCCTTAAGTAGTTCCGCCACTGATCATCAGAGCCATGAATTCAAACCTATTCTAATGAGATTTTGTATATACCTCAATGTGAACAAAGTGTTGAAGATCCTACATTGACTAAAGATAAACAAGTTTACACTATACAAAGTGTGAAATTAAGCTACACTTAGTGCACCTCTTCAAAAATATCTCCACCAATATTTGATCATATTAAACCAGTACTTTTGTTTTTTCTAACCTCTTTCTTAGATTAACCCGAATCTCTGGTTGAAAGAGCCATTCCAGTTTTTTTAGGTTCCTATAAAGTTCATAAAATATAAGAGTAAAAGAAGAACAACTACATCGAAATCAGGTCAAGTACTATACTTGTGGATTTTGACTGAATCTAACATCTATAAATTAAAGAAGGGGAAACCTAAAGTTTAGAACAAATTGGTAAATAAGTTTTGTATAACTGGGTCATGTTTGAAAATGGAAACAGATATTTTAAGCCGCCATGCAGAAGGTGTTTGGTAAATCCATGCAGTAACGAAGATGCATGGACCTTGACCTTAATGGGATTGGTAGGAATTTTGTGCCAAATTGACTTGACCATATATAGCCATGTCCACATGCAGGTCTTTAACACAGTTGACTCATTTTTAAATTCTCAATCCATATCACGTTATTGTTCATACTACACCATCACATTTACGAGTTCACCTAATTTGCTGCTTCATATATATGGATCCCTCCAATAAAATTGCGAGTCCCTTTTGTTGAAAAAAAAAATCAAATATCCACGCAAGGAAGCAAAGAGTAGATTGCATAAAATAAACCACAGAATTTTTTAATTCGTGGATGACTTTTAAAGTAAACACTGTGTATGCATGATGACGTAGGGTTTTGTTTAATATACATTATCTTAGTTTCTGAATTTTAGATTTTTTTTTAATCCATATATTTCAACAATAAGAAAGTAGAACTAAAACAATATATAAAGTGAAATATTATTTTTAAATTTCTGGTTAATGTATTTTTTTTCTATCTCTTGAATTTATGTTAAATTTTATTTTGATTCATTTTAGGTTTTTAAATTAAAAAGTTTATATGAATTTAAATTTTTTGTTTTATTCAATACTAATTAACGTAAAAGATTGAGGTATAAAAAAGTATATTTACATTTATAACGCATAAAAATAAACTCTAAAAGTAGTAATTTTAAAATAATACTCTTAATTATTATGTAGAATATTCCAAGATTAAATTATGGTGTAATGCAATTTTACACTATCAAACCATTATAGCGAAAAAAAAAATCAATAATTTTATTCTATGATTACATATGTTATTCACAGACAGTACAATGAGTTTGCAAAATTTACACGGAGCGTAAAATTTAGTTTAATATATCTCTCTAATATAAGTTTTATTAATTGGGTGAAATTAATATAATGATATTATTGAAAGTTTGCACTATGGTACTAACAAAAAGCTGAAATGTGTGATATTTTTAATAAATAACAATGGAAAGAAAAAAAAAATCTAAAAACTTGATTATTTTTTCGTTCTCGTTTGCACTTAATAATTTACTCTTTATTTACCTATTTTCTTAATTCGTCTCTTTACAGCTCTCTCTCTCTCTCTCTCTCTCTCTCTCTCTCATAATTTGTTATTCTAAATATTTGAAAATTGCGATTCGATTTTTAAATAAAGAAAAAGAGTCTGCATCTTTTCAAGGTTTGATTAGTTATAAGAGACCGTCATAAACTTTAATTATACTATGTTTAACAACCATAGAATAGTGACATGTAGAAATAAAATCATTTCATTGTTAAGGTATCAACCGTCCATTAGAGTATTATTTTACAACGATTGTAAATATTGCCTTTATTAGTTTTAATAAAAAATAAGTAAAATTTATTAAAAATTATTTACAAGACTATAATATTTGTTTAATTTTCAAAATATATACGAAAGGAAGAGAAAAAAAATGATGAGATACTTGATATGACAGAAAATATAAAAGAAATAATATTCTAAGTAATTGACAAATAAGTAATACATCTCTTTTTTAAAAATTGCTACGCTTGGGCAAGTGGAAAATGAAGGGCCGAGTTTTACATAGTTAATTAAATTGTACTCAACAACTTGAGACTTTCATGTATTAGAAAACTCACATAATTTTATCAAAAAGTGAATGAAAAATATGATTAAGAGGTACACATCAAATTATTGAGAAAATAAAGTATTCAATTATTGAAATGTGTGAAAAATTAAAATTGCATTCAAATTGAAGCAAACCATTATTTTATATTTGAATGCAGTAACCCATATTGGAAAGTCTTATCCGATTGTTCGGCCCATTATTTTAACTATATGCCCAACAAATGTCCACGAAGGACTTTCTTCCTACACCCTCCATACATTCTCTCTGCAATCCGTAGGTATATTTGACAGACGAAAATACTCTTTTCAAATTCTTAGTGTAAGTCCTTTTAATTTTTTTTAATTTTAAATTTTTAAAATATAATTAAAGATAAAATAAATATATAAATTACGTACACAAAAAAAAAATGTCTTGATTTTATATTACTGGAAAGAAGCACTTCATGTCTCTACATATATTTTAAGGAAAAATGTAACATTAAAAATAATGGCTAAAAAAAAAGAGAGAGATTATTATATGATAGTAATTTTTAATATTTGAATAGTTTATGTTTAATGTTAACTAATAGAGGAAGGAAGAGAGAGACCAGAGACCTTTCACTAAGTGACAAAGAATCTCTCAACAAATGGCCAAAAACCTTTCAACACATACCAGTACCTCTTAGCAAGTTACTAGAAATCTCTCAGCAAGTGACCAGGAACCTCTCAACAATGACCAAAAATCTCTCATCAGAGACCAGGGGTCTCTCAATAGAGACCAAAGACCTCTGCGCAAGTGACTAAGGACCAACCAGGGACCTCTCAACAATTGATCAGGAACCTCTCAGCAAGTGACCAGGGACCTCTCACAGAGAACAAAACCTCTCAGGACAGACAAGAAAACTCTCAACAAAGACCAGGAACATCTCAACAAGTGACTAAGGACTTTTCAACAAGTGATTAGTGATCTCCCAATAAGTTATCAAGATCTCTCAACAAGTTACCAGAACCTCTCCAACAAATTATCTTGGATCTCTCAGCAAATTAACTTAACATTATATAAATAAATATTTATATATATATATATATATATATATATATATATATATATATATATATATAATATCGAATTGTTTTAAGGTATTCATTTTAATAACGCAGGAGGAAAAAAAACTATTTAAGCTTTTTAATATATATTTGAAGCAATTAACCTTTTGCAGTGCTGTTACATCAGAGTATGCATCAGGTTAAACCAATTAAATTAACTTCCAATGTTAAGAGATGAAATCTCTAATGCTTTATCACATTAATATTAACTTACTCATTACACTTTTTTTTTAGTCATTGAAAATGTTAAATTGACATTGTATTTTACTATTTTTTTCCTTTTCCAAAAGTAACTTAGAAAATTAGAAGAAAAAGAGGAATTCTCTTCCCAAAATAGAATAGGTTAATTAGCTTAATGCACTATGGCTTTCATTCATTTGTTTTGGATGAGCCATTGGTTTGTGATTAAACCCACTTATTTCTTCGCTAATCACGAGGAAGTGTTTCTTAATACCCTCTAACTTAAAACTTGTCTCAAAGTACTCATCAAAGAGTAAAATCCTCTTACTAAGGAATGCATCACTCAATGAAATTGAGAATAGAGAATATTTAGAGAACTATATATGACATGCTGCTGCTGTTGTCATAAATAATATTGGTCACTAAGATTTATAGGGGAAGAGGAAAAGAAAAAAAGTGTATACAACTTAACTTTTTTAAAGTTTATATTTTCTCTTCTTTGTAAAGGAGACAGAACTGCACTTATGAACTATAAAATATTTGAGACGCGTGGCCGAAGTTGTTCCTTGCATGTATTTTGCCCATCCCTTATCTGCACATGCTAGACAGACCCAAGAGTTACTTTCCTAGGTGGTATTCAACTTCATTTCTTTTACATTTTTCCTCTAAATACGTACAGGGAAAACCTCGCTAGTAAAAAATATAAAAAAAGTGGCAAAGAAAATTGAATTTTAAACCTAATTTAATCTTATAAAATTGGTCTGATACCAATAAAACTTAAATCCAACTACATGAGACATTAAGACAACTTTCAATCCAAAATCTTATAAATTTATGGATTTTTATCCTTATATAGTGTTCTACATTATATTTTTAATCGATATGGAACTTAGACTGACACTTAAATTTCTAACAAAAGTGTCGTCGATGAGTGTTTCTGTAAGTGAAAGTAAGGCATTATAAGTGGGTAATGAACATGAGCTAGTAGGTAATAAGGTAGTTTAGGTAACAAGAAACTGATTGCTGAACTGCTGAAGTAGCTATAGTTAGGAGAAAGCTTAGGGCATAGTGGGATACTACTATACCAACTAATCATTCTAGAAACGGTGGATGGTGTGTTGCCAAAAAGAAAATACGTATGATGTGAGATTTATGCAAAAGTGTATATCAGATGTGGAGAGCAATGGAGGTGGCAATGGTATATGCTTTGGAAGATGCTGAAACAAGAATCTTGGTTTAACCCTTTTTCTGTTTTGTTTATGTGTTACTTTTCAGAAAAAGTCACTCTTCACACAGCTATAAGTCATCTCGCACACAATCTATAACGCCAAATCCAACCCTCCTTCTCAAATCCTCTCCAAACTGCTTCTCTCTAGCATGGAGGTGGTGGTGCAGAGGCATAGTTATCCTCCATTTTTGTCAAGGTTTTCTTTTGATTCGATCATGGTGGATGGAGCAAGAATGTGTAATAAGTTGAAAGATTGCTGGGAATGAACCGTCCTTCTTAAGGGCGATTTTCTCTTGAAAAGGGCAACTTGCATCCTTTGGCATGTACTGTACTACTATTGTACTCTTTGTTTTGTTGTACTTTATGCTTCAATTCGAACTGCATTATATATGTATCAATATATATGATACCATGCGCCTACTGTGTAGTACAGTGGGCAACCAATAAATGTTGGTGTTTAGAGAACTGTTTTCATGCTGCGTTGGTGTGGGTAAGTTTCTCTGTTTTTCGTCTTATGAAACAATACCAAATTGCTTCTTACTCATCCTATATATATCAGTTGAGAATTGCTGGAGATAATGGCACAAACTACTGCAATAGGTACATGTCATTCTTTTGAAGCTAAAACAACAGTTTTTCAGTTTTTCACTGTCTACTGTTGTAAGCGTTTTTTGCAACTTCCCAGGAAATAAAGTAAAAATAGCAGTTTCAAAATTTCAAGCGTATTACTGATTAATATATTATATCAGTACTCCAGTTATAGTTTCATCTTCAGCAAAAACTAACCTGCACATTTTGTTTGCATATTGGAAGTTCCCCCATATGTTATTTTCTCTCTAGATACCTTTATTTATTTATTGAAAAATAATATTTTAATAATTTAAATTTTGATAAATTTCTAATACAATTTTATTTGATATGACATTTTTTAAATAATTTTTTACTTTTTAATTTTTTATATTTCAAAATTATTTAAAAGATTTCACTTCAAATTATACGAAAAAATTATCAAAATTTATTTATTAAAATATTACTATTCTTTATTTTCATTTCACTCTTCTCCCGTTTCAATTCCTAATTTAATCAAATTTAACTAAATTTTATGCGCTTCAAATTGATGGTAATTTAGTTCTAGTATGTCCAATATTTGGTTTGTTTTATATTTTAATTTTTAAGATTTGTATTCAAAAATTTAGATCTATTAAAAATAAAATAAAATTGTAATATATAAATAGAGTAATTTTCATTTCACATATGATAATTTATAAATATTTAATGTTAGGCAGAAGATGTAAATGTCTCTGTACAAGAAATATACGTTGAAGATTCAAAATCAATTAGAGATATGAATAGAAAAAATATTTGTTCTCATTTAGCTGACACCTCCAATTATATGCTATTTTTAGTTTGTTTGAGTTAGTGAGTTTGCAATTTTCTGCTCCATCTAGCAATGAAGCTTTTGACTTCTGCAAGTATATATGTTAATAAAAATACAAGATATATGCGGTTGATACTGAATTTGTACCTAATATCTGGCTGAATCAATATCTATGTGCCTTTAAATATTTTAACTCATGACATTAACTTACTCATAAAACTTTTCTTTACACTTTCAATTCCCTCCATGGAAGTACTAGACTTCAAATTTTTTAAATGACCTTATATAATGAAAATTTGTACCTTTAAGGTGATGCCTATGGAATATGTAAGCATTTATATAGAAAAATGAGTAAAATACTAGGTGGACCATAATATTAAAAATAATCATTTCCTATGTTAAAAGAATCATTACGATACTTTTAATTTAAGAGTAAAATAATAGGTGGACCATAATATTACAAATAATTTATAAATGTAAACTATAGAAAGTGGATTTAGGAAGAAAAAAAAAACAATCACACTTAAAAATATTGTCATTAGTATATGTTGTGTCTTTTTTATCATCTTCTTTCAAAAGAAACTATCAAAGTCAAAAATTTATTATAGTAATCGATTCAAATTAGTGCAATATGATTTGTATAGTAAAAGTTTTTCTAATAAAGAATTAAAGAATCATGTTCTATTATGATAAATGAGTGAATTAATATATAAAAAAATACTTATAAATTTATCAGATTTTGAATTGAAAATAATATTTTGTGAATTAAATTTATATCTTTCTACATAATATTGATATATAATATTAGTAGGAACAATTGCATGAGAAATTTTATCCAATATCACATAAGATCAATTTCATCTTGATTTTAGATGATCTGTCTAAAAGGAAAAAAAAAAAGTTAAAAAGTTTGAGACTCAACTTGTAAAGTAATGAAAAAACTCCAAACAAATCTTGTAAAATCATCTTCGATAGTTAAAAAGTATATTTATAACAATAATATAAATTACTCAATAGGATCATTAAATATATCAAATAAAAAAGGATCGAAACTCAAAGAGAAAAACAATTTGTTTTTCTTTATTTAAGCATATATGACGAGTTTTTCGTACAAAATCTTGGTTAAAAAATATCAGTTTAGTTCTCAAGTTGTTTCGTTGTCTCAATTTGGTCTTTATTTTCTTAAAAATCATTCAATTTGGTCACTGCCGTTAAGTTTGACGACCGTGCTAAAATGAACGTCACATGTCAATTTTTTATTTTTTTGAATTTTCTTAATTTTTTACATGTGTCACTTCATAGTTGTGCCACATGTCAAAATGACTCAATGTGGTCCCTATACTTGTTTTTAGTTTCAATTTAGTCTCAATTTTTGTAAGAATGAACCAATATTGTCCCTCTTTAAATTGACACTCAATTTAAGTTTTGTATATAACTTATGATGATATTCTTAATAAAATTGACATTTTCATTAAATATTTGTAGAAATATTTTTAAATAAGTTTTTTTTAGTTTTATTATTAAACAAAGTTAAATCTCAAACTTAATTTTAAAAATTAACAATTTTGTCATCATATATAAAGGTATCAAGTGTATCATATTATACAAACTTAGTCAAGATTAAAAATTAAATAACTTGTCACACATAACTTTAGGAATTAAATTTCAAATTCAAAACAAAACCAAAGTCTAATGTTTTGTATAGAATTTAAAATTAATTTTAAATATTTATAGAAATATTTAATAAAAACGTTAATTTTAGTAGGAATATGACCATACAATTTATAAATAAGTAAATTGAGTGTTAATTTAAGAGAGACAATATTGCTTCATTTTTACAAAAATTGGATTAAATTGAAACTAAAAACAAATATAGAGACCAAATTGAAGCATTTTGACACGTGACACAACGGTGAAGAGATACATGTAAAAAATAATAAAAAAAATCAAAGATTGACACGGGTTGACTTTAACACCATCTGATCAAATTAATCATAAGGACTAAATTGAATTATTTTTCTAAAAAATGAGAATCAAATTAAGACAACAAAAAATTTGAGAACCAAACTGATATTAGTTGATAAATAAAAAGAAAGAAAAAGTATTTTAACCCTTATTATTATAAACAAATAAACAAACGTATTTCCACTTATCTTTATATTAGAGGCATTTCCATCAATTAAATGTTTAGGTTTATTTGATAAATTTATTTACGATCTGCCATTTACCCTTTCTTCAAACCTCGTCTTCTATTCTATCAGCGAATCTCCAATTATCTGTCTTCCTCTGTGTGCCTTAGTGAGTGAGTGAAACCAGTGGTTCACTTTCTCCTTCTTTCTTCCTCCTTTCCTTTATCTTCAAATCCAATTAAAATCATGTTGATTTTCATGCTTAATTATGCTCATTTGCTTAATTTATGTCCCCTTTCACTGACCTATGACTCATCTCAATCTCTAATAGATTTATCTGTGCATGGACGCAGTTTGCAGGAATCTGGTACCCTTTACATGGATCAAACTCAGAATGTTTCAGTGGTCAAACTGTTACATCGAACCAAGAATCTGTCGATTTTGGGTAATTTTTCCAACAAGTGGGATTGAATGTGGATGCTGAGATTGCAGTTGAAAAGGATAAAGGAGAGTGCGAGGAGCTGAGTAAGGAGTCCTCCAAGGTGGCGGTGAGGAATGTGAAGGATAAATGTTGTGATCAGACTGCGGTGAGTGTGTCTGAAGGTGTCAGTGGAGGAACTGGAATCAACAGTGCATTGGGAACTCTGAGGAACAAACTGGAGCTGAAAATGTTGAAGAAAGTTATGGTCAACAGGAAGCCTACGACTGCAAAAGAGCTTTTGGAAACAGGTATTCTTGATGGAGTGACCGTGGCTACATGAGCAGCATTATTACTAAGGTTGTTTTTCACATGCCCTGGGTGAATGAAGAAGATTACATATTGGAAAAGATATAATTAAGAAGTATCTAATTATAAGATTGTAATTGAACTATCAATTTTAGTGTGAAATGCTAGCATGTATTATACATAGAAAATAAATCCAATTGTTAGCGGGGAATATTAGCATGAGTTTAACATGGACACTACCATGTTATAATGTACTTTTACATATCAAAAAAAGACTAATTGAATAATGTAGAATAGAACTTATTGTGTGTAATTGAGTTATGAGGAGAAATTAAGATTTAATACCCTCTTTACAGATAACACTTTGGAGGACTTGTTACCTGCAGGCAGGTAGAGTGAGACATTTATCAATTTAGTCGTATAGTAACAGATATAGTTAGAAAGCTATGCTCTGGTCACTATCTCCTTCATGTAAGAATTCGGGATCTGAAGGATATTTCATGATTATCCTTCTAGCTGGAGCTAGGTGCTCAGTTTCCAAAGGTCTGCTTGGTCCCCACTATGTTTAGAGTCAATTGTTTGATATAATATTTGTTTATTGTTTTGTTTTTCTTATCATAGGAGTTCGGATTAAGAGGAGTAATCAGAGATGGCGGAATATTGTGTTCTAGCTGTCTATGTAATGGACGCAGGACAAGTTAGGATTCTGTCTTTTAATAGCAGTTTGTTTCTATGGTCTGACTTCTGAAACTCTGTTCCATCATTTATTCTCATGCTTAAGTAGCTTATTTATTCCACCTCACCAATTCAAGATCCATGCATGTGAACATTGTAGGAGAGCTGTGCAGTATATTTTGTCTTGAAAATGGGAATATTTTACTTGATCTGTTGAGAGCATGTAGGGGAGCTACCCTACATAATTTGGAGAGATAGTTGAAAATTTTGTTTGTTCTCCACTTGAAGAAAGATACTTTACCTGCAAAAGCTACAAAGGTGAGTTTCGCTTCTGCTATTCAAAGTCATTTGTTTTCTGCTGTTCTGTTTGTCATGCCTATCAAAAGAATATCCTACACGATTAAAATAGACAATGAACTATGTTTTACTTTCATTGAGTTCTTACTGTTTGTGTTTTTCCTCATAGGATGTTTGATGTTCCTTTTCCTTTCTTCCTTTGTGGAAAGAGTGGGGTCCATTTGCTGATCTTGTGTGGAATCAAAGAGCTCTGAAGAAAGTTCAAATAGCTTGGTTGGCAAAAGAGTTAGGTACTCGTTTTTTCTATTTCAGTTGTTTGTTGTACTTGTGTTTGATGATTTGCATGGAATTTTAGACACAGAAAAGTAAATTATAGTAACCAGGCTAATACAAAAAAAATGAAACATTTTAATTTTTTTACCCTTCTTATTTATGAATTTGGTCTGCTGTTTCTTTTTAACTTACCTTTTAAAACTGAATTATCTTTACCAGTAATCAGTGCATATATGATTCCTGCATCCAGTATGTGAGTTTTTATCATGTCAGTGTAGGCAACTGAGCACACAATTGTGAACATAAATTAATTGCTTTTGTACCAGAGAAGGTTCCCATTTAAAGTTTGAAGACAATTGTAATAACTTAATTTTGCCATTTATTTACTATGCTAGGGCTAGGAATATAATCATATGGAAATGACATAATGTCACAGTTTAATGGAAGTCAAGGCTATTTAAAATGTTGAAACTTGAAGCCATCTGGAAGGTTCAACGACTTGTCTTCTATCTCTTCCCCTTTACCCTCTCTAATTTTGCTTTTACCAGATTTCGGAAGATAATGATCTTTTCTAAATTTGAATATCTTCTGTAAAGAACGATTAAAATAAGAGTAAAGAATGTGGAATAATAAGACAGAGATGGAATGCGCACCACAATCTAGCAGAATGATAAGCAAAGGAAGATTCGTCACAAAGAGGTCCTCTTTGATAAGAACCCAATCAAAAGGACAGATGCCACAAGCAAAGATAGATAAGTCTAGACGTCAGAGTCCAATTAAGGATTGATAAGTCAAGATGCCACGATTGAGATTGATAAGTCTGAAAAAAGTTCACCACAAAAATCCCTGTCTTTGATAAGAATCTACTAATATTGACACCATAAAGATCCCAGTCTTTGATAAGTCAAAGAGATTCGTCATTGGTCTTTGATAAGTTAAAGAAAATTTGTCACAAAGATCACTGTCTTTTATAAGAACCTTGATGTCTAAGTCAAGAACCAAGAGAATATCTCTTTAATAAATTAATTTTATTAATGAGTGAAAGAGTGATTGCAATTGGAGTAGACCTTGGTATTTATAGGCATTAAAAGATAAAAAATAAAAAATAAAAATATCAAAAGAAATAAAAAATAAAAAAATATATAAAAAATATCAAAGATATAAAAAAATATCAAAGATATCAAAAGATAACAAAAGATATTCAAAAATATCAAGGATATAACAAATATAAAAAATATAACAAATATCAAAAAATAACAAAGATATCAAAAGATAACCAAATATAATAAAAAAAAAAAAGGATCATTTACATAATTAAATTTAATTAATAAATTTAATCATACAAATTATTCTTTAATTGTATGATTTTCATGTCTCATTGTCCTTTTAATGCTAAAAGCTCCCTCTCCGGTTCTTCTTTTATATATTCGTTCCTCTCTCATATGTAATTACATGCTCTCAAACATCATGGATCCGTTAATTAATCACGTCTTTTTGTTAATTGTTATGTGTTCTCTCTCTCTGAACTTACATGATGCTAACTGTTATTAAGGTTGTCACAAAGGATGAGCCGTTCAAATACTTCCAAGAATGCCTCTGGCTGTTCCACCCCGCAAGAAAAATTTGTTGAAGATGAAAAAGAAGTTCGTATCTACCTATCTTTTGTCAATCTTGATGTAGTTAGGATAATATGGTTGTCAGTGAACTGTTTACAGCCAAATAATCTTTTCCAGCTGAATTCTAATCAACTTCGATTACTAGTCCCTGGAAAAATATCAAATTCAAAATATAACAAGTCAATAGAAGATAACTAAGAAGTTAGTTCCCTACATCCCTTCACTAATACGTATTTATCTAGGCGTCAATGTTCCGATCCCAAGACATCGTTAGAATCAATCATTATGTATCTGAGTCTGTCACGGTTTTGTCCTTAAAAGGTGTCTTGAATAATGGAAGGTATTTAAATCGTCTTAGACCTCGACTTCTAAGCGATGTGAGACTATTAGATGCTATAGGAAGTTAGTTGTTGATGAAAATGGACAGCATGATGTAACTGAAGTAGCTTATTATAATATCTTTCAAAATTGTATTAACTTATATTTCATACAGAAATAGCTGAAACTTTTTTGTTTTAGATGCCTCGAATTTTGTTTCATTATTTACTGAACGGAAGCAGCATGAAGAATATTTTGCTTTGTTGGGTAAATTGTGAGATAGTCATCTTGAAAGCAACTGTTATGGTCCTATCTTTGAAAACATACAGAATGTGCAGCTCTGTCTAGTATTTCGAGTGGTGACTGGTACTCTCAATTTTGCCAAAACATGTTCCAGAGAGAAAAGTTTGTTGAGCACATTGCCAATGCCGTGGCAGCTGGAAGGGTTGGAGGAGTTGATCCTATTAAACAGATTACCAATAGATAGTCAAAGACATCGAAGCTGAGCTTAGGGGTGTGCTTTTAAACGGATGAGTAGTTTTTTCTTTTCAACACATTCTTACCAATTTACTGTTACCAATAGCTAGGCTATAATGGTTTAAGAAGACTAAAGTCTAACCATTTGATACTTTTCGGTACCTATTCTTTCATATCATAGGATTATTTTAAATGATTTATATTTTACTATGCATAAATGAATTTGGGTAATTTCATATCATCAATATAAATCCCAAAATCCAATTATTCATTATTTTTATACTTTTTTTTTTCACTAATTCTTTTAATCTAACGAGCTTAAATTGTTAAATGGAAATAAACTGAAAAAACGTTTATGAATTTATCTTCTTTAGTTATTCTGATACTTTATCACTCACTCTTTCAATCTTTATATTTTATTTAACTTTTTAATTGTCTCATTTCCGTTATTCTCAATGGCTTCATAAATTCAAATATAGCTAGTAACTTTTATCTTAAGATTTTATACAAATTAAGATTAACATGAAAAAAAATTACAAAGACCTGGAATTCCTACGAGCCAAGTATAAATTAATAACAAGTAATACAAGACACAAGTCCAAGAGGGGTGATTGCAGCAGATTCAATTCGAAGTATCTGCAATAGAAAAAAAGTGCATTCTAAGATAAGAAGCCAACTTCACTGCTCTGGAATCAAACAAAATAATCTTGTTCATGCACAGTCTCACTCACACCAACCCAGTACTGAATGAATCTCTGCATTTATTTTATCCTTGACTTCATTTTTTATCCATTTTCGATCTTTGTGCAATTACTTCGCGTGTCCATCTTCCAATCTCTATTACTGAACATCTTTATTTTACCATCAATTTTCTCAATAAAGATAACAGAAATTTTTTTACACCTATAACTATTCTTTACTACTTTTTTCTCCCTCTTTTTCTTTAGAAATACAAAATAAATTTTTTCAAATGATTATCAAATGATGCCAAATAACATTTTTTTCGATCCATAATGCTTTAAGAAACAGACTCTAGTATAATCTCTGCAAGCCTAACTAGACATGACACAACTCCATACGAACATTTCTTACCTCCCACTCCAATCAAGCATCACTAGCAAACCCTTTTCACATGCACATAATACAAGCATTCCTCACTCTCCCCTCAATCCCAAACCCTTTTTTAGCTCAATAAGAAACAAACTAAACCATTTCATAAAGCTAAATGATGGTATTCAACAGAAACCTCTTCTGGCTTTCTGCCTCTGTCATTTTTCTCTTTTCTATCTCTTTTGTTCTTCATTCCACTTCACCTTCCCCCAGAGATAACATATCCATTAGTCCTCAACATACTTTCAGTTTCCCACTTGGTATATTTAGCAAGATTATAAAGCTTAGTGGCGTTCAAGACTTGGTATCTCTGATAACAAGTATAACTAGGAGGAGACATCATCATCATCATCATCATCACCACCACCATCATCATAAGGAAAAATGTGAAGGGGCCAAGTGGGATTCCAGGCTTATTCAAGACTATAACGTGAGTCTTGTTTTCACGGTTGATTTGAAGGGTTGTGCTAACTTCAGCAGCGTTCAAAAAGCTGTTGATGCTGTTCCTGAATCTTGCTCTGATACCACCCTTATCATAATCGATTCTGGTACATACAGGTCCTTATTCTCTCTCTCACTTTTTTCTTCATCCTTTCTGCCTCATCACCTTCACTTTACTTTTTCTTTCATCTGTTAAACCAGACACCTAGTTCAAGTCAATCATGAATCCAAAAAAACAAATCAATGATTCTGTATTACATCTCAGAAACTCTCTTAGTCTTCTTAGACTGAAGGGTAAATGATTCAAAGGTTGTCTTATGTTCAAAAATTAATTTTGGTAAGAATGGAGGCTGTGAAGGATCAAATTTTAGATGACTTGGTCGTAAAGGTGCTTATTCCATGCCATGAACTTACCCCAAAAAGTTAAATTATTAGGTGGAGAAAACTCTATCTCACATCACTAACACTAACTCCACCAACTGTTATGCATATTCTTGTTTATAAGGTTCCACTCTTACAAGAATCAGCCATTAATATCCGTTGAGTTAGTATATAAAGGTTCTCAAGGAATAAAAAATTTAATTATAGTAATTCATTGTTTTTAAGTCGTCAAAATAAAAAAAATATTAAAGTAATTATTTATAAAAATCTTGCCTAGGAACAAAACTATCGTAAAAAGTGGTGTAATTAAGATTACTTATAGATAATGCAGTGAACATAAAAATGAAAGAATAACGGATGATCGTTAGTGTTTTCATTCAAAGTTATAGGACATGACTAGACGTGTCTGGCTATATATAATTATAGCGTTTTTGTTTTCACACTTCAATCCCTATTTTAGAAAAATATTTAGCAATATAACAAAAATCCTTGAAAACCAAAACCTATTTATATATGCAATAATCTATCTAGAAGAGTGAAGTTGAAAATTTAGCATATATAAAATTGTTTTACATTATATAGTTTATTTCTACTTTATTATATATAGTAATATTATTGATATTTTTAATAATCATTTCAAAATTCGAATAAATATATAAGATAACTTATAATTAATTACTTAAGGATATAATTTTTGCACAAAATAAACTTCAATTAGTAGCTGTATCTCACTTCAAATATTTGATAAGTTGTTACAAATCACAGGGAGAAGGTAACAGTGCAAGCCAACAAAACAAACTTAATAATTCAAGGTCAAGGGTATCTGAATACAATCATAGAATGGAACGACACCGCCAATTCCACCGGCGGTACTTCCTACAGCTACTCCTTTGCCATTTTTTCTCCTAAGTTCACTGCTTACAACATCAGCTTTAGGGTAAGTACGCATGCATCATATGTTACTTTTTATCAACAATAATTTAAATGTCAACCTAAGTACTACATTGTATAAAAATAATAAAATTTAATATTATATAAGAAAAAAACTCATAAACTTAATGTCTCGAGATTTTAGATTAAAAATGATGTTAATTTGTGTTGAAAGTTCCACATCGACTTGAGATAAAGCCAATTTATAATATATAACTGAGGTGCAAACCTCACTTTACAAGTTGGTTTTGTAGGGTTGAGTTAGGCTTAAAATTCACTTCTAACATGGTATCATAGCCAAGTTAGAGCCTATCCTAACGAATTTTCTTGGACATTCTGTTTCACTCGAGATCAGACTGTTAACAGACTATCCACTAATTTCTAATTTGTGGATTGAATTGATGTTACTTATATATAATCTCTTCATTAAGAATATTTCTGGGATATTATGGCCATATGTGATCTGAGATTTTTACAATTTGATTCTCTGAAAAGAACACGGCTCCTCCACCGTTACCAGGAGCGGTGGGGGCACAAGCAGTGGCATTGAGAGTTACCGGTGATCAAGCAGCTTTCTATGGATGTGGATTTTATGGTGCGCAGGATACACTGAATGATGATGGTGGAAGACATTATTTTAAAGAATGCTTAATCCAAGGATCCATTGATTTCATATTTGGAAATGGTAGATCACTTTATGAGGTAAAGAAACAAAACTTTCTTCCCTTTAAATTAAAGTATGTATGTCTTGTCTATCGCAATTCATTTCCAAATACATGACATTGCTTAAGGTTTTGGATTCTCTCCTATTCACAAGAATCCGTTAGGTAATGTTATTCTACCATATGTTTGCCTTCTTCGGGATATATTTATATAGTTTAGTGAGAAAAAAGGTCTCATACTATCAAATCAATTTTTAATCTTTATAGAAATAACTATTTTAGTTTCACTTTTTCAGTGCTCTTTTATCGTTTTGGTTTACTATTTTGTTTTCGCATGATATACATTTAAAAACATTACACGTTATAACCATTTTTTTTTTTAATTTTGTATATAAGAATCGGAACGCTCCAAATATTATATAATTAATATATTTTTTATTATAGATAAAAAATATTATTTTAGTATTAAAATACTCCATTAGTATATCCTTGATATGGGATCATAAGGAGAAGTAGATGAGTGTATATATATATATATATATATATATATATATATATATATATATATATATATATATATATATATATATATATATATATATATGTATGTGTGTTCTAATTTTTTTATTCTTATTTTTTATTTTTTAATGTGACTTAGTATGAGTTATTGATTCTTTTAAAAGAAAAGACAATGGTACATTAACTAATGGTCCATATTAGATCATGTTAGGTAGAACTGTCAAAAC
>Ga0209589_1001483_pt1 | contig 38770 bp, 25 predicted proteins | sample CowpeawhiteBW_FD_187525 | JGI IMG/M metagenome (GOLD analysis project Ga0209589, IMG submission 187525) | Root nodule microbial communities of legume samples collected from California USA - Cow pea white BW (SPAdes) (version 2) | ecosystem: Host-associated > Plants > Roots > Nodule | place: USA...
GAAAATCCTTGTTTGCCTATTGATTCGTCATGGATGGATATACATGAGTGCTTTGATGATGAAGAGGGAGCTCCAAATAAAAAAAGGAAGAGAGGTAATTATTTCTATTCACAAGTTGAAATTTGAAAGTCAACAAACTAGAACTAAACTTTATTTCTTTTTCTTTTGCTAATATAGGGCCAAGAAACTTAAATGCCAAGACCAATAAAAAAGGAAAATCCATAGTAGGAGATGAGGAGGAATTTGAAGACATTAATGAAGGGGAAGAACTTTCACTAGATGATGAAGATGACTTAAGTGATGTAGATCTTGGAGATGATGATGATGAAATATGAATGATTTAGACTAGAATGTTTTTTTGAGGTTCTTTAGGATCCAAGCAACAACAATACTTATTTTTTGGATGGCTATAATGCAATACTTGTTTAGTAGCATATAGCCATAGTTAAAGAAATCTTAGGCAGCAACCACAATGTTTTTTGAAGGCTGTGTTGCTGAAATTGTGAATCTATGTGGTATATATACATTGCTGAAATTGACTATGAGGTTGTTTTGTTATTAATTGTCTCTTTGCATATTTATATATCTTATATACTTAAGTATATGTTACATTTTTTTAATGTTTATGAATCGTACGATTCACGATACGATACGATTCACGATTCAAAATTTAAGCTCTCCGATACACGATACGATTCACGATTCAACTACCATGCTTTATTGTACCATAGGATAGTACAATTTGAATTGTCTAAAATTTAGAATGTGTTCCTTTTGCAGGTTATTGGATAGGTCCAAAATCCAAACTAGTATTAAAAAAAAACACATTTTACACATTTCAAAAAGATATAACATCGATTCTTATACTAACCAATGTAATATCTTCCCTCCTTTTGACTTTTTTTTTTCAATTTTAAAACAATTCTAATTTAAACGAAGTTATATGTTAATGCTATAACATTGGTTTATCACATACTTTCTACTTCACCTGATACAACATCAGTGAAAAAATTGATGTAATATAGGTTTCAAATAATCGATGTAGTATCACTTTTCTATTCTAGTGCTCTTGAATAATCTTCTAATTTCACAATCTACTAAAATAAGAAGGTTTGCTCTTCTAAACTTTAAAACTTCAATATGATGGTACTAAAAAACCCCGCCAAATATTTAGCTATTTTAATTTTCCTTTGTAAGACAACTTTTTAGAAGCATTTCATTCATTCTTGAAAGAAGTTTTTCGTGTACACCTTTAATGTATTTACATTGGTTCTCAAAAGTTTAAAAAATACTGCAACATCCTATAAAACATATTAGTCCATAATAATAATAAATAATATTAATATTCAACTTTTAAATAATATTTTATATATTAAGTAAATAATAAATTAGGGTAAATATAATTAAAACAGTTTTGTTATAAAAATAAATATTCTCTGACTAAACTATAAGGACTTATTTATTAGACATTATATAATGATATGATAATATAATATAATGAAATAAGAATTTAATAAGATAAAAATATTATACTGTATAATCATGTGATTCACACAACATAACACATTAAATGATATTAAGATATAATATAATCTTTTAATGATAATTTGTCTAATAAAGTTATATATAATTTTCTAAAAACTAAAATTTAATTCAATTCTTTTATAAAATATGAAAATTATTAAAAATTTACAAGATTTCTATAAAATATTTTCATAATTATTTTTTAATATAATATTTCAATAAATAATTTGATTTAAATTTATGTTTAAGGTAATGTTAAAAAATATTATATAAATTAATATTAACAAAATTGTACAAAATTTTATTTAACTTTTATAGTTACTTTCTCTTAAATCTATACATAAAGCATATAAATTTTGTAAAATTAATATTATGATGTAAATATTTTATTTCAAAACATATTTGAATAATAACAAAAATTTAATGTTTTAATTATTATATAATTTAAACTTATTTGTAAGCATTATATATTAAGAAGGAAGTGAAGAGATTTGTTCATGCTTTTATGTTAAACTTAACTGATTCAATTCTTGATCACAGAAATATACAATATAAGATAGATGAGTATACATTACCTTTGAATAGGATAAGATATAAGTATATTAATATATGATATTCAAGAGTTTCATATCAACCAACAACTTTACATTGGAATGTCTATCAAATAAACGGGTTGATTATTGGATGGGCTTTGAATCCCTATTGCAGCCCATGGACTATAATGAATGGGCCGAATCGTGTGAATTCGAACGAACGCGTATATAATCTTGGACGTGCTTAGTCAATGTCCAAATTGTCTTGCTTTTCTAAACAAACCTTGTTGCTGTTGGGAATTGTGGAGTTGAATCAATTGTTCTTGTTTATTGTGTACTCTCAGACTCGTTCATCTCAACATGGTAGAATTATCTTTGATTGTCTTGTTCTTTTGTGTTTTCTTCTAATTTTAAGCAAAATTGAATTTGTCATGGTGCAGGTTTGCTTGGCTTGTTTGTTGCCCCTCTTTCTGGTTCCGATAATTAACATTCTCCCTCTTCTATTCGATTTTATCATGGTAAGTGCAATTTTCCATATTATGCTTTTGTTACTTTACATGCAATGACAGTGATTAATGAAATTTATAGTTTAGGATATGTTTGGGTAGTTGTTGATCTGTAATTCTCTTTCCAGGGTAAGATCTATCGGGTTTTTGGTTGGGAGTACAGGAAACCAGAGAGGGCTCCTGCTGCATGTCCATACAAACCTCCAACCACTCCTGTTAGTAAGGTAAGTGAGAGCATAATCTTAATTGTTTATAGCAAAATTTAATTTCTATGCATTGTTCATTTGTATTTTACCAACCAATAAGGAGATATACGGTTGATTGGTAATTTGGTAGTAAAAGGGCATAGCAGGTTTTAAATTCTATACTAACATGTTAAGATGTTGATAATTAACCTTTGCATGTAAAAGACAATCAGAAACCATGATGTATATGGCTTTGAAATAGTTCTTCTTGTGCTTAACAATGACAAGATTTTGCCGGAATGGCTCAATTTGGAGGTTTGGAAGGGAGATTCTGTTGTTTAATGGTAGGGTGGAGTAATATATGATTTCATCCTGAATAATAAGGATGATTATTGTCTTTTAGTCTATAGGAAGCAGAAATAATCAATGTGATGCTGTGTTTTGAATTCCTCATTGGCCTTATGCATAGTTTATACAACCTGTGAGGATTGGGGAATGTGAGTCTCCTTTCAGCTAGTGTTATCAGTTGTGGATAGCTGAGAATGGAGGAAAGCTTATAGTAGCATAGCGGACATTTAGTTGAAGTCATCCAACAGTTGAAGGTGTCGCCGTCTGCTATAGTGGCTATTTAACGCTGATGTCAGCTACCGCTTATGTGGTGAGAAGTTGAGCTTTCATTTGGGAGTGTTGGCATCACAATGTGTCATTCTCTGGGTGGGGTTACCTCTTAGGAACATCAGCCATCCCATGATTAAAGAGTGTGGTTGTATTGCGTGGTGCAATGACTGACAACTATGTCGCTATGTAGAACATTCTGAATATTGTGTGTGAATCATGGATAGATACATATGACTAAAATTTATGGAACATATGGGGCAGGGAATTGAGATGTTTTTAGAGTAACTAGAAACACATTACAAATCCATTAGTTCAACTAATGCCTTCCTAAATGATTTGGAATAACCAATTCATTGAACTTAAAGCTCAAGGTTTTTTCAGTACTCTAGGTTTTTATGTGTAGAATTTTTTTAAATAAAGTATAAGAGGGGTCATGGGAATTCATGCCAGAAATATGGATTATGGAGCATTGTTTTTCAATTTATTAGAGTTATTGAAAGAACCACAAACCACGGGAATTTATAATTTTATTAACTCTTTGTTGCTATGAAGCACTTATATAGACACTGGACACACACTGTGACAACAATAATTCTCAAAATGTAAGACATGACTATATATATTGAATATTATTATAAACAATTTAAATTGGCAGACAATCAAGATTTATATCCTTAAAGTCATCTATAGAATTAGATAGTCAAATATAATTAGGAAAAATCTTTTGGAATTTCATGCAACCACTTGAAAATCTATTTTCAAATGTAACCTAGTAATCAGAACAAATAAAACTTTTGTAATTGTAAAGAAAAGAGAGATGGAATTCAAAATAATAAAAAGAGAATTTAAGTCATGAAATTTTATGCTCTTATTAATCATCATGGTTGTAATAAAATACCATTAATTTAGGTTTAAAGACAAATCTAATAAATGGTTTGTTTGTTAAAGAGAAAATATGTTTGACTTTCCAACTTTTAAAAAAGGATCACCATATCTACTCTCATTAGTGCTATGTAGACATTTTTTGAATTCGATACTTAGCAGGATATCAGACACCTGTTGTACACGTGTCCGACACGGACATGCATGTGAAGAAGTATTCACTGTGCATAATGTTCCAAATTTTCTTTTTCTTGGTGATTTGTTCTGAAAGCTGTCGCCGGCAATGGGATTTAGAACTTGAATTCTGTAAAATTTGAATATTGATATGCCTTCCTTTATCATTCTGATCCAGTTCCAAGTGAAAATAGATGCCTCAGAGTTAAAGAAGTTGAACATTGTGCCTAAAAGAGTTGGGAAAGAGGAAAACCTAATCCTAATTAATGAATAGGGTGGTTGATGTGGAATTCCTGGATTAACAGTAGAATTTTGTGCCCAGGCCTATGAGAATATTCTTGCAAATTTGAATGAAAAAAGATTTGGTTGTATTATTTTCAACTTTATTATATTTGGTACTACATAATTTGTTTTGACGGGTAATGAAAGTATAATTGGTCAAATCAATGATAATTTTGAGTGAATTGATGTCTGTTCTACTATCTTTTATCTTATGTTACTTCATGCATGATGCTGGGGGTTAGTCATTTGCAAAGATACTATTATGTCCGGAACAATTTTAGGGTGATGTTCAATTGTCTGCTCCAGTATAATATTTGGCTTGCCTGACGAGGGTTATTGTTATTGGTGATGATATGCATCTCCCAATTGAGAAATAATCTATTCTGTTGTCAATTATTTGTTTTTCTCAAACATGCAATATTATAACAGGTAGTGACCATTCTAGTTGTGTTGTGTGTTGGTGCTTTCATGACATGATAGATTCTGTTTTTTTCTTTTTAGTTTGTGCTTGCCTCATGCATCCAGTGCATAATGCTTGTGTTGACGTTTGCGCATGCTTTCAATTTTGTTTTGATGATTTAGCATATGAAGCTTCCATGAATTCAAATGTGAACTGACATTACAAAATTGCTGTTATTGGCAGGCTGAGGCAGATGCTGAACCTAATCCAGCAGATCCTGTTAAACCTGGAAATGTAGATGTCAAAAAGGATTAATGTGGGTAGCTAACGATCTGTAAGGTTTGACAAGATTAAAAACTATGATAACACCTTATGGTTCATGTCTGTAACTTTTGTCAAATATCTTGTCTTGTCATGGTGATGGTGTGAAAAAAAGATGTCTGGTTACTTAATTTTAAACAAAAAGTTAGTTTCACTGAATGTAAAAAAAAAATGTAATTTATGGATGACGACGTTAAGAATCTCGTACTAAGTTTTATTTTGAATTTTCTTTTTAGATAAGTTTTAAGTATTAAATATTTTCTCTTGTACTTATTTTCAATTAAAAGCAATTTTACAGCTTTAAAAATATATTTAAGAACTCTCCTACACTTTCACTTCTCCTTGATGTCTAATGGACTATTGTGTCGTTTTTATGGTTAATTTGATGAGGCAAAGCTAAGGAGGGACATTTAAGCAAATAGTTGCTAACAAATTGCATTTGAAAATGATTTATGATTTTTTATCATTTGAGTTATTTTTACAATTCTATTGTTTTATTAATTTCTTTAATTTTTATAATTTAAAAGTTTTAATGAGATGTTAATACTTTAATTTTTTTTAAAATTAATTACCATTGGATAATATTCTGGTTAAACTATTAAAATCACAAACTGATACATTGTTAGTTTGTTATTATGACCCCAAACTATCTTCGGTCAACTCCATGTTCAACGAAACAGAATTGGTGGTTGCTTCTCTATTTATTCACACAATACATTTGTAATAATTGGAAGAAAATCTGATAAATCAGATCGTGAATCTCTATTTTAACTTCAATTTATCGAAATAGAGACATCGTAATTTTCATCTAATAATTTTGAAATGTTATGCCCAATCTTTTGGAGATACTAACTGCATTAGTACATGAAATTTGAGTGAAATAGTTCAACTTACTGAAACACAAACGAGACATCATCAATGGTAAATTTAATATTATGAATTAATATATGTTAGAGAATTCCAATTCTTGTGATTTAAGAATATAAATAGAAATTAAGTTTAATTATATTTACAATTTAACAAAATTCATAAATTGAGTTGTCACATCAACAAAAAAAAAGCTAAGTTGTTACAGGCTTCATAAATGAAGAATTATAGTACTTCATTTCAAAATGATAAAGCTTATAACACCAAAGAAACGAAAATGTTTAACCACTATACATTACTAGAAGAAAGCATTTTAGCCGGTTATGAAATTGGTGGCTAACATCCTTAGTCACCGAATTAGCCATCGAATTAGCCACGAAAAATAAATAGTAGCGAAAATTCTAGTCGCAAAGCAGTTAGCTAGTGATTTTAAAATCGATGACTAAATAGCCACTGAAATTATAATTCTATTCAGTCATTAAAAATTTGGTAAGCATTGGAGACCAATTTTGCAACTGAACTTTTGGTCGCTAATTTGGTGGCTAATAGGAACAAATTTTAATTTAACAAAATGATTTTCAGTCGCTTATTCAATCACAAATAGGTATGTTTTTTTTAATTTAATTAAAATAGTATTGGTGGCTAAATCAACCTGCTTATATTCAATTTTATACCTACATATAAATGCAAAATATTTAATTACTAAATAATAATAAACTCCAACATATAATATAGTAAAAAGTAGTTTAATACATGATCCAACATAAAACCAAAATGAAATTAGTTCTAAATACATCTACAAGTTTTAAAAGTCATCATACAATTCAGCCTAACTAATATTCATGTGGACTACCATCAATACAATGGTCTACTACATCATCTCCATTGTTAGGAGGAGAAGCGTCTGACATAATATTCTTCAACTAGATGTGTTGTAAAACAAGTTTCTTATGCTCTTCTTGTTGGCGTATGTGTTCCTTCTATTGCTCATTATCTTGCATCAACTGCGCCATCTTTTCTTCAAATGTCTTGTCCTTAGCTTTCAGTTCACCATTTAATTTCTAAATAGTTTCACGCATTTCTTGTATTTGATGAACCATTGGAGCTTGGCTGGTACTAGAGTGAGCACATGTAGGAGTAAAATTTTTGCTCAATACACCAAGTCCATATACATTCCCCTTATTTCCTCCTCCAAAAACAACACTATATATTTCATTATCATCAATGGAAGTAATAGAAGAGTTTTCTGAAGATCTTTCATTACTTTGATGTAGTTGGGCTTCTTCTCGGCGTTGAACAAATGTTTCAAATTTTATTCCTATGACAACATTATTTTTGCCGAGAAAATGAGAATTAATGTTGTTATTAGATGTATTGGTAAGAGGCATTAATTTGCACACTGATGTTGTGACCGAAGCTACCTGTCTAACTTCTTCTTTGGTCAATATGATTTGATTTCTTTAGATTTTGTCACATATAAGCGGTAAAATTTCTCACTGGGGATGCCCAGGTCCCCTTCTCCATCCTTCTTCCTCTCTAATTCTTGTCATGCTCACTCCATGTCTCTCTCAAAATCTTCACACCTCTCACACACACTCCTTTCCACATAACATTTATTTATAATATCTAAAGCCAAGAAGCTCTCTGTTTGTTACCTCAACTTCACTTTTCATTTTATTTATCTAATTAAACCAAACCATAGAGATGGAAGATCAAAGGAAAGGATACAATAAATGATCCAAAATTTTCAAGCATGGTTAAATAAATTCAAAGCTTATAAAAGTATTTAGACAAAACTATTTTTAATCAGGCTAAGAACTAAAAAAATCCAAAAAAATAGAAATAAAGACCTTATCCACAAAAACTAAACAAGTAATATGTAGCACTAAATAAAGAAAAAAAAAATGAACATGGAGATACATACCCCAAAATTATTTCCTTACCTAGCACCATTGCTCTTGGAAAACAAATATATCAAAGAATGTTACTTATGCCTTTTAAAACCCAAATACATATAGGAGACCATCAAAACCAAAATCCTCAAACTGACAATAACCCTCAATTATACACAAAAGGAAAAATAATTAAACCAATTTCAAAAAGATTAATCAAACAGGAACTAAACCCTAATTTACATAGGTCAAAAAGTGAGATAATCTAACTTTGATTGAATCGCTGTGAAGAGATTGGAAGCAATGTAGAATGAGTGGACCCCAATCCTGGAGATGTCAAAATTAGAATGCAGATAACGATAAGTGTCAAAGACCAGAAAAGGGACTTGCGACTTACCAGAGCTCCACCTACTAGAGCGATGAGTGAGACCAGAGAAGAGAGTCACGGCTAGAGAGAAAGCCACACGACTGGAAGAATGCTAGTGAACGAGACATATAGTTGGAAGATGAATAAAAAATAGAGGAAGAGAAGAATGAGTTTCGAGCAAACAATAAAACTCAAAATTTAGAGCACACAATGAACCGCCGCCAAGAACGTAAGACAAAAATTTTAAAATTTTTAGTAGAAATTTAAATTTGTGAAACTAAATAATTTAGTTAACCACAATGTATTGATATAAAATTTACTTCTCATGAATTTAATCTGATTAGATATTAATTTTTTACTTTTTAAATAAAAAATCACCCGTTCATTTAATGTCATTAGTCAAATAATAAAATTTAAAATAAATCAGTGAGAAATTAAAAAAAATCATAATATAATAAATACATGTTTATGAAAGAATGTAAACCTCTTTAATGGTCATTAAATTAGTTTATATTAGACTTAGATGGATGATAATGACTTCGATGAAAAAAAATTAAATATATTAAATTCATCTTAAATTTGTTAACACAAATAAGTAGAGTTTCAGTATATTTTTTATAATATTTAAATTTAAAATATATTTTTCACCAAATTATAAACTTCTCCTAATTGGTGGTGATGGTGATGTTAGTGATGAAGGTAGTGAAAACAGTGGCATTGGTGGTGGTGGTGGTGATGTTAGTGATAAAGGTCGTGAAAACAGCGGTGCTAGTGGTAGTAGTGGTGGTGATGATGTTGGTTATGGTGGTGGTGGTGATGTTGGTTATGGTGGTGGTGGATGTGGTTGTGGTGATGATGGTGGTGTTGGTTGTGGTTGTGATCGTAGTGGTGCTAGTGATGAAGGTGGTGCTGGTGGATATGGTGCTAATAGTGGTGGTGGTGGTGGTGATGGTGATGGTAGTGGTTCTAGTGGTGGTGGTTGTGGTTGTGGTAGTGATATTGTTGTTGTTGTTGGTGTGTGTGTGTGTGTGTATATATATATATATATATATATATATATATATGTATATATATATATATATATATATATATATATATATATATATATATATATATATATATATTAATAACACAAGTTATACAAGAATTACATTTAATCTCAACAAATAGGGTTAATTCTCCATGGTGGAGAACCTAGGGTTTAGAAATAAAATAGATAAGGAAGAAATGAAAACCAAAGAGAAGATGCAAGCCTTCTCCCAAGGTTTTTGGCAGCCATTCCATGCTCCACTTGCACCTCCCATTTGCGTCTCCATCTCCAAATCGCAACCCATCATCCTCTCCAACCCCAAAAGGGGGAAAACAACCATGAATGGAGGAGAAGACCCAAGGTGGTGTGGGAGAGCTTTCCAACACCCCCAACATCTTTCAAGAGGCTCTCCAAGCACCAAAAAATGCTTCTCTATCATGCAAAATGAGGAATCCAACAAAACTCTCAAAGAAAACATGATTAAATACGCATTTTTGACATATTAGCATTGCCACTATTCAACCCCAATTTCCATCACTCAGCACAATTATTTCTCATTAACTGGAGCTCAACACCACTTTTCCACCGCTCATCCCTGGGGTGCTCAGCCTCATAAATGTTGGCGCTCAACCACAGGCAATTTGACAACATTATGTATTTGAAGCACTGAGTGTGATCTTAGTGGCGCCCAACGCAAGTATTTAGTATTTTTTGGTTATTAAATTCAGTTATTATTTATTACTTTTTTAATAATAGTCTATGATTTAGTCACTAATTTTTTGTAACTGATAATTCAGTCACTAAATTAGTCACTAATTTAGAAAAATAAGTTCGGTCACTAATTTAGTGACTAGTAGTGACTGAAATTTTTAGTCATAATTTATTGACTAGCAGTAACTAAAATTTTTGGTCACTAAATTTGGTCAATATTTATCATTTTTCTAGTAGTAACTAAACGATTCAACTTGTTAGGTAGATGATGTCGAAAACATGTTTTTGCGACATGAACTCGTCTCGTGCTCATTAGTCATTAACCATATCTATGATGATAGGTTTTTCCATGGTAGTTATAGAACTTCCACCGACATACTTTGTATCCATTCACCATGTAGACAAACAAAATTAAAAGAGTCTTTGAATGTGTATTAGTAATGTACTCTTAAGTTGGAAAAACACATACCTCTTGAATATTAAGAGAAGGAAGATGGTTGTTCACTAAGGTGAAGTTTTTGAAATGAATGCTCTTCTAGACTTGTTGAACATATTGTATGGAATAGTTATGAAAACCTAATATATAACATTCATAGAATATAAAATATATTCGAGTATCATATGCTTGATTGATTGATATGAGCCTTTAATTTGGCATAATTACAATGTATAAACAAGTAGGGAACACAATCAATTGTATTGCATTGTACATCCAATTCAAAGTTTTGTTGGTGCTTTCAAACCGACTCACCATGGGTTTGAATTTAGTTGAGTTGAAATTTTTTTTAAATATTTTCAATGTAAATGAAACTCAATATGACTTACTTAACTCGATAGTTAAACGAATTTAAATTGAGTTAGAAGTTAACTTACCAATGATAATTCTTTATTTTTTTTACAGATTTTTTATAACTTATTATTATAATTATTTACTAGTTCTTATTGTAAGACTTTTTTTTTTCTATTGATCCATTATATTAGTTATTTTTCTCAAATCTCAACACATTGTTAATTTATTTTGGTTTATAAGGTGTCATCAATGGTCTCTTTCTCCTTCCGATCTCTGTTGTAAAATTGAGGAGTTCAGATTTAAAAATAAATTTTTTTACCATTATTATCTTCCTCTAAATATAAATTATTTAAGGATAATTTTCAAAATATTACTATAAAGACAAATTTCATGTTTCTTTATTTGGAGGAAGACAAATTCAAAGGTTATTTACTGAATTAAGTTAGATATATAAAATTTAGAAGATAAAAAGGTAGTAATATAAACAAAATAATAATAATATTATTATTATTATTATTATGATTATTAATATGTTTGATGCATTTATTCGTTCCTAATATTTCGTTTGGATTGGGTGGTTGAAATATATGATTGTGATCGATGCAAAACCATCTTCAGCTTTAATGCTATCAGCTTTTCGTTGCCAATATGTATTCATTTACTCACACCCCAAAAGTCACGGTTATTCTGCCATGCCCTATTCAACCTAATAATTTCACACAAAATTTCTGATTCAGATAAACTCAAATAATATAATATAATATTACTTATTTTTATTTTTATAAATTGTTCAAAACCAAATTCTCAATTTGTACACAAACTTGTTTTACATAACAATTTATTTATTTTTTCTATTCACATTTTTAACTTCTACAACATGTATGAAAAAATTTACTCAAAAATACTTTAGAAAATCATATAACTAAAAGAAAAAAAAATTGAAATTACTAGGAACCATAAATGTATTATAAACAACCATAATAATAATCCAAAATTAATTTCTAAAGAAGAATGAATGACCATTTTCTAATGTGTTAACTCTATTAGTTGAAATTTATACCAGACTCATTAGTTTATACATGACATGCATCAAATAGAAAATGAAACTCTTCACTTACATGAACTTGGTTGAATATATTGAAAATATGTGTCGTGCAACATTTCTTTAGTTTATAGTGGCATAATTCTACACACGTTTCCAATATCAATGCATGGCTGTCCCCAGACAACGCATGCAGTTGAGGGAAAGGTTGACATCAATTGTCAGTCTCTGCTGTGACGTTGGTTAAGGTTCTGTTGTCAAAATCTCTTCATAAAAAAATTTAGAATATAAAGAGAAAAATGTTTTCGATGCAATGACATGAATAAAAAAACATTAAACAAAGTGTTTCAGAATAGAATGGGACTACTGTTTTGTTCACTGATTAGGACAAATCAAGAGATTGGAATGAAAGTTCATGAAGTCAAATACTAAATCCAAAAATAGCTTTTAAAGGGGATTTTGACAGCAAGGATTTCCTGGTTAAATTTCTCTTCCCCTGTATTCTTTTCATCTTTTTCATTTTTCTGGCTATGGTATTTCCCTTTCTACTTGTATTATTTAACAACATTATTGAACTTGAATGTGATGCTTTTCAATGATACGTTTCCCCTAACTGCACCTTAAAATTTCCCATGGATATTAAAATTGATTTGAAAAAAAAAATGAAGACAGTTTTTGTGGCTCAACGTACATGGACCTCATATGTATGTTTCATTTCATATTCTTTGAGCAGGTTTCATCTTTGTATATCAGAAAAAAACTATGTCAAGTTCACCATTAAGTCCAAGGAACGACGACTTTGAATCCTCCACAAGCTTTAGAAGTGTCAAATTCACATGTTTTACCTGTACTTTGATGAAAAAAACCCAAAAAAGATTACTGTACAACATAGTACTACTTTTGTGTCACATGATTTTTGGGAAAGACTACACTGAAAACTAGTTTCAATATTTTGTGGTTGAGCATGTAATTGTCAAATCTTTTCGTGTACCTAATAGCCATAGCCTGTATATATATGTATATGTTCTCTTTGTCTACTAGAGGAGTGAAACTAAATAGTTTTACTTCTAGCCAACAACTATGGGTTCAGATAGATCAAGATCCGTGAGGTTTGCAAGCTTTTTCCTTTTGACATTAACCTGAAAACTTGTTCATATAACTTGCTCATATAGTTAGAATTTAATGTAACATGCTGGTGTATAAGTCTCTGTGATTATAATTTTGCAGGACTTGGTTATTTTCATCATTGTTTTTTCATTTCATTTTGGGGCTGAAATTCAGTTGTGTGTGTGTGTGTGTGTAACCAGATTTCAAGATGAACTTGAGACAAACAAGTTAATGGAGAACAAAGAAAAGCACTTGTCATTGGTGGCCTATGAGGAGATGAGTGAGAAACACAAGGTTGAGAAGGATGCTATAGGAAAATCAGGTGATGGAAGAGAACTTTCCAGAGTCTTCTCAGAGGACTATGATTCAACACAGATTTTGATATTGGATCCAAGGGGACCTACAATAAATACATGGAATAAAATTTTCTTAGCAGCATGTTTGCTTTCACTGTTTGTGGATCCCCTTTTCTTTTACTTGCCAGTGGCTAAGAAAGAGAAGTGCATTGATATGTCAACTGGTCTTGAAGTGTTCCTCACCATAATCCGGTCTCTGATAGATGCATTTTACATTATTCAGATTTATTTTCGGTTTCAAACAGCTTATATTGCTCCTTCCTCTCGTGTTTCTGGTAGAGGAGAGCTTATCATAGACTCTTCAAAAATTGCATCAAACTACATGCGAAAAGACTTCTGGCTTGATCTTGTGGCTGCTCAACCACTTCCACAGGTATCTCTTCCTCATACAAAATTTGCATTCATTTTTCCTCTCATTCAAAAATTTCTGAAATTTGTAATTCATATACACATTTTAGGTATTAATTTGGGCCGTAATTCCAAATCTAAAAGGGTCTCAAATGATTGCTTCAAGGCATGTTTTGCGCCTTGTTTCCATTTTCCAGTACCTCTTGAGGTTGTATCTTATTTATCCTCTGTCATCTGAAATCGTCAAGGCAAATGGGGTGATGATGGAAAAAGCATGGGCTGGGGCAGCATATAATCTCATGCTCTATATGCTGGCTAGTCATGTAAGTTACTGTTCCAAATAATTCTCTGCATAAGAACAAGAACTTACGTTGGACTTTGTCTGTTCTATAGCTTCCAAATTAACTCTTCCTCTATTTTACAAAGGTTTTAGGATCCTCTTGGTACCTGTTGTCAATTGAACGCCAGAATGAATGTTGGAAGAAAGCTTGTACACTGCAGTACCCACAGTGCCAGTATCATTATCTTGATTGCCAAAGCATGGCTGACCCAGATAGGATTGCTTGGTTAAGATCAAGCAATCTCTCAAGCCTATGTGATCAGAACAGTGATTTCTTTCAATTTGGAATTTTTACTGATGCTCTAGATTTGGAAATTACTGCCTCAAAATTCTTCAACAAGTACTATTACTGTCTTTGGTGGGGACTAAGGAATCTAAGGTAACTTAGTTTTCTTTTATCAGAACACACAACAATTTTTTTGTATCTTGGTTTATCTAAAGTTTGTGAATTGTGATATTCTAACCATTAATACTATGTCAAATTTGCAGCTCCGTGGGACAAAATCTCTTGACAGGCACACGTGTTGCAGAGATCAATTTTGCTGTGATCATTGCAGTTCTTGGATTGGTGCTTTTTGCATTACTCATTGGAAATATGCAAGTAAGTCTATGTTGTCAGTGTTCCAATGTGCCGCAAGCCTAAGAACTTGAAAGTTTTTAGCTTAAAACACTCATTGTAGTATCATCCTTTTGATATAACTGAAATTCTCACCAACTAACAGACATACTTGCAATCCACCACCACGCGGCTCGAAGAATGGAGAATAAGAAGAACAGATACGGAAAGATGGATGCGTCACAGGCAGCTCCCTCGTTATCTGAAGCAAAATGTAAGACGTCATGAACAATTCAGATGGGTTGCTACAAGAGGAGTTGATGAGGAAACTATTCTCAGAGACCTTCCCACAGATCTAAGACGTGACATCAAACGCCACCTTTGCCTCAATCTAGTTCGACAAGTATGTTCTTTTGTCTACCTCTTTGCTTTCTCCTAAACAGTTTTGTGAATTGTAAAAGTTTCAAACAATCGCTTCATGACATCTCCTGCAAGAGTATTGTTGCGTTTCTTGGGAAACAAGGAACTGAGAATGAACTATTTTTTGGTTCACGGCAGGTACCATTGTTTGATCAAATGGATGAGAGGATGCTAGATGCAATATGTGAAAGGCTGAAACCTTCTCTTTTCACTCCAGGGGCTTGTGTGGTTCGCGAAGGTGATCTTGTGAATGAGATGATTTTCATTGTTAGAGGACGCCTAGATTCTTGCACCACGAATGGTGGCAGAACAGGTTTCTTCAACTCATGCAGGCTTGGCTCCGGTGACTTCTGCGGTGAAGAGCTTCTGCCATGGGCCTTGGACCCTCGTCCAACGGTTGTACTTCCTTCCTCAACTCGCACGGTGAAAGCCATCACTGAAGTGGAAGCCTTTGCACTCATTGCTGGGGACTTGAAGTTTGTGGCAGCACAGTTCAGAAGGTTGCACAGCAAGCAACTGAGGTATACTTTTAGGTTCCACTCCCATCAGTGGAGGACTTGGGCTGCATGCTTCATACAAGCAGCATGGTTCAGGTATAAGAGAATAAAGGAGACGAGTGAGCTGAAGAGAAAGGAGATTATGATGATGGCTTTTGTGCCTGGAAATGGTACTGAACATTTCTCTGCACCTCTGCAGGCTCCAATGGGCACTATGTATGCTGCAAAACTAGCATCCAGCCCAAGGAAAGGTAGAAGCCTGAGATATGGACCTGAACTTGACATTCTTGGCTCACTGAGGAAGCCCCTTGAACCAGACTTCACCGATGATGATGATGATGATTGAAACATGAAAGCATTGAACATGTTGTTCATTTGGGGGCATGTTCATTAGTGTGTATGATCGGAAATGAGTATGTGGTTCTTGTTAGTTCTAGTAGACTTTGTAACTGTGAAGGAGTCCTTATGTTTTAGAATAGGACAAAAGGATGGAAATAAAGTAGATATGAGGCAAATTTTTTGTATGAATAAACGAGTTCACCTTTGTACATCATTCTATACTCTAATTCTAGTATAGTCTATTTGTAGTTTAGTTTGGCCTATAGTTTACCTTCCCTCACACAGGTAATAGACCTTTGTTAAATAAAAAAAAATGGCTTCTGCATGTTTGGCATATGACAAGTATTATTATTTATCTACATAAATAAACATATGACATATTTTTAGTATGAGAACTGCTATAAGATATCAAGAAAAGCAAGAAATTTTCTGAAGGGGAGAAACTTAGTTAATATTGAAGAAAAAAAGAAAGATCTGTACATGGTAGTATGTCAAATGAGGAAGGAGAAGAAGTGCAAGGGCCCTAGACTACAAGGGTGGACTTGCCCACATATGAGGGGAATGATCCACTAGGATGGGTATCAAGAGTAGAGAAAAATTTTGAGATTCAAAATATCACTTCAAGGAAAAAACTTGGTTAAATTAGTCTTTTGGTCCCTCTATTTATCATGAAATTTCAGTTTGGTCCTCAAATTTTTCGTTGTCTCAATTTGGTTCTCATTTTCTTAAAAATGACTCAATTTGGTCCTCACCGTTAACTTTGACCAAACGGTGTTAAAGTCAACGTTACATGTCAATTTCTGTTTTTTTTTTATTTTATTTATTTTTTAATATTTTTTAATATTTTTTTTAATATTTTTTTAATTTTTGACATGTGTCACTTCACAGTTGTGCCACGTGTCAAAGTGACTCAATTTGGTCCCTATATTTGTTTTTAGTTTCAATTTAGTCCTAATTTTTATAAAAATGAAGTAATATTGTCCTTCCTTAAATTGACACTAAATTTACCTTTTTATAAATTTTATGATGATATTCTTACTAAAATTAATGATTTTAGTAAATATATCTATAAATATTTTAAATTAACTTTAAATTCTACACAAAACATTAGACTTTGATGTTGTTTTGAACTTCAAATTTAGTTCCTAAACTTATGTGTGGTAAGTTATTTGATTTTTAATTTTTATTAAGTTTGTATAATATGATACACTTGATGCCTTTATATATGATGACAAAATTGTTAACTTTTGAAATTAAGTTTGGGGTTTAACTTTGTTTAATAATAAAACTAAAAATAAAACTTATTTAAAAATATTTCTATAAATATTTAATAAAAACGTCAATTTTATTAAGAATATCATCATAAGTTGTATACAAAGATTAAATTGAGTCTCAATCTAAGGAGGACAATATTGCTTCATTTTTACAAAAATTGGGACTAAATTGAAACTAAAAACAAATATAGGGACCAAATTGAGTCACTTTGACACGTGGTACAACTGTGAAGTGACACGTGTCAAAAATAAAAATTAAAAAATATATATTAAAAAATTCAAAAAAACCAGAAATTGACACGTGGCGTTGACTTAACACCATCTGGTCATATTTAACGGTGAGAACCAAATTGAGTCATTTTTAAGAAAATGAGGACCAAATTGAGACAACGAAAAACTTGAGGACCAAACTGAAATTTCATGACAAATAGAGGGACTAAAAGAGTAATTTAACCAAAAAACTTTGCTTGGCTTTCATCAACACGGAGGGGAAGGGAAGCCATTGCTTGAATTTTTGGAGACAAAAGTCCAAGAACCCATCTTGGGAAGAATTTGCAACAACATTGAATGGAGATTTGGAGGCAACTTTTCCAATTTGTTTGTGGGTTTTGGAGGTTCAAAAGGTATAAAAAGTGTACTCCTGACCAAAGCAATGAATCATGATGATGATTATGATGAGCTTCATCTTGCTCAACTATTTGTTTTAGAAGATGTGCATAGTGGGAGAAGGTTGTGGAAGCACAAGCACTAGAGCCACCACAAGGGTTGGTGCAATGGCCAAAGGGCAAGTCCAAAGCATCCATGTAGGAAGATATTTCAACAATACACGACTAGATTCCTGAATTCAACATTGAAGACAAAGTTAGGGAAAAAGAAGGGGTACTTGAAAGTGTCAGAATATCGAGACAAAATAGAGTATACTATATGACATAATTTTTGTGTTTAGAAGAGCTTGAAGCTTGACTTTGCACTCTTCAACCTCCTTGTCGGGCCGCATAACATATCTTTAACATAAATATGAGAGATGGAAGGAAATATACAATAAAGAGACGAATTAAAGGAGATATCTTGGGAGTAATTATTGAGATTCCTAATTAAAGACATTTATACACATTAATATCCCCCCTTCAAATGGATGTTGGTAAGTTAACCTGCAACAATTTGTCAACAAGAAACTAGTGACATTGTCTAGTCATAGCTTTGGTAAATATATCAACAACTTGAAGATCATTAGAGATGTAAGGGAGAAAGATTTTTTTTTAATCAGCAATGATAAATATGAATTGAAAATGGACAATAAGGATGCCCCAACCCTTAAAAAAAAGAAAAAAAGAAAGAAAGAAGAAGGAGAAAGATACTTTCATTTACAAGAGTAAACCCAAACAACTACTCGTAAAACAAAACATAGAAGAAAAGATAAAGGCCCACGAAAATCCCAATAGAATAACAAGGACCTTTTACATCAAAGCTTTCACTATATCAGCATTCGAGGTTAAAACCTTAAAAACATGACTATTGGCATCTGCGTGAAACCTTGGTAATACATCCTAGTCCTGAGCATATTCCTTCAATAGGTAGCATAACATCCTTCCTTCCAGTTTTACTAATGAATCTGCATTAGAAAACCCGGAAACACAGGAAAAAAGGTGTTGTTTTGTATAAACCCTTATGTGTTAAACAAACCATGAAACTCAAATCATCATTCACCTTGTTGTTTTTCTGCTTAATTAAAGGAGGAATATACATTTAAAGAATGAATAGACATGTGATTGGGCATAAATACCAATCAGAATAAGAGAAAGTAGTCATTGAATACTTATTCGTGATCCATGCCCAAACTCTAGTTTGTGTTAATATAAAAACTTCCTCATCATCTACTTTTGCATTTCTAAAAATGACATTATTTCTATGATCCAAATGTCCCAGACAATAGCCAACCACATGCATCGACACACCTGATTACGTTTATTGCTAAGTCCAATAAGCTCAAACTGCTAAAAAAAATGACTCAATGTCTCATTAGTAACATCACACAAAACACATGTATTGCTTCCTAACCGTACTCCCCTATTATTCAGATTATCACATGTCGACACTTTATTAATAAGCACTCTCCATGCAAAAAATTAACTTGATGGCAAACTTTTAGTTTTCCAGAACACATCATATCTAAATCCTGGGTGAGCACTACTTTCGAACATTAACATTCTGTAAGCTAATTTGACTGTGTATTCTTGTGTTTCGTCGTCCCTCATCATCCTTTTATTTATATAGATTTGTCCCTTCTATTTGTTTGGCCAAGTCAGAAATCATAGTTTTCTCCCACTAAAACCAACATCTTGTCCAAGGTATAGACCACATCCCAAAAACCAAAATCCCCTAAAGTGCCTTGCTTCAAGATTGTATTCGTATATAGTCTTGGATACATTTCCTTTAGCGGTTTCTCCCCAATCCAAATATTCTACCAAAACTTTATTTTATTACCTTCACCTATGCTCCATTTTATGTTTATGGTGAACCATTATCTCTTTGTCTACCACCAGTTATTCTCCTAATATCTCTCCACCATTAAGACTCGTGATTTGAATCCTTACCGTCATCTAAAGTTCTCCATGATCCATACTTAGATTCTAAAATGTCTTTCCATATCCTTGTATGATCCTTTCTAAGTATCCACTTCCATTTTCCCAATAAAACCATGTTAAAACATTTTAAATCCTTTACTCCAAGACCATCCTCTTCTTTAGATTTACTAATGGAATTCCTCTTTACCCATGTAATCTTCCTTCCTTCCTAACCCCCACCCTCATAGGAAGTCAATTTGTTTTTCTTTAATTGTTTTCTCCAAACTAACAGGAATTTTAAACAATGATAAGTAATATAGAGTTATAGAAGATAATACCAAATTTATGAGTATTACTCTACCAGTATAAGATATATACTTTCCTTTCCAAATAGTTAGTCGTTTTCTTCTTTTTGTGATCATATCTTGCCAAAAATCTTTTCCCCTATGGTTTGCCCCTATTGGTATGCCCAAATATTTAAAAGGCACCTTCATAACACTACAATTCAAAATGTTTGACCATGTTATCCTGAACGCCCATGCTTCCTAGTTTACTTTTGTTAAAGTTGATCTTAAGGCCAGACACTATTTCAAAAGCATCTAAGGATACTCTTTATGACCACGATGTTTTGTTTGTATGTAAAGGAGAGAGATGACATTGTTGTTCAAGGCTTCACGATATAATGACAATCCACTTCAATATGCTTTGTACGTTTATGGAACACATGATTTGTAGCAATTTGAATAGTACTTGTATTATTAGTATGAAGAGTTATAGGAATAGATTATGAAAAACCAAGCTACTCCAAAAGACGACATAACTACACAACATCAGCAACAACAAACGACATTGAACGATATTCAGCCTTAGTAGAAGATTTAGAAACACGATCTTGTTTCTTACATTTCCAAGAAATTAAGGCACCGCCAAGAAACATACACTAACTTTTAGTAGACCTACGAGTATATGGGTATCCTACCCAATCAACATCGCTTTACGCCATAAGTTGTAAAGTGGAGTCTTTGGGAAAGAATAATCCACATGTAAGTGATCCTATAAGATAACGAATAATGTGTCGAACAACAGAAAAAAGAAGATGTCAAGGAGCCGACACAAACTAGCTAGATGAACAACATACAAAATTTCAGGTCTAATAGTTGTTAGGTAGATAAGGCTTCCTACCAAACACTGATAGAGAGTGGGATCAGGAAAAAAATCTCCTTCATCCTTCATGTATTTAACATTTACTTCCATAAGAGTATGAACTGAAGTCTTTCCATCTAGATCCACCAAATTGATCAAATCTTAAATGTATTTTTGTTGATTTTAAAAAATGCTATTGGATCGATGATGTACCTCCAATCCTAAAAAGTATGCGAGTTGAACAAGATCTTTCAATGTGAAATGTTACATGGAGCTCAACTTGCAACTTAGTAATTAACCCATGATCAGTACTCGTAATGATGAGATAATCCACATAAAACAAAATGAGAACGATACTCGTAGGAGACTTGTGAAAAATGAGAGAATAATCATATTGACTCAATGTGAAGCATAACTTAAGTAGTAGTACAAAACTTCTCAAACCAAGCTTGAGGGGACTTTTTAAGGCCATACAAAGATTGTCGTAGTTTACAAACATCAATAGAAGTAGAAGGACCAGAAGGAAGTCTCATGTAAATTTCTTCTTTTAGATCATCATGAAGAAAAGAATTCTTAGCATCTATTTGATGCAGTGGCCAAGATTGAGAAACAATAATAGCAAGAATGGTCTGAATTGTAGTCATCTTAGCAACATGAGCAAATGTCCTATCATAACCAATCCCATACTCCTTTCTATTACCAAGAGCCACTGATTGAGCTTTTTTGTAATCCAAAGAGCTATCAGAACAAAGCTTGATTGGGAACACCCATTTACTTCCAATAGGTTTGACCATAGGAGGATAAGACACAATGTCTCAAGTGTGATTTTCTTGAATTGCTTGTAGTTCTTCTTGCATTATCTTTTTCCAACATTCATGTTCCATAGCTTGTTTATAACTAGAAGGAATAGAAATAAAAGACAAGGTAGTGGATAAAGGGACATGTGTAAAGAAACCATATCAATTAGGAGGTTAAAGCAACGAGTGGACCTACAAAGAGGTAAGATAGACAAGACAAGATCTAATGTAGGAGTAGTGACAAGATCAAGTGTCAAGGCAAAATCATGAAGGGTATCAGTAGGTTGGTAACAATGTCTTTCATATACAAATCCAGGCTTGAATTACCCTATAGTTTATGGAAGAATCTGAAAAAATGGAGCATGAGAGATAAAGAAGAAGATGAGGGGACAAGATATGAAGGAAAGAAGTACCGTGTTTCAAAGAAAATTACATTCCTTGAAACTCTAATGCGACAAGACTAATGATCATAACAAACATACCCTTTTTCAGTAAGAGCATAGCCAAGAAAAACACACTTAATAGGTTGGATAGTTAGTTTGTTACGTCATGAGTAGGAAGATGTGCAAAACTAACACTAGCAAAAAGTATGAATATCAGAGTAGGAAGGAAAATGCCTAAACAACTTAAAGAAAGGAGAAACATTATGTAGAGTAGGAAAAAGTAACATATTTATCAAATGAACAATCATAGAAAGCGCTTTGCACAAAAAACGAGGAGGAACATAGGATTCAACAAGAAGAGTACGAACAACATCAAGAAAGTGACGGTTCTTTCTTTCGACAACACCATTTTGTTGTGGTGTGGAAGGACAAGAACATTGTGATATAATTCCCTCATTTTGAAGAAAACTATGAAAGTCATTACACATATATTCATCTCTAGAATTCGATCTTAAGATTTTTATGTGAGCAGAGAATTAGGTCTTAAGAAATTAGACAAAACATTGAAAAACAGAAAAAACTTTGGTTTAGCTCGAAGAAAATATACCCAAGTAAATCTACTATAGTCATTTATGAAAGTAACAAAATACTTATAAATTGCATGAGAAACAACATGTGAAATCCCTCAAACATCACTATAAATAATGTCAAAACAATGATGGGCACAAACTGCATTATGTGGAAAAGGTAAAATTTTACTTTTGTCAAGTTTGCATGTAGTACAATCAAAAGAAAATGAAGAAACTTTATTACCCAAAGAACTAGATTTGAACAAGGTACTCAACACCTGAAAATTTGGATAACTGAAATGATTATGCCACATTTTACTGACCTTTCTATCATCAATTCAAAATAGGGGAAGCAAAGGAAAATTAGGATAATTTAGGAAGGAAGATAAACATATCAGAAAGATTCGTCCCACTTTAGGTCCCTTCAGGATGATCTTCTCGGACAATTGATTATGTACAATGCAACCAAAACGAGAAAATTGAACATTATAACCATGATCAACTAATTGACCAATAGAAATAAGATTTGTAGGAAGACCGGGTGACACAAAAACATTAGGCAAAGAAGGGGAATTATCACCAATAACATTAATATATAAAAAAGTGTCATCTACTGTATGAATTTTCTGATGACCATCATAATTTTTCACATTAGATAGAGACACCGGAGAATTTGTCATACGGTTAGATGCTGCAAAATCAAAGTACCAAGGTTTTGAGGAAAATTATGAATTACTTGAGAGGCCAAAAGTTGAAAATGCATACATAATCATCCGTTGTACCATTTCAAGGGTAAGTGTGTTTGTAGGAGGTGTAGGAACAAAAGCAAAAGCAGGCAATATAGCAACACTTGAAACACCAACAAAGGCATGATAAGTAGTTCCTTACTTCTGTTTAGGACGAATTGGACAAGCTGCGATAGTATGCCCTCGCTACTTGCAGTAGTTACAACACTTTTGTGTGCAAGCCTTTGCAGTATGACCAAATCCTTTACAACTATAGCATTGGACAAAACACATATATCTGGTTTTATTCTTTCCTTGTGCTACATAGGCCACATTGTACGAGCAGTAGAACTGGTGTTATGTTCCATGGCTACGTGAGTTGCTATACGTTGTTTCTCGCAAAGAAGTTCACTCAAGCAAGCATCCAAAGTTGGCACTGGGTTGCGATTCATAAAATTACAGTTAGTGGCTTCAAAGTCAAATCGCAACTTCATTAAAAATTGATCTCTTTTGCTAGTCTTGTGCACAATTTGAATAACAAAAAGGGTTGCACCAAAAATACCATCATAAATAACATTGAAATATTCATCCCAAAGATTTTGAAAAGCAAAAAAATATTCTTGAATTGATAAACTCCCTTTTGTGAAATTAGCCATCTCATACTCCAATTGAGACCTTCAAGATGATAAATATTTTTCAAATAATCTCACATGTCCTTAGTAGTCTTATAAGGCCACATATTAATAATAAAATGACGCTTAACAAAGCTAAGTATCCAGGTCATGATTTGGGCATCTTTGGTTTCCCATTTTGCCAAATCTACTGCACTGGTAGGTGTTGGAAGTTTTCCTTCAATATGACCCCATAATTCTTTGCCTTTGGCAAATAGTTTAAATTGGAATTTCCAAACAGAATAATATTCGCCATTAAATCGAGCAAGATACAATTCAGATTAATCATAAGACATGATGAAGAAAAAACCTCCAATTAGGGCTTTTCAATTGCTGCTAGGATGGAGAAAAAAAAAACAAGGAGTTTCAAAACAAGACTCATACGCTTTGTGTGGTGGACATCACACCTTCTATGACGACTTCAAAGAAAGAACCAAGGTAGCACCAAGGAGAAGGAGGGCGGGTTCCAGTACTTGCAATCTTCTATGTAGCGAACTCACAAAACTTTTTGAATCACGATGAAACTCACGAAGAAGATGATGCCACACATTTTGTGTGTGGAGGTCATCACACCTTCTATAGCGTCTTAGAGAGAACCAAGACAACACCAATGAGAAGGAGGACGGGTTAGCGAACTCACAAAACTTTTTGAATAAGACGAAACTCACGAAGAAGATAACGTACAAGATGTCAATCACTCTAAGACACCCACAAGAATACAAGACTATTAAAGACAACCACAAGAATACAAGACTATAACCTATGAGAAGACAATGATTCAGAGACCAAGCTCTGTTACCATGTTAGAATATTAAGACAAAATAGAGCATACTATATGACACACGTTTTGTGTTTAGAAGAGCTTAAAGCTTGATTTTGCATTCTTCAGCCTCCCTTTCTTAAATAGGCAACATAACACATCTTTTATATAAATATGAGAGATTGAAGGAGATATACAATAAAGAGAAGGATTATAAAAGATATTTTGGGAGTAATTATCAGGATTCCTAATTAAAGAAATTTATACACATTAACAGAAAGTATACTATAAGGATAAAAATAAAAGCATACGTAGTTAACTGGTTAACAGTTAGCTGTTATCTAATATGAGGCAAAGACTTTTTGAAAAATTTTATATATTGTCATGTCAGGGAGAGTTAGGGGATATGTTTTTGTATTGATAGTCTTTTCCTGTTATGATAGGGAATGCCCTAAATGAAAGGATATTTTTCCTTTGTAATCTTTGGCTTTTACATATAATATTCTTGGGAGTTTATCTTTAGTTCTTTTTTGTCTTATTTTCTCATACATATTTTGGGTTCCTAACATACACTTAAATCAAATGTCATATAAAATTGAATAATAATTGTAATGGTGTTAATATTTTAACAAACATAGTCTCTTACTCCCATTTGAAAAAGTTCATGTGGCTTTTCTTGCTTCAACGACTAAATATTTCGTTGTAACGAAAATGACATAGTAGCAAGTGTTCTTTCATTCTTTATTGGATCCACACTATCATTATTATTGTGGAGAAACATTTACCCATTGCAACAAAATAGCATTGGTGATCGAATATTTGTGCCCAACTAACCACCTACTCAACTTAGTTAAAAGGTAGTTATCACATACATAAACCTAGTATAAAGTTGTGTTGGATAAAGTGTAGTTGACGTGGTATTTTGTGTGTTGTTTCACCAGGTGCCACAATTGACCATTGTGAGTAAAATGTATATGCTAGATGCCATTTTATAAAAGAACACTTGTCACCGTGTCATTTTTGTTACAGTAAAACCTTTAGCCGCTACAATGAGAAAAGCCACATAGAGTTTGTTAGATTGGAGTAAGAGACTATATTTGTTAAAATAACTTTACTCTAATTCTAAATGTGAATCAATACTCTTTTATATACATAAAATTTTATCACTTAATTTTTATGTCACTATGATAATACGATTATTAGTTGTCCCAATACTAAAAAAAGAATTAGTGTTAATTTAAACTAATTCTATATGGACACAAAATACTTTTGACACTTTTATTTAATTAAGTAAAAAGATTTATGTCATATGTTACATTGATTAAGTAAGCAGTAAATATTTTTTTAAATTAAGACAAAATTATATTGGTTAAACCCATATTGTTTGTTGGTAAATAAAATATTGGCTAAATTACTCTTTTGATCCTTGCTTTTTTCAAGAAGTGTCAAGTTGGTCCTCTAGGTTTTTTTTCTCTCAATTTGGTCCTGGTTTTTTAAAAGTGATTCAATTTGGTCCTTGCCATTAGTGTTTTCACAAATGGTGTTAAAGTTAGTGTCATGTGTCAATTTGTGTTTTTTTTTTAAATTTTTTTTGGATTAGTTTTTGAATTTTTACAACACATAGACAAATGTCCCATGTCCTTTGACCCCAAGTACACTCACACTCTCCAAAGCAAGAATTTAACCCAAATCTCACAACACTCTACTACAAGAATAGTCAAATACAAGCTTAAAGTGTTTTTGACTGGGGAATCTAAATCCGTGAACTTAGAGTTCATTATATTGTCACTAACACTCACTCCATAGCTTATGCTAGGTGATATGAGACTTTCCAAGATGTATTATTTCATCAACTCAACAAGATTATACAATTTGAAAATTAAAAAAAAAAAAGCTTTCGAATTGTACAATCTGAAACTAAAAGCAACCTTGAAAATATTACTAAATTGCATAATTTGGAATGACTTCCAAATTTTACAATTTGAAAACCAAAATTACTTTCGAATTATACACCAAAATAAAAAATAACTTTTCTAGATTGCTCAATCCTAAAGCAAAAAAATGATTGCACAATCACAACTTATGAATTGTACATTCTGGAAGTGCCCATGGATGCCCTTATAGAGTTGTTTGAGTCTCTCCGGTGACTATAACTTGTGAACCGATTCAAAGAATGGTTCACTCTTTGGAGGGGATGAGATATATCAATGAGAGTGAACTTGACATGGTATTGTTGGAATTCAACAAGGTCACATCCAAAAGTGACCTTTTAGAAAGCTTAAAACAAACTTAATAATAATATCTTTTTATTTATTAATAAAACAATTTATGTTAAAATGTATTATAATTTTATTTAAAATTTAAATTTTGAATTTTTTTGAGGTTTTTCTTCTTGGAGACCTAAATAATTATTACTAAACAAAATTAGACATTTTTTTCTTAGAGACCTAAAAGAGTTAATACTAAATAAAACTTTATAAACTTTTTTTTCTTGAAAGTCTAAAACAATCAGTACTAAATAAAACTTTCTAAGATTTTTCTTTTTAAACTTAAAGCAATGACTTTACTAAGGGATGTAAAAACAAGTTAACATGGCCTGCTTCAGCCTGACCCGTTAGTGGCCCAAAAAAAACAGGTCAAGTCGAGTTAACCCGTATAATAAAAACGGGTAGAAAAACCAAATCTGACCTGCAATTGGACAGGTTTGCGGGTTAACAGGCTGACCCGCCATCTTCAAAGAAACTACCAAAAACCCTAATTTGAAAAGGGCAAAGTCAAGAAAATCAAAGCCTAATATGGGGAAATCAAAGCAAGATTTGGGGAAATCAAAGCAATCAAGGCAAGATATATGGAAATCAAAGTAAATCAAGACAAGATCTGGGAAATTAAACCAAAATGGGTACAATCCTAAACATAATTAGAACAATCACAACGAAAATTATAGAAATTGGGACAAAATCAAGGGATGTGAGTGTGACGTCACAACATTGTTGTAGCTTACCTTAAATATGTGATGTGAGTGTGGAGGCTCAAGTGGTGGTGGCTTGCGTGAAGGTGGCTCGCGTGAAAGTGGCTCGCGTGGTGGTGGGGGCTCACGTGGTAGTGAGGGCTTGTGTGGTGGTGGTCATTAACAGTATTTTGTGTATGATGGTGGTGGCTCACAAGTCATAGTGGTGGTAGGGCAAATATTTCGTCTCTTTACGTTGTTTGTGGGTGAATTTATCTTTAATGGATGGGTGATGAGAATGCTGAAGCGTTGAGAGTGGGAGAGAAAGATGAAGTGCTGAGAGTGGATAAGGGAGATGAAGTGTTGCCGATGAATGAGATGAAGTAAATGAACGAGAGAAAAGGAAAGGGTTCTGGTTATGCTTAAGTAGAAACAGGTTGTGGGTTGGCTCGTACAAACCCACCGTGCAACCCATCGACCTATCGGGTTGTTAGTTTTGTTAGGCTGGGCTACAATGAGTTTGTGTGTTGAATGACCTAACCCGACCCACTATTTTGAAGTCAAGCTTACATACTAGACCGTGGGGCCAGACCTGATTTGACATCCCTAACTTTACTACTTGAGTCTTGAACACGATGATCAAACCCTCTGTTAGTAGAGAAAGGGAGAGGAAAAGCTACCAAACATTTTCCATTGAGAAACAAAGAAGAGAGCAATTGAATGTGAAATACAATATGGATGTGGCTCCATAACATATGGTGTAACCATGAAAAAAGAAAAAAAAAAGTATGTAGTGGTGTCACAATTTGTTTTCTTAAAGGGTTTTAGATGATATAATTGTGTGATCACTTTGATGGTCTCACGTACAAAGGTTTAAGTTCAGTATGAGGACGAAAATATGTATTATACTAAATATATAGAGACCGCACAATCCTTAACTTGAAGACAAAATTTCTATTCAAACATGTTTATAAAATTTTATATTTTGAATTACACGTTTTGATATATAAAATTTTATATTTTAGATTAAATTTTTCAAAATATAATATTTGTATTTTGAATTATATATTTTAAAATATAATTAATAATTTTTTGATGTTTTGGATGATATAATCCTAAAATATTTCAGATTATACAACCTAAATTAATCTAAAAATTGTAAATTGAAGAGCAAATTTGAAATTTTAAAAATATTTGGGTGCAGAATGAAATTATTATGGTGTAGGAAGAAATATCCCATAATGTGTGGAAATTTGGGCACTTGAGCATGTAATTAAGGGGACTCCCAATCAGTTGCATGATCCTCCAATGGGCAGTTACTTCGTAAACCTTACCAATTTCTTTCTGCTCCATTTTTAGGTTTTGGATTGACAATCCATGTAAATTTAATTGCATTCAATAATTATTGTGATTCTGATTAGCTTAAAAAAGTGATTAGGTGCAATTTTTTTTTAATTAGTGACTTTCTAATTAGCTAAAAATATGATTAGGTGCAGAAAGAAATATTCAGGGTGCACAGAGCGTTTGTTGTTCCAATGTTCCGCCTTTCTTCATAAGCCCATCAGAGTTAGCAATTACCCTTCATCTAAAACTCGTTCACCCTTGACTAACATTACAAGCAAACTCTTTGTTTTGAGTTTAACCAACTTTATATATTATATGATGGCAAATTGAAGATGATGTTTTAGTTGTCGAATAACATGACTTAGTTAATTTAATTTTTGTCCATGTAGCCAATAAATAATTTTTCAAGAAATAAAAAAAATTCAATTTTCTCTTATCAAATTTATTAAAACAACATTCTTAAGATTAGTCATCAAAATTCGAGTTCATTAAGATAATATTATTAGAATTAATCACTAAAATTCTAGTTACAGTTTTGTTTTTAAAAAATATTTCAAAGATTAAAAAAAACATATATTTAAATTATTTTTAATTTCGGAAGAGTATAGCAAAATATATAGCTATTGCTTGAGTCATTCTACATCTACATTTGAGTGTCACTTGTCAAATTTGGATTTTCTGTTGTTTTTTATGTGATGTTTTTTTACTGTGCTTTCATAATACACTAATTATCACTAATTTCAATATTTTAAAATATATTAAAAAAATATTTAAAATGTCTATATAGTGTATTTTTAATATTCAATAGAAGACAACACCAAAACAACTAGTAGAGAATTTGGACTATTCACTTATTCTCAATAAGGAACTGATATGCACCTTAAATTATAATTAACATGCCAGGGTTAAATTCAAAATTTGTCACTATATTAAGAGAGCTATTTACTATTTATTAAAAAAAAAACTTTTTTTGTATTGATTATTGTATGCATAAGTTATGAAGAAGAGAACCTGAGATATTTCTCAGTTTTTTTGATGGGATAAAAGCCCAGTGTTTGGGCATATTCAAGTGCATGGTCTTAAAACTGTGACATATGATGAAAATTTTGAGAAAGAGGCAAAGGGTCCCAAAGAATATTTGAGACAAGAAGTTCGACAAGCCACAAACACTGAAATCACCAATTCATGGAAATCAGCATATTTTTTGACCAACATTACTCAAAGTTTAATGGACGACACAGAATATTCCAAAACTCATTTACCAAATCAAAAACTATTGGCTCACTTTCTTTTGAACAAATAATCTTGTCAGTTCTCACCAACATCTTCGCAGAATTTAAAACAAAACAAAAAAAAAAACATTTTAATTTCTTTAAAATAAAGTAACTCAGAAACATGTTACGAAACACGTATTTTCAAAGAAGAAAAAAACATGAAAAAGTCCTTTTCATCTTTATGTCCAAGTTAAGAGTCAACATGTCCACTTGGCATGCTGTTTTTCTGCTCACCACTCCTTTTTATTTTATTTTATTTTCTTTTTAATTACACTTTTCAACTATCTAATGTCATTGCCATAACTAGGAAGTTTGGTTTTTGTGAATGAAAGCTCAAAAGTGAAAAGCACTAGTTGTAGAAAAACCAATAAGCATGTTTAGCATATAATCAATAATTCAATTTTGATTAGTTTAAGTATTATCTTGATTGAAGTAATACCTAATTCCAAGTTCCCATGAGTGCTTATCATGCAATTTTTTTCTGTTGTGGTAATCAAAGTGGCCATAGCCGTAAGTTTTGAATAAATAGATTAAAGGTAATGATTAGAGAGTGCATGTTAGAGACAAGGTACATTCTATCTCATACACCTTTGGAATTTTGTTTTGCAAGCCAACCCAAAATTGAAATATGAAAAATAATTCTAAACACCCAAATCGATGCTTACACTTTGATGTCATAATGCTTGCATGCTTACCCTAATTACTATATGTATCTATTCACATTATAAAATAAAACTCATGCATCATGGTCAATAGTTCAATACTAATATTCAATACAATGCTATGATTGATACTACTATATCAAACAAGAAAAATGGAGAAAAATCATTTGCAAGAAACATCAAAATGTATACGAAAGGTAGAGACAACAAAAATGAATGAAAGTTCCCGAAAACAGGCAGAGAATGTCTCACGTTGTTTCAAAAAAATGTGACAAATGCTAATTACCCTTTGCCTTTTGTCCTTTCTTCGGGGAATGAACTTTTTTTTTTTCATGCATATATATACACGTGATACACTACTAAAGCCTCTTATATTTCATTGAATTTTTCTTGTAAATTTATTATAAAATTTTGTGAAAAAAATACTTTTTTTTATATTTTTCTTAGGAATTTTAATTGATAAATAATTATTTTTTACAAAATTATAAAATTCATAAGTATTTTTTACAAAATTTACTCTAAAAATTAGTTTGTGTAAAATATTTTTACAAAAAATTGGTAATAATTTAAAAAAAAAAAAAGTGGTAATAAATTTTTATAAATTATTATTCATAACAAAATTTATAAGCGTTATTTAAGAAAAAAATTTCAAAAAAAATTGACAAAAAATGAGTGTGTTTTTAGTGGTGATATCTTCACACTTTTCTTTCCTTACAAGCAAGTGGGTAAGTCAAAATATAAATGATATGAAGTATAGTTACGATATGTCAATATAATAAGTATTCAATATAATGCTATGTAAATATAATAAGTACTACATAATATAATACACGAAGTATGTAGGTAGTTTATTAATATAAACAATATTGAAATTCTGCAAATCTAAATTAAGAACATATTTATATATTATAAAAAAGGTTACATAACATTGTTATGAGAGAAATCTGAAACTTAATATCTATTGGTTTGGTTTTAAATGCAAATGACTAACATAGAAAACATAGTATTATCATAATGAAATAAATTTTGTTTCAATCGGTATACAAAAAGGTCAAAGTTAAGTAACATATTCATATATTTCGTTTTTAGTAAAATAAGATAAAAAAAAAACCACTTTAGTATAATAATTTTAAAGTAACTAAAGACGTATTTAATTTATTAATTGTTAGATATATTTATTAAAATAGATAAAAAAAATGTTGTGTAAAACCTTAGAAAATCATCAATTATATTAAACATACACTTGTTTAACTAAAATATTAGTAAAGTTTAAATATATAGGATTAATATTTTTTTCTTATTATATAAAGAATAAAATATTTGATCAACAAATATTAAAGTCATTATTTACTTGAAATTTTATATGTATATATTTCCTCTAAAACACCTTTTTTTAAACTTAGAATGTTAAAATGTCTTTATGTTTACTCCATCTCGCTTCAGTATCAATAGAAGAAAAATATCCCATAAAGAACAATATATGAGTTTTGTGTCTGATTTAAGAACAATTACAATCGTAACTCCCCTTTTATTATCTACGTTTACGAAAAATATCAATGTCTTCTTTCTTGAAAGGATATTTTCCATTTTTGTCCATGAAATAACTGTAATTCTATGCTCTGGTTTCTGTAATTATATTAAATTTTCAATAATATAATGAGGAGAAACAAAAAATAATCACACACAAAACTAAATGGGTTCAATAATATTAAGAAATTTCGATATATATATATATATATATATATATATATATATATATATATATAAATTTGCTATAATGTGATAATACTTCTTTATAATTTCTTTCACTATCAAACTCTCACTCATTTATAACTCATTTAGTAAGACCATTTACTATATAACAAAAGTTGTAGATCAAATGATAATACAGTACAAGGAAAATTATATTTTAATAATTAAATTTTAACAATTTTTTCTTATAATCTTAGATGACATATTCTAAATAATTTTATATTTTTTTAATTTTTGAATTTCGTTATATTTAAAAATCATTTAAAAAATACCATATCAAAAAATTTGTAAAAATTTAATTATTAAAATAATATTTTCCTACGGCACAATCAAAATTTATGAACCTTTATAATTATGGTCAACCATATCCAAAAATATGAATGGATGTTTTAGTTTAGTTCTGATTATTGTTTGTTTTATGATTTAACAAATGTCTGGAAATTCTTCTGCCAACATATGTTATAGCTTTGTAAAATCTGCATGTCTCCTTTGAATAGAACCATATTGCAACTTCTAATGGTAGTCCAAATCTGGATTGCATTAAAATGGTGAAGATATAAAGGTACTCCAAATCTTGAATAAAAGATTTTATTTAGTCCTAAACTTCGAATGTTTCATGTTTATTGAAAGCTTACAAATAAAAGAAGCGAAGGACACAATGGTTATGGAATATGGAACCGTAGCCTTAAACTTAGTTTTCGTGGGTCATACATACTTCAATCCAAAAATGTGAGTGTGTATGGAATATTCTATATGTTCAAATGTTCTCTTCACAAAGCAATCCACAGCACATGCTGCCCAATTCAGTTTTTTGACCACACTTCACAATCTGGCACCTTCTTATAAGAAAATTTATGAACCCTTTTTACAATCATCTTTTCTTAAATAAAATGGTTAATATGTTGAATAGGGTAAAAAAGCGTTTGTCCCCACTTAAACTTTCCACGATTTAAAGAAGCTTTCTAATTGTCTTGTGTAACTATGTTAATTTCCCAAAAACACAGTCAAAAAAGTGATTGTTCCATATCATTCAAAATGAGAATTATAACATTAGTTACTCTTTTTTTCCAAAAGAAGGATAGAGAGTTTGGGAAAAAAAACTGCCCTTAAAGGCATTGCAAATACATTGCAATGCTTTTGGTTGACATGAGAATTGTGTAGTAAAAGTCATTGTTTTTTGTGATTTAAAAATGATAAAATTGAAGATGAAGACAAAATTGACCAAAAATGAAGAGAAGCGATGTCCTTGAAATTAGGCTTTGCAATGTCAAGCATTCTACTCAGAGGTCATTCCACATGTGTCACACCCAAACCCAATGATATTATGTCGAGATGAAGAGTTGAGTCAAATCACCACTAGCTTTCTCCCAAACTTTTTTAATGTTTATAAAATTTTGATTGGCAAGAAGTATAAAAAGATTTAATAAAAAAAATTAAAATACTTTTTATTCTCTCAAATTTCACGTTAAATTAATATCAATAAATTTTTAAATTTTTAATATATTTTAATTTTAAATTTAAAAAATAAATAGATATAACTTTTTTAATTTAATTTTTTTAATTTTTTTATATGTCAAATACATTATTCAATAAACATTGCAGTAAAATATATAAATAATTTAAATATTAATATAAAACATATTTAAAATATAAAAAAATTTAATATAATTAAAAAATTATATTTATTTTATTTTAAAATTAAAATGTATCAAAATTTAAAACAAAGAAACATATTTAATTCTAAAATAATATTATTAAAAAAATAATTAAAGAAGCATTAATAAACGTCACATTATATAAAAATTGTGGAATTCAAAAATAATTATACAAAGAAATATACACTTTATATATATATATATATATATATATATATATATATATATATATATATATATAAATGTTCATGTAGTATTTTTAAATGATTTTGAGAAAGTTAACACTGGTAAACATGATTATGTCCCAAAGAGTCGATGCTACTTTTGAAAAGTGTGGTTGTTGATATTAAAAAATAAAAATAAAAGAGAAGTAATTGACAGAATTGCTGTTAATATGTTTTGATAAAATAAAAAATTAAAGTAATAGAATGATAAAATAAAAAATTATAAATTAAAATTAGCATATAAATAAGAAATAATTTTTAAAAATTAATGAGTGGAAATTTTGTGATTAAATTTTGTTATAAAATAAAATTAAACTTTAAACAAAAAGTAATTTAGTTCTGAAATTTAAAATATTACCCCAAATTTTAGTAAGTAAAAAAATTATATTTTATAATAGGAATATTAATATAAAAAATTATTATAAATGTTAATACATAAATAAAATCTATAATAAAATACTAAAATAAATTATTTTACAAAATATTAAAATTTAAGTGATTTAGTTAATTATTTTAAAAATATTATGAAGGATATGAAATATCTTTATATTACTAGAATTAAGTTAAAAAATGTGTATGAGAGAATTGAGTTGAATAAAAATTGTGTATTGGAGAAAGTACCAGCCTTTTGGCTTGTATTACATAATTCGAAATACATGTCATTGTAAGCCAAAAACTTACGAATAAAAATGAGTTCCTTGTTTGGCATTATCAGTTGAGTCATCTTGGATCTATTATCGTGTGAAAAATAGTTGAAAAACTCATGTGGACACCCACTTAAGAGTAAAAAACTTCTTCAGTCCAATGATTTATCATGTACTCCACATTCCCAAAGGAAAGTTGATAATAAGACCATCATAAAAAAATTAGAAATGAGTCAATCTCATTTTTAGAACTAATACAAGATGATATTTTTTGTCCAATACATCCATCATGTGAATCATTTATATATTTCATGATTTTAATTGATGCATCAACTAGATGGTCACATATTTATTTATTATCAATCGGCAATCAAACATTTGCAAAGTTATTAGCATAGTTAAGAGTTCACTTCCCAAATTATCCAATTAAGAAAGTCTTTCTTGATAATACTGGTGATATTACATCTCATACTTTTCGTGTGTATTGCATATCAATTGATATTAAAGTTGAACATCCAGTCGTATAACATCTTGCCCGGATATTACTAATTTAAATAAAAATAAAATAATACTAATAATAAAACTGCATTTAATATCAAAATACTTTCCCAAAAACGCGAGAAAGTTTCAACTTTATTATAATGTCACAATTTAAAAATACATAGGCTTATCTCAACAGTTACAACTTCAAAGTCTAGTTAAAAATAAACTTTACAAAATAGTAAATATAATTCATATCCATGCTTCCCCCTCCCCCCACCCCCAACACTATTCCTCACCAACTCCGCTTGAAACATCATCTGCTCTCATGTAACGAGTTACACGATAATCACCAAACACAAACAGATAATGTGAGCTCAATTAAAATAAATTAAAAATATAACAATAAATTGAAACTTAAACCCACAACCCTTCTAAGAACTACAATCCTCAGACCAGAGAAATCACAGCTTCCATTGTACACGTCCTGACTCTACACCTTTTGATGATATCCTTAAGATGACTCTCACCACCACAAGCTCCAACTCATGGTCCTTCCATCTACCGGTCACCACTTGTAGATCACATGTGGGAATTATTCAATCACAAACTACAATCCGTAACACGGAGTGGAGCTCTCCAATACGGACCACAATCCATACTCATCACAAGACTACTAGTCTCACTGAATCCGACTGTGAAGGGCAATCGAGCGAACCATACGTACTAGCCACAACTAGCACGCTCACACTGGAATTCCAATACCATCCGACTTCAACCTAGAATGGCCACATGTTTAACTCCCCATTACAAGCTACAACTCGTAAAGGGCCCTCAACAAGTCATTTCCTCAAGGCTTCATCCAAAGGTGTCAATTTACATGAGGGGCAGAAATAGAAGATGTGATGAATAACATTATATTGAAGAATAATGGTGTATTCATTTTTCCTTCACTATATTTTTATCCTAAAGGATTTTGCCAAATAAGGTTTTAACGAGACAAATTCTTGGATCAATGGACATCCAAAGAGGAGTGTTATGAGATTAATGGATGTCCTTTGACTTGTTAACTATTGTAACCCTTGAGTTGTATCATTTGGACTGCATTTTGTGTTAGAATTTATTGACGAATTAATTCTATTAATGACTCATTTGAAATATTATGATGGCCCAATTGTGATTTAATAAAATCTAAAGACTTATTGGTTATTATTATGAGAAGTGATAATAAAATAAAAGAAAGATAAGATAAAATAAAAACCAACTTGATGGACATTGGTTTATAAAGGGATTGGGGTTCTGTCTCTAGTCATAAGGTTCTTTTCACAATAATCCATCAAGAACGTGTAAGAAGAGAAAGAAAGGAAAAGAGATAGATTGGGAAACAGTGATTGAAGAGCACACAAGATTATAGATTGAAAAACGCATATTCACAAGATCTCCCATGGATCAAGGTTAGTGCTCTATTATGTTTTATCGTGTGAGAATCCTAAATTCTAAAGACCCTTAGTTTTATATGTGGTATCAGAGCAAGGTTGTAGGATTTATGATTCTCCTATTATGTGATGTTTCTCCTTTTATAAAGTTTGTTTCCAATTTTTATGAACCCTAATTAAAGTTTTAAGGGTTTTTTAAGTTTTTCGCTGCTTTAAAAGTTGAATGTGAGTGCCATAGTTGAAAATGAGAATTATTATTCGCTGCTGAAACTGCATCCCATTGTGCTGCCATTACTCAAAATTGTATGCGTGCTTTTACTATAACGTGTTTTTGTTTTTTTTGCATTGAATGAAAATATAAAAAAAAAAACCGTTAAAGTTACGTGTGAACGTGCCTAATTGAATTCATTGGATTCTTTTTCCGCTACTGTTACTTCTTTATTTTCATTCAAGGTTTTGGATGACGTGAAGTGAATAATGGTGCATCATGTTTAATTGATTAATAAATGTAATTAGAAAGTTTTCGCATTGTCTGCACCATATTTGCACCGTGCAATTATTTCGTTTCGATTCCAATTGAAATCGAATTAGTGGGTTTTGTTAAATTATCTTAATTTATTTATTAAAATTAAAGTGTAATGTTTTTATTGGTTTATGTCACCAATAATATTAATATTAATTATTTTATTTATATAAATAATTAATAATTTTATTTTAATTTGCAATAATATTTATGTTTGTTATTTTTAAATTGGTTAAAATACCTTTTTGGTCCCAATTTTCGTCAAGTTTTTTCAAACAAGTCCTAATTTTGGTTTTGTGTTCAAATAGGTCCCAATTTTCGTCAATTTTGTTCAATTGGGTCCTTTTTTGCTAACACCGTTTAAATCATTAATGGCCATGAACAGTGACTGCCACGTGTCACTTCGTGATTTTTTTGAATTTTTTTTATTTTTATTTTTATTTTTTAAATTTTAAAAAATTTTTTTTAAAAAATTTTTTTTAATTTTTTTTAAATGTACACGTGTCAACCTAGGAGTGTACCACGTGTCACTTCGTGGTTTTTTTGAATTTTTTTTAAAAATTTTTAAAAATTTTTAATTTTTTTTTAAATGTCTACATGTCAACCTAGTAGCGTGCCACATGTCAACCCAGTAGCGTGCCACGTGTCAAAGTCAATGTTCTAAATTCAATTTAGTCCCTATATTTGTTATTTTTGTTCAATTAGGTCCCAATTTTTGTTAACATTAACAAATTTGGTCCCTCTCCAAATTAAAACCAAATTTAATTTTTATATTAAAATTCATATTTTTTATTAAATATCTTTATTTAATATATTAAAATTCACATCATTATAACTTTGATATAAAAATTAAATT
>Ga0209589_1001486_pt1 | contig 38736 bp, 16 predicted proteins | sample CowpeawhiteBW_FD_187525 | JGI IMG/M metagenome (GOLD analysis project Ga0209589, IMG submission 187525) | Root nodule microbial communities of legume samples collected from California USA - Cow pea white BW (SPAdes) (version 2) | ecosystem: Host-associated > Plants > Roots > Nodule | place: USA...
ATAGAGTTTTTTTTTTTTTTTTCATTTTTCAAGCATATTCATTTCGCAACTTTGATATCATCATCTTAATAATAACGTAACAATAAAAACTTTCATTTATTTCATAAATATTCAAAATAAACAAAAACTGTCCAATTCAAATCATTTAAAATATATTTTAATTCTATATATCGTTCTTTAAAATATATTAAATATATTAATAGATACTGATTTTGATAATTTTAAATATATTACAAAAAATTTAAGGTATAACATCGATGTATTTTAATGAGCACACAAAATCACATAAAAAATCTCTAGAAAATATGGACTAGTTAAAAATCCAACTAAATTCTTTCTTAATACAACAGGTACATTGGGAATGAATACATGTTTATGTAAAGTCATATTTTCTTTTTAAACCTTAAATAGTTGTTTGACTTTTATTTCATAAACATGAGGTTTAATCTTCATCTACTTATAAAACTTTTTTAAGGCTAATTTAGTCAAGATTCTAGCCAAACTTGTGTTTAAATATAAACGTAGAAGACCTTTGAATGCAAGTTAACAAGCCTAAAACTTTAAACAAGTTAACAAGTATTTGATAAAAATTTAACAGAAAAATTATAAATTTTATTATTTATATTTACTTATTATAGATTGATTTACCACGTTTGAAAAAATTATTTTAACGATGTAATATTTTTATTTTGTTGGATAAACTTTCAAGAATTCTTAAATTGTTTTATCTAATAAATAAGCATTAATGTATGTTAGGTTGGGTTATAAAACCTGACATATTTGACCTGACACTAACACTAGACTCTTACGTACTTACGAGTCGATTCACTTCGTATGGTTTATGTTTACAATTTTATTTTATCATTATATATATATAGTAAAAGAAAAATAATATAGAGGTGAATAAAATAAAATAATATACTTCGAATTATATTGGTACAAAATAATAGACTAACTTATTAATTTTATCCTCAATTTTGAGGATAAAATATTTGATATTTTAATTTAAATTTTATAAATGTTTTTATTCTTATGAAATTTTATTTGATATTTTAATTTAAATTTTATATGATTATAATTTCTTTTTAAATATTTGATACTGAAAAATTAACTCTTCTTTTAATATTAAATATCGGATAATATTAAGTTTTCTTTACCGTAATTTTTTATTATTTTATAAAAGAGTTAATTATGTTTTTAATCTTTAAACTTTGATGCAAAATTGGAATTTGTTTCAGTCTGAAACTTTAATACATTTTTATAAATTTTAAAATGAATGGATATAATCATTTTAACCTAATTACACTAAATTTTATTGACATGTCAAACACATTTCCCAACAAATATTGAAGCGGAAACATGTAATAACTCAAATACTAGCATGAAACGTGTATGGCACATAAAAAAAGTTGAATGTAATTTGGTTAAAAGAACTATATCCACTTATTTTGAAAGTTCGAGGACTACAATATATCAAAGTTTTGGACATGACGAATTCCAATTTCGCATTAAAGTTTAAGACTAAAAACATACTTAACTCCCCACTCCGCCATCACACCATCCCTAATTGTTCGTTTGAGTTAAATATATAGGTATGAATTATTCATTTAATTAAACATTTTAACAACTTTCAATATAAAATAATGTATCTAAAATAATATAAATATTGTTTAAATACCTTTTTTGTTTTAATTTTTGTTAAGTTTTGTCAAATAAATTCTACTTTATTTTTGTGCTCAAATATGTCCCATTTTTCATCAAATTTGTTCAATTTGGTTCTTTTTTGCTAACATTATTTAAATATCATGAATAGTGACTATCACATATCACTTCGTGGATTTTTATTTTATTTTATAATTTTTTTAAATGTTCACTTGTCAACCCAACAATGTGTTATGTGCCACATGCCAAAGTCAATGTTTTATATTCAATTTAGCGCCTATATTTGTTATTTTTGTTCAATTTAATCTCAATTTTTCTTAACATGAACCAATTTTATCCCTCTCCAAATTAAAATCAAATTTAATTTTTATATTAAAATTCACATTTTTTTTATTAAATATATTAAAATTCACATCATTATAACTTTTATATAAAAATTAAATTTAGTCCCAATTTCGAGAGAGACAAAATTGCTCAAATTTAAACAACATTGGGATTAAATTGAACAAAAATAACAAATATCAAATACAGGAACTAAATTAAATATAAAACATTGGTTCTGACACGTAACACACGTGACTGAGTTGACACATGAACATTTAAAAAAAATAAAAAAATATTAAAAATATTAAAAAATTAAAAAAAGTATAAAAATAAAAATAAAAAATAAAAAAAACTACAAAGTGAAATATAACCAACAATATTAGCCAAAGAATTCCTATTTGAACAAAAAACAATTAAGATTGATTTAACAAAATTTAACGAAAATCGAGAAAAAAAACATATTTTAACTTATAAATATCAATAACAAGTTTAATATTAAAATAAACATATTTATTCCTTTAGTTTGAGTGATAATATAGAAATTAACATATTAGGAAAACTTGTACGAAGTATTATTTGTGGATTATCAGACAAAATAAAAATTAAAACAAATAAATTAACTAATTTAAACACTGTTGCATATTTATTAATTATATTTTTTACTTTGACATTTGAGGTTAATTTAGATTTGGTCTTATAAATTTGTAAAAAGAAGTTTATCTTAAATCTAAAAAATTACATTATTTACCAAGTAAAAATTAAGTTAATACATTTGAAATTTGAAATTTTGAAATCTGAAGGTAAGTATACAGTTTTAAATTTACTCAATTACTTGAATAAATATGCTATTATAAAAATAAAATCATAATTAGTATACCCAAAATAATATTTACTTATCTAGGAGATTCTCTCTTTTGTGTCCACATTTTAAAATACCAGTTTTATCCTTTAAAATACAATTATTTATTAAATATTTAAAAATTGACCGTTATTTTTATAAACATATTTTTTCTATTTATGAACAATTATTCTCTCATCTTTTCTTATATACTTCACTTTATTATATACTTTACTTTATTTTTAATAAATATAATTTTATTTTCTTTATTAACTTAATAACATTATATTATCATCACCTAATAATATAATATCACGCATATTTAAAAAATGCATACACACAGTCACGACGCTAGTATAAAATAATGGGCTTAGTATTAAAAAATCGTTACTCTTTCTTTTGAGTAATATAAAAGAAAATATGTTAAGAAAACTTAAACGTATTAGTATTTCCGAGTTATATATTGTTTGTGAAATATGTAAAGCCGTCAAAATAGATTATAACCCACGAGCCAACCTGGCTCATCACGAGTTGGAGCCGGGTTGGGTTGAAAAATACAAATTTTAGTACAAGTTAAAAATAAATCCAACCCATTAAGAACCCGACTCATTTGAGTTGAATCCGTGATGAACCGGGTTGGCTCACCAACCCGCCAATAAATTTTAAATATTAAATTTATATATATATATATATATATATATATATATATATATATATATATATATATATTAAAAAAATAAAGCCCTAAACCTAAATGCTATAAAATTAGGTTTTGAACTAACAAGTACCATTATTGTTAGTACTGTAAAATTAATTTAATTATTTAATACTTAATCTTTTAATATTATTAGTTAATATTCTTTGTTTCTTGTTTTATTTTAGATGGGGATAAAGAAGATGCTTCAAGAGATGAAAATGTTTTGGATTTATCCATTCAAGACTCTAATACTATAATTTGATAAGTAACAAGAATGATTTGATGTTAGATAGTAATTTATATTTTTGTGATTTTGGTTTGTATTTGGAGTTTAACATAATTTGAGATTTTATTTGGATTGTATTGAAATTTATTTAGATTTTAATCATAATTATAATTTAATTTTATTGGGATTGAAGAAAAAAATTGTGTTTTTTTTTTAATTAAGTGAGCCAGTGAACCAACCCGTTTAACCCACTAACCCGTGGTGGGTCGGGTCAGGTTCTAATTTTTTTGGTTCGCTAATAAGTGAGTCGGGTTTGGTTGACCCACTAAGTGACTAACCCGTCGTGGGCCGAGCCGGATTGGATCGGATGACCCGTTTTGATAGTTCTAGAATTATGTTTACTGCTCTTAATTTAAGTTTTTAAATGTTTAATAGAATAATCCTTTTATTTACTACGTAATATAAAAAAATTATTTTCTTTATTTTATTATTATTAATTTTTCTTTTATTTTAAAAACTTTTTTGTTTCATTTAAATAATTTTTGTTATTTCTTAACCATGGACTAGGGTGATATTTAATTTTTTTTAGATTGCTAAGGTATTTTCACCTTATTATATTCTTATATTTGTTTTTCTTTGTACGATTTCATTCAATAGTCTCTTAAATTATTTTTAAGACATATTTTTTCAGTTTTTAAATATTTTTATAATATAAAATACTATTTTGATATTTTTTATATAATTATTTTTTCTCTAACTATTATCATACGTGTAATTTTATCATTATAATTGAATAAATAAATTTTATTTACCATAATATAATAATTTAATGTAATTGTCATGAATTTTTTTATATTATTCAATTTATTAATTTTTTTTTATCTTAACATATTTTGAAATTTCAGGATTATTTAGATTCGATAAGAAACCTTTTTGAAAATTTAGTTGCTAAAATATAAAGTAATTATATATATATATATATATATATATATATATATATATATATATATATATATATAAAAGATAACATAAATTATCTCTATATGTTTTTAGATATTGGTATAATGGGTTTGTCATACAAACAATAAGTATAATATATAAAAAATAATGATATCATAATAAAACAACTCTAACTCAATCAATTTATCACAGTAATAGATTGATAATTCGATTCGGTTCATCCTGATTTCATCACAGACACATATATAACCTTTTCAATAAGTACCATTATGACTCATCATAAACTTGTTAATAATTAATGATAAATGTAAAATTTGGTCTTATGTGATCACCTAAATGTGTGATTGATGTATCCTAAGCCTTTAAACCAAGTTGTTCAAATAGTGTTCTCCATAGTGCGTCCTTTTGTATATCTATCAAAAATATTTCTCTTGCAAAACAACTGCTTTCTTCTCATATTCTCAAGTTAATTTTTTTAACATCATGATTTTGTACCATCGGAACAAACTCTTTTTCAACTCATTCAATAATTTCTTAAGACATACATTGTAATAAATTTTTCATTTTGCTAAAAAAAATTACGGAGGAAAAATATTTATAACAAATTTTTCATTAATTTGCAAAAAAACAACGAAAGAAACAATTTATAGTTTCTTCATAATAAAATAACTACAAATTTACTATAATATATATTTATAGTTAATCTCTCATTAATCTCTCACTAATTTGCGATAAAATAATAAATAAATAAAATTATAATTTATTCGTAACAAAATAACTACAAATTTACTAGAAAATATATTTGTAGTTAATCTTTCTAATTAAAATTATACTAAAATTAATATAATTTTATTTATTTTTAATTTAAATATTTTAAAATTACTTTTTAAAACATCATCGTATATATTAAAATATAAATATTAATAAATAAATTAAAATATATAATAAAATAAGACAGGAAATTGGATATAAAATTTTAATTTTAGTAAAAGAATTATAAGTTTAAGAAAAATATAAATTAAAGAAAGAGATAGCTTGATATATACTTTAACTAAAAATGGTTATCATTTTTTATTTACTAAAACAGCCTAAAAAAATATTAAAATTGTTTTCTACTTTTTTATTTAGATTTCTCTATTTAGAAAGTATGTTTTTTAATTTTTTTGAAAGAGATGAACCAGTAAAGTCTTTGTGCCCTTCTCTCGCATTTTCAAACACTTCAAACATTCACTTTCTTCTTCTTGTCCTAGGTTTTCACTATTTCGGACCTTCATTTTCTTAAGGTTTAATTCAATTGCAGATTTCAATTACACTAATTCATTCTTCTATTATCTTTACTAACTTCTAATTTTCGTTTTTCTTCTTCCTCGTTTGTGTTTTCGATCATCCCCGTTCACTATCTATCCCTTCTCCTCACTCACACTCCAACCCCCTAGTTGTAGGTACGTAATTTCCTCATCTCATAAATTTTCCTTTCTCCTTCAATTTTCCATTTCCATGTCTTATTATACTCATCGTCTCAATTTCCAAGGAGAACACTCTTTTCAGTAATGGGACTAGGGTTTTTTCGATATTGAAGGTGAAAGAAGCTAACATCATGTATTTTAAGTTTTAGGATTTTCATTCAGAAAACTATTTTAGGGTTTAGGTAGTGATTGAATCATTGTTTCCATTATTGTGTTATAATCACGATGTTGAATAACAAATTCCAATTTAGTCTCTTCAGAAACAAATTGGATGTTTCCTAACTAACAAAGTTTAAGGGAATTTCAACCCATAATCTTTATAGTTTGGATGTTTAGATTTTGGATAATACATTTGAATCAACTGAATGTTTCTATCAAACATTTTTTTCTTTGTTTAGTTATAAATAAACTATTCACTATTAGGACAAAAAAAAAAACCCAAAATTTGTTTTGTGAAGTTCATATGTCAAGTTTCTATCATATGTGAAAATATGTGTAATTCTCTAAAAAGATTTCGAAGATTCCTTTTGTTCATATGTACTTATTTATTTAATATTAATTAATTAATGTGTGATGCTAATATGTTATTACTTTTTAATTTGTTATATTTCTTTCCATGGATTTTTAATTTGTTATATCAAAGTAAAGGAATAAAATATTTTGTTTAGAAAAGTATAAAGAAAAAAATGATAAATTCAAGGAACTAAAATTTGAATTTTATGATGTGTGACACCAATTTGAAGTGACTTTTATCTCTATTGAATTTTTTGATACAATGTTTTTGAGTAGATTTTTATTTTGAGACCAACTATAAGTACAATGAGACCTGATAAAGGATGGATGTTGCGAAGAAATGATTAATTTGGTAGTGTTATTGAGGAATTCAGAAATGACATTGATGACTTCATTCAAATAGCTAAAAGAGATCTGAAATTGGTTGATGTAACATGATACATATCAAGTCCATGAGGAAAATGTGGGAATAGTTATTGGGATATATCATTTAACGTTGAAGAGCACTTGTATCACCATGGATTTATGGATGGTTATAAATGCATGTCTTAATCATTGTATACTATATTACAAATAATTACGACAAATTAACTACAGATTAGTGAGAACAAAATTATGACAAATTAGCTACAGAATAACATGAACATAATTGCGATAAATTAGCTACGTATTTGTAAGAATAGAATTGTGACAAATTAGCTTCAGATTAGCGAGAACAAAATTGCGACAAATCCGCTACAGATTATCAGGAATAGAATTGCAACAATTAACTACGGATTAACGAGAACAAAATTGCGACAAATTAACTACGAATTAGCGAAAATAAATTGTGAAAAATAGTTATGAATTAGAGAGAACAAAATTGTGAAAAATTAACCACAAATTAACGATAAAAAAATCGCAACAAATAAGCTGCAAACTTATGAGAACAAATTTGCAAGAAAGTAACTACAAATTAGTTAGAATTTATAAAACTTTATGATTTCAAATAACGAGGGATTAAGGATGGATTAATTACATAATAACAAAAAATTATATCTTTCTTTAATTAACTACTTAGATGTAGCTTTAGAGCATTTCGTGACAATTTGATAATTAATCTGTCACAAAATTCATTAACGAAGGATCAACTAAGGAATAGTTAGAAAATATTTTGTAACTATAATATGAATTTTTTTTTGTAGCGATAGATTTTCTTTTTTTCATAATCATCAACAACCTTGAAGTTATTCCAATGTAAATAGTCTCCCCCAAATGTTGACGTAGAAAGATTGCCTTGGAATCCAATTGTTGAAACTCAATATTATATTATTAACAATTAACATCAAATTCATGAAAAGTATTTTATCTCACTTGAGATAATATTATTATAATAAATCACCTACCCTTGGACAAAATATTCACCACCAGTTTTTGTGAATCTTTCCTTCTGCACACCTAATATTCCTTCCTTTTTTGTTAATGTCTACTTACATTCAATCACTCTATGATTTTTAAGTAGGTCCACTTGTATCATGTGTGATTCCTCTCCAAAAGTTCTAGCTCTTCTTTTTGTGGAATGTTGTAATTGTTGACTTTGTATACTCTTGTTTGAAGTTTATTGGGTTTTGAGTCTACATAATTAATAATATTTGGAGTTCTTAGACTTAACAATAGATTAGTCTTAGCAAGAGATTAAGAGGGTTTGCTACAAGTGGCTTTGTGTATCTGTGTTTGTAATAATAAGGATTGAGGAAGAGATCGTATATATATATATGACCATTACTAAAAGAGATAAATAACGAGAAAAAGCACAAAAATAACATAACAAGGAGGAAACATTATATTAATTAACCTTGAAAAGAAAAAGATTATTGTGTTTGCGTCTATTATAGTTTATCATATATACACATCTTAAAGAAACAATTTTTTTTTTTTAAATGTAAACAGTACGTAAAATTAACTTATTTTGGATAATGTCATATATCGTTGTTGTAAAGTTACTTTGTATATGATATGCTTTTACGGAGGAGAAGGTGTGCCAATGAATTAAATGCGTATATACCATTTTGTTTTTTCATCACTGTAACCATAACAAATAACAACAGTAACATAGTGGCTCATATTTTAGACAATATTTTTTCAACAGTAAAATGATTTTCTTGCCTCCTATCTAATTCACTTTTTTTTTATTCAACTAAAAAAAAAATCTTCTCTATTTCTTAATTATTTTTTTCATTTTAATAACTTAACACAATTTTCTTTTACCTATTACTTTACTACACACCATGTCCATCACTGATAAGGATGAAGTCAAATTGATTTAAACACGTGATACAATTGACACACAGAATTTCATTGAGCCCCACTGTACCATCACGGCGAGTTATTAAATTTGGTAACCTTAAGAGCCTTTCACTTGAGTGGATGAATAAGAGGAATATAAATTGGATTGTTCGGATCGGATATAAAAGTGAATTGTGTGTTGTATTTTTAAGAAATTTTGAGGTATTTGTGAGTGAATAGAAGTAAAATATATGGAAGTTTATTAGTAATTTAATTGATGTGATATATTAAAAAGATATTTTAATAGAGGTAAAATATAGATTATTATATTATCCATAATGTAATAAGTTGCATAAATTATTATTTGTATGAGTTATAATTATTTTGTTACTTTTTTTACTACTAAAATTGAAAGAAATAAATTATAAAAATTAATAAAATAATATATTTTTTTCATAGTATATTGTAATAAATATGTTCAGTTACCGAGTGGATCGATTCTAACGAACGAAGATCGTATCCGATGAGTAGGGAATTGGATCTGCACACAAGGGATCTAATCACTCTCTCCAACTTCACCCATTCCTCCAAGCTAATGTTGGATTTGATCTTGTATGTTGGGATTGGTTCCAACAATCACGGATATTAATCCTCTTAACCATGCTACATTGCAGCATGTGAATAAAACATAACCCAGGGTAAAATGATCTTCATTTCACTAATCTTTCAAACATGCTTGTATTACGTGAGATCGCAAAAATGATGTATCTCGCTAATCGTTGCTTTCGCTCGCCCTTAATTCAACGCAAACGAACGTCAAAATCACCTAATTCATCTTTTCTTTTTCTCTCAAACAGGAAATGAATTGAAGCGAACATAACATAAGGGTTGGGTAAAAAAATTCAATTTTCTTGATCTAATTTACTTCTTCTTCGATCTAATCTATTTTATTAAAAAATCCTAATCTATTTTATTAAAAATTCAATCCATTTAAAAATTATTTTATTAAATCTGAATTATTTAAAAATTTCAATTTGATCTACATTTTATATATTTTATGGATTCAATATCAATTTTCTAAATTTAGATTTTCAAATATGGATAATCCAAATTTTCAATCTAAATTTTTAATTGAGTTAGGTTGAAGGTCAAGATAGACTAGTCCAAATTTGACCAGTTGACACAATTCAAATTTGCTTGCATTTAATAAAATTTGTCCGATAAAAAAATTGACCAAATTCAATTAAGTTGGTCCTCGTTAAAATTTGGTCAAGTCCTCGTAAACTAAATTTGATTGTATTTGACGAAATCGAATCGGACTGAAATTTGACCATAAGCTTATTGTGTATTTTTACCGGTGGGGTAAATTATAAGAGTGATGAAAGCAAGAGTAGTTTTAGTTGATGTTGCGTCGTTATTAATGAGATACTGTGCAGACTCAGATCTTGTCTGTGTGGTGGTAGATAGAAAATGCAGAAAAGCGTTTTTATGAGAAAATGTGGGTGGTTTCATAATCTGCCACGATTCGTGATACTTAACCACTTTGGCATCTTATGTTGGGTTGGTATTGATAATTGCATAGTATGAAAAGTTGCGGATATATTGGTCATCCATTCATAGGACCTACTTCACAAACACTTGGCTGCATTCATGTCTCACTTTTACCATCGACTACTGAATAGGGTAATCATATACTCATACACCTTCTTTATTACGTACTTCTACCCACCTACATGCAACTCATTCAATATATCACTACATTTCCATGCATTTTTTAAATTATTTAAATCGTCTTCGCAGTACATACGTTGCATTGTATGTAGTTTCTTTACGTTTTATTCAATATCAAAAGGGCTAAAACCGTTAGAAACGGAGTATAAGTCTTATCTCTAGTCGATAGTAGATGAAATAGAATGTTCAACAAATTTTATTGGGATAGTCTTTTTTTAAAGAATGACACTGATATCAGGTTAAAAGTAGAGTTTAAGTCTAATTCAATTCCATAAATTACCGTGTAAAGTGATGTTTGTATCACACTTTTATATATATATATATATATATATATATATATATATATATATATTATAAAATTGTCTTATCTTTAGTCAATGTAGAACTTTCAACAAAATCTATTATTACATTCAAAATAATACTATGATTATTTTTCCGTTAGATGAGATTATTAACCAAACTTAAGTTGAAAAAAATTACTTGCAAGAAAACTTAACTTTTCGGCTTAAATTGAAACACACCCATAATTTGGTGTGAGTTGAATTGTAGGGAAGGTGTCTAACAATAATGAGTGATGATGACCTTTTTAATGCATGAGGCAACGTGAGATCTCACTTTCATTAGATATAATAGGTGAATTTATCGTATATAAATACAATTGTAATCTTATAAGTTAATTTCATAAAATTAAATTAAATTTAAAGTCTATTTTAAAAAAAAAAAGAAGATTCAGATTCTACAAAAAAATATTTTAAATCTTTTAGTTTGTATAAAAAATCTTATTCTTAAATCTGTATTATAATTTAAGACCACGGCAATATATTTGGTTTTATGAAATTAAATTAAATTAAACTTTACTTTATCTATATTTCGGTATGCAAACACAAATCATATCCTCTATACCATGTAGTGTGTTTGGTTTTTAAATATTAAGTCTCCCGAAAATAAATTATAACTTTTCTTAACTTTTCAGGTGTTAGAATATAATTTCTTAAAACACAATAAAACATAAAGAGAAATTAACATAAAGTTATAAATGAACGTGGTTTTGATTGATAACTATGAATAGATTAAAATGTTAGAAATAATAATATATTATAGGTTAAAGGATAATTATGGAATTTGTTGAAGATTAATATAAACCTCTTATTATATAATATTGTTTGTTGTTGTAATTAAATATGGGATTATATTTAATGCTGTGATAGAGTATGATCACTCAATCATTAATTCAGTGGATCCCTGAAGCAATGTAAGTTACGATTGAAGCTACATTTGGTTGTTTGTGTGAGAAAGATGTGAAGACAAATTTTGTCTGTTTTTAGACCCCATAAATGCTAAAAGGACATTGAAACACATTATTACATTTAAGTAAGAAAAGAGAGTGAAACATTTCTATATTGTGGCTAAGGGTTGCTCAACTAACATCTTGTATTTGAAATCATGTTTTGTGTGATTTAATGAACTATTACTTGAAAAGTATACTATGGAAATTGGTTTGAAATTAAATTCATTTAAGAAGTGAATGTTTGTTGAAGTTCCAATTTTGTCGGTTATTTAACAGTGTCATTATATGTTTTTTTTTCTTTTTTTCTTAAGTCTCTTTGTGTAATCTTAATATTTGAAAATTTTTAGATGTTTTTATAAATGAGTTCTTTATTGATTATAAAACAATTGAATTATTTTATTGATGATTTTATCATTTGTTTTGATTTGAAAATATAATTATATTGATTTGATTTTGAGCTGTAACTAAAAGAAGGAATGTAATATATGGATAATGATAAATTTTTTTTATCAAAGTTACAATAACTATTTCTATTATAAAACTACCATCATAATAAATAAATATTTTAACTACAAAATTTCACTTAAACTTATATAATTTATTTTAATTATTAATATATATTTTTAAGAAAATCAAATTTAATTTAGAGACGGAGATAAAAAAATATTATAAATTGAAAGAATTTCACTTAAACTTATATAATTTATTTTAATTATTAATATCTTTTTTTTAAGAAAATCAAATTTAATTTAGAGACGGAGATTAAAAATATTATAAATTGAAAGAGATAAAAGATGGTGGATTAAAAGATATAAAAAAGAAAGTCAAATGTAAAACAAAACAAAAAAAAGGGTAATTTGAAATAGTTTTAAGATAATTTTTTTTTTATTTTGTATTTTTCATTGACCTTATTAGGTAGCGACTGTTTGAAAAAAAAAATTAAGACTTTGTTCCTTTGAAGAGATGAATTTTGAAAAGAATGTGAGAATGAATTTGGATATATCTAAGTGTATGGATATGTGTGTTTTTTCAGTAGATTTATAAGGTAAAGTGAGTGAATTTGGAGATAAATTTTATGAGAATCAGTGAATGATTCGAGTAATGTGATAGACAAGACAAAAACAATTATAATAGATAAAATTTTAAAAATACCTAACTACCCTTCTAATAAAAAAAATTAAATAATTTTTAAATAAGTTAAAAATATTATATTTTAATTATTATTAATTATTATATACATATATATATATATATATATATATATATATATATATATATATATATATATAAACATATAAATAAAATGATAATTTTTTAAACTTAATATAAATAATATAATAATATATAAATGTAATTTTAAATTATATTCTAATGATATTCTGCCGCTGATTATAGGTAGAGTTATTAAGAGGATAAAGTTATTATGACAAATATTTAATAAAATGACACATTTATATTTAAGTTAACTTGGAATAGTTTTACGTTAATTAAATATTATAATCGATAAAAATTGAATATATCTTGTTTTTATAATAACTCACCTTTTTTTTTAAATCAACAAAACTATATATTGATTTAAGTTGGGTGTTTATATTCTATATCATGTATTTAATTTTATAAGATGAAATGTTTTTGTATGTGTGATTAATATTAGTAGACATAATTAAAAATATACGTGAATTAAAAAATAATATATTTTTTAAATTTGTTAAAGTTTACTAAAAAGTACTTATATTTTATCTTTTGAACTGTACGGACCTATGATGCACAGATACGATACGTGTATCGAATACGACACGTATCCGATACGTTGATACATTTATTTTTAAAATAATAAGACACGATATGTGATAGATACATGATATATGAATAATGAAAAGTGTACAATAATTCTTCAAACATAATAAATATATGATTGTTAATGTGTGAATCCAAATTTTATAATTAGAGACCAATTATTTTGGTAATCAAAACCTTGTAGCTAATGTTAGTGACCAATTTAAAAATCAATTTATCATTAAAATTATATTAATTATCAATTTAGATATTAATTATAATTTTTTGAAACTATTTTAGTTGTCAATTTGGTCAGTATATAGTGACTAATTATTTTTTGTCACTAAAATTGGTTACTATTCAAAGATTTTATTGTAGTGTATTACTATTTTATAAACTAGATACTTTATTGATAAATATCGTTAAAGTATCCGACACGTATCGTGTCGGATACGGATACGTGACCGAAGTTGAAGTATCGGTGCATCATAGATACGAACTCATTATTTAATAATTCATTATATTTTAAATTATATTCTTAATCTCATTTAGAAGCTGTACAAATTTTTTTTAATAAAAGTTTAATGAGAAAAGAAAGAATGAAGGTACAACATTTTTATTTAATTTAATTTATATTTTTTGATTGAATTTATTTTTAAGGAATGAAGAGAAAATAAGAAGATATGGAATATCTTGATGTACTTATTTAATTTGAATATTTTTATGTATAATTTTCCTTTTCATTATTTTTGTATTGATTAGGACTCGTTGACGTGACGGTTATGAGGGTACATGTGAGAATGATGACACAGATTATAATTTCTAACTTACAACTATTAACAAACCTAACAATACTTACGAACTAAAACTAAATAGTAGAAAAATTTTCTAAGTACACAAATCAAATTTAAAATATTCATAGAGTTTTTGGGATATGGAACTGTTTGGGAAAATTAAGTGTTTGATATTTATAGTGATGCACTTTGGCGTTACTTAAGCAACCCATAACGCTGACTTGCATTGTACAGTACTTCCAAAACAATGTAAGAGAAGATTGAATGGCATGAGTTTTTTCAATGACATTTAACCATACAAAACGTTAGCAGTACTATTTTGATATTTTCCTTTACTTTGTTGTGCTAGAGAAAATAGGTGCGAAAGGGAAAGACTCTCCACGGCGAGGAAAACGGAGGAGATCCTCTACGGAGAGGGTAAGAATTGCGAGGTTAGGGTTAATTATTATTGTTGTTGTTGTTAGAAGTTTTGATTCTGAAATTATTATGTACATGTGAAGGTATGTGTGTTTGAAATTTAGGAAGGGATGGGTAGAAAGATGCGTTTGTTTTATTGTAAAATTTGGGTGGATGGATACATCCCTTTCGTATGTAGAACCAGCTAGCATAGCGAGTATGTGACAGGGACAGAAAAAGTTGCACAAAACGACAGTTACACTTGTTAGGGCCGGGAATGGTTAAAACTTGAAACGTTGGATTTGGATGTGGAGGCAGTGAGGGAAATTGAATTGTTGAGTTGAGAAGGGAAGGGAAGAAAAAGGAGAAAAACAAAAGAGGGTACAATCTGTCTCTCGTAGCTGGCGCTTTACCTCCATTATTTTTGGTTTTGGACAGACAAGGGTGTGTTTGGTTCTCTGACTACACTCACTCACTCCTTCTCTCTTCTCAGTGTACCACACGCTGCCACTGCCCACTGCCACTATGGCCCAGCGTCAACTCTCTCCTTTTCCCCCCTACCCTTCCACCTCCTCTTTTGTCTTCCACTTTACTCTCCCACTACCACTCCTTTGAATCAAACACAATACTTTCACATTCACAACTTCACAACCAACCCCTATCTCTCTTTCTCTCTCCCTCTATCTCTCTCTTCTCTCTTCACTCTTCACTCTTATTCTTGTCAAACAGACCACAATGAATAATAACATCAATAACAATACACTTTAGCCTGTCACCACACCTCTCATCACCAACAATGGGTTCAGACGCTGCTGCCACCAAACTCTCCTCTTCTGAGTCCCTCAACGGTTTGAAATTCGGCCAAAAAATCTATTTTGAGGATGTGGGTCTGGCTACTCCAGCCACTTCTCTTACTTCTGCTGCTGCTGTTGCTGCTGGTGTTACTTCTTCTTCCTCTTCCTCTTCAAGGAAAGGAAGAGGTGGGTCTGTTCAACCAGCTCAGCCTCCAAGGTGTCAAGTTGAAGGGTGTATGGTAGATCTGAGTGATGCTAAAGCTTACTATTCTAGGCACAAGGTCTGTGGCATGCACTCTAAATCCCCTACAGTCATTGTTGCTGGCCTTCAACAGAGGTTTTGTCAACAGTGTAGCAGGTCAACCCTTCTTTCATTGTTGTTATTACCTGAAACAAAAAATTCTTTCCTTTTCTTCTTCTTGCGCTCTTTTAATATTTTACTATAATAGGTGAGGTAAGATAAAGTAGGGTAGGGTGTTGTTTATTTTATTAAAAAAATTGTCCGTTATTCTAAGGTTTTGGGGTGCCTGTGGTATAGGTTTGTAGGTGAGATATGTTATCCTGTTTTGTCGTTGCAATTATAGGCTTGTTATTTATTTGGTGCTGTTGGTTTAGTTCCTTAATCGTGGTTTTGCTTTTGTTCAAGTTTTGGTGTGATTCTTTGTGTCTGTTCTGGAGATGTTTTGTTCAGTTATGATTTGGTTGATTGTGCACGGTGTACTTTGCTTTTTCCTCTAGCTCAGCTTTAAAGTGCTTATCTGAACGGCTGTCTGATAACGCGTGTGAAATATTGTTTTCCTTTTGAGCGAATTGATTCTTGCACCCCAGGTGTGTTTGGTATTAAAAATAATAACTTGGTTTGTACGGAAAAGGTTTGAAGTGGGTGTGCAACTTGTAGTCTGAAAATCACAATACACTACACTACTCTGCTGTTCTACCTCTAGCCTTGTGGGGTTGGGGTATGTGCTGTTATAATTTCTGATTACTATTTAGTGATTGGATTTCATGTTTTAGGGAAATAATGATTGTTTTTTCTATTTATAGATTACTGAAAGATCCTTTGAAGAAAACCTATTATTTCTCAAATATAATATATTACCTAACGTGAGCAAACTTTATAGGTCCGTATCCGTGAAAAGATGAATCCAGGTATTTCAGTTTAGTGTTATGAATCAAGTGTTTTATCATGTGTTATTTGTGCTACAAAAGCAATCCCTTTTGATCTTAGTGAACCTTGGGTTGTTGGTTAAGGGCTTGCATTATTATCATAATGATAGTTTTCTGCTAATTGGACTATGAGAGTGGCCACAACCTTCCATTGTCTGGCCATCCATAAAGTGGGTCCTGGTAATAGATAATGAGATTTTATATGGCTTAAGCTTGATAGATTGTCTAATTGTTCATGTATTGCCTCCAAGACTCGTGTTACTTTTCATTCTCTGTAGTTTTGACTTCATTATCTCTTTATTGAGAATGAGTGCAATTGGTGTTGCTGGATCATGCAATCCGAACCACACGCCTTGCTTATGTGCCTATTTTCTTTCTATCATGTTTTATGATTCTAGCTATGTAGACTGTTTTTGTCACATCTACTATCCATTTCAATTTGACTCTTTTGTGCTAGAGGATGCTAGGATAGTATTCTATTGGTTAATAATCTTGTACTTTGGAGACAGATGACCATCATATTTGGAAGGTTTCCGTCTGCATCACATTATTCGATGAATGTGGTTTTCATTTGCAGTATTTTTCTTGGAGCAGGGATAGCTTTTGGGTATCTGCTCCAAGTGTAATTTTTGTCTTTTTTGGTCTCACGGTTCTTCAATGTTTCAAGAGGCTTTTCTTGCTCATAAGTCATAGTTTTGATCTGTAGAATTTCTAGTGGAGAAGCAAGCTATTTTTCGTAGTGAGAATAATCAGAAAATGCTGTAAATATGCTTAGATAAAATACATTTTAATATCAGTGATAATGCAAATATATTTTTGAATATGGATTATTCTATCATCCAAACTGAGTTAAGCATTTCAAATGGTGCTATAGGAGGATAGGAGGATCTGTATTGTGGTTTATCACCTATATTTAAGCTTGTTAACTTCTCTTGATGCTACCCTTTTGGTAATAAAGAACAGAAAGAGTGTTGTTGGTATTGTCCATAGTTTTATTTTACGAATATGTTAAAGCCACATGATGTTATTTGAGCAATGTTTCAAGGATTGTTTTTGTAAAGCAGGTGTGAAGGAACATCTTATACTCTGCTAATATGCTATCTCATTCACTGTAAGACATGCTCACATGATGTGCATCATTTCAAAATGTGAAAGTGATGGAAAAACACCGTTCTTCTATTGTTTATACATATTATATTGCTTGTGCTCTCTGCTATTTGCAATGATGACTATCTAGCCCGTTAGAAATTTCGTCTCATTTTTATTTGATGTAATAATAGATACTTCAACATGTGGCTACAACACGATAGCATGGCTTGCTAGGAAACAATAGTCTTGTCATGTTAGCATAGCTGCACTCGTTCATCTATCTTTGACTTAAATTGGAATAATTTACAAGTTATAGCTATAAAAACTAATATCATGTTTCATAGCCTTGCCCAGATTTCACCAGCTTCCGGAGTTTGATCAAGGAAAAAGAAGTTGCCGCAGGCGACTGGCTGGCCATAATGAACGTCGGAGAAAGCCCCCACCCAGCTCCCTCTTAACCTCTCGCTATGCCAGACTTTCTTCATCTGCTTTTGGTTAGAAACTATCAGTAAAACATCAGTTTCATGCCTCTCAAATTTTCTATAGGGAAGCATGTGTAGTTTCAGCTTGTGTCATTCTTGGCATTACATATAAAACACATTCTAATGTTTGGCACCTTTTTTGACAGATAATAGTGGCAGAGGGGGCAACTTTCTAATGGAATTGGCTTCATATCCTAAGCTTAGTCTGAGAAATTCACTTCCAACTCCTACATCATCCGAGCTAGCTCCTGGAAGTCAAACCTCCACACTTAGCTGGCACGGCAACTCAGAGACAGCATCTGACATTTTCTTGCAGGGTTCTGTGGGTGGGACAAGCTTTGCCAGTCCCGGTCATCCTCCAGGGGAAAGTTACACAGGTGTCACTGACTCGAGCTGTGCTCTCTCTCTTCTGTCAAGTCAAACATGGGGTTCTAGAAACACAGCACCAGGTCTTGGGTTGAATAACATGATAAATTTCAACGGGACACCCATGACACAACTTACTGCTTCATCTCATGGTTCATCACTCCATGAATTTCCAAATACCTCGTGGTGTTTCAAGGGCATTGATTCTGGTAACTGTTCGCCTGAGGTTGTCCCTGATCTAGGTCTGGGTCATATTTCACAGCCTCTGAATGGCCAGCTTCATGGTGAGCTGGATCTGTCTCAACAGGGCAGGAGGCATTACATGGATCTAGAACAGTCCAGAGAATATGAATCTGCTCATTGGTCACTTTAAATGCACTTTTTTTGTTGTGGTTTGTAATAACATATAGCACAAACCTGTGCCTACGTGGTTACTTCCCAGACTGATATCTCGCTTGTTTTGGTTTGTTTAAACTGATAATCAAGGCTTGGGTGGCCTTGCTTCTTTTGTGGAACTTTCAGACTCCAAATGAATCACCTGAAAGTGTGTTTTGTTACTGTTTTAGCAGCATAGGCATGGTGTCATCTGCCATTGCTATCTCTGGAATTAATTGTGATTGGGAGGACAATCTCTGTTATTTGCTACCACTACTCAAAGCTATTTGGTATTATCATCTTTTGACTATTTTGAACAGTGTTGCGCTTGCACACATTGGTCACCTGAGAATGTTTTGCAGTGTGTTGAGTTGAATGACTTAGATAACAAGGCATGTGATTTTCAACTGGGAGGTCCTATCGTTCATTTCAAAAAGTAAAACTAAGTTTCATTTTTGATTTTCCAATGAAGTCAATCTGTAAACTGCGCTGTCATTTGTTTTTAAACCAAGTCTCATTTAAAAAAAGAAAAAAGAAGTTGCTCTCTATAGTTTAGGTTGAACCGGGTGGTAGCACGTGATGACGTTGGTTGCTGGATGTCGTGATGCTTTGGTGGTTGTGGTCATCACGTGTTAACGCTTGTAAATATTTTGCACTTGCATTTTTTTCTTTCAATGCTAAATCATGGCTTTTACTTCCTGCACCCTACAGTTTCCCACAGTTTCTTCGCTCACCCCTAAAACTTTCAGAATGCCATTCTTTTTCTCTGAAAAAGTGATTTCTGATTGGATTTGGATTTTTAGCTGGGTTATTTTATTTTATTTTTTTACTTTGTCTTCATAATATACTAATTATTAATAGTTTTGATATTTTAAAATATATTTAAAGTATTAAATAGTACATTTTTAATGTTAAGCAGAGAACAATACTCAAAAAATCAGTAAAAAATCTAAATTATTTTCGATTACATATTCCGAAAAAGTGATTACATATAGGTAATTCAAGCAGTTAAGTCAATTAGTCTGTTTTTGTATTAATTGAGTGACTCTATAAATAGAGTTACACACATTGTACAATTTAATATAGTAAAAACATTTTATGAGGCATTGAATCATACAGTTTGTGTGCATACATGTAGTAACAGTTCTCTTCCTCTGCAGTTGTGATACAGTTGTGGCGGTGGTGAAACTGGTGACAGGGGTTGTGTGATGTGGTACAGTGATGAAGGATACTGAAGTTGTAAAATGCTTTTTAATCTTTATAACAGGACTTTAACATCTGGAAGAAAGAATGTACCCAGTGTTATTTGACTTGATCTATTTGGGTTTTAATGTTTGCAAGTCAATTTAATCCAATTATCAGCAGTCATTTCTCAGCAACACTTCTAAATAAAACTTTTATTTTTATTCAATTGTGTCTATTACACTTTAGAAGCACCATTCTCCTTATTGCATTTCTGATTAATGTATTCAGTTAATTTTTGTGAAGAAAATTAGATAAAATGACCCAATTAAGAAAAAAAGGTTCAAAATCTAACTTAAAAAGAAAATAGTTACAAAAGTTATATTTTTTCCACGGATTATTTATTTCAAAGTACTTTTAATTAATGACTATTGAATTTTTTATTTTTATAATAATTTTTTTTTTTTTTTCATTTGCAAGATTTTGGTCCATGGCGAGCATTTTTATTGAGATAGACAATGTAACTTGATTATGTTTTTTAAAAAATAATGCTGTACAAAAATTAAAGTAAATAAAAAGAAATTAAAAATATGATAAAGAAAATCGTGATGTAATATTGCAGTCGAGGGTGTTCCTGGTTTATAGTGACGATCTTCTCGCTTCTCAAGTTCTCGGAGGTAACTATTTATCTTCTCACCGCTAACCCTTTCTTTTTCTCTTCATCAATATCGCATTTGTGCCCCAATTTCTCTTCTATTACTTCGTTCATTCCTTCTTCACACATCTGTTTAGGGTTTCCATCTGATTTCCTTTCCAAGTAGCGCACATCCTCGATCTGAATGTATGTGTGATTCTTCGTACTCGTTTTTATGATTGTTAATAATTATATGAATCTTTCTGTTGCCGATGTTTCCAATGTTATTTTCCGGTTTGGAATCCTTTTTCTTGGATCGGTTATCACCGGTCTTCCCGTAGAATTGGTTCGGCGTATTTATACTGGTGGTTGATTCCACCGCTGTTTACTGTAATTGTGTTTTCTTATCAATGGAGTGACATATATGCTGTGTGTGTATTCTGAAAGCATTATTATACTTGGAAACTTAATCTCGTTTATTTGGATTAGTTTCCTTCAAAATGTTCTTGTTAGGAGAGATTAAAACTGTCTTTCCTCTTCTGTTTAGTGGTAATTGGTTGTAGTATGAAATGCTGTGTTTATCTCTTGACATGATTAATGAGTAGTGTTAATTTTTTGATAGTGTGTAGAGAAAATCATGGTGGACGCAGCAGAACGTAGGTACTTGGAGGATGAGGATACCCCACTCATGAAAACTATCAAGGGTGCAACAACTGGTTTGGTTGCTGGCACTATCTGGGGTACTGTGGTTGCCACCTGGTATGATGTCCCTCGTGTTGAGAGAAATGTTGCCCTTCCAGGGCTGATTAGGACTTTCAAGATGATGGGCAACTATGGTTTGACCTTTGCTGCCATAGGAGGAGTCTACATAGGTGTGGAGCAGTTGGTGCAGCATTATAGGATGAAGAGGGATCTAGTCAATGGAGCTGTTGGCGGATTTGTTGCTGGTGCAACTATTCTGGGTTACAAAGGTAGCCCTTTTTCCTTAACAAATATTTATCTTTGAGAATTTATATATTTAATATCTGGAGTCTAAAATGTTTGTTATTGACCTATGGATTTGTCAGTGATTTTGGAATCACGCAGAATAACTTGATCCATTTCACTATGAAATTAGTATATTTGAACAATGTGGTTTTTCTGGCTTTTTGACATGGTTATGTCATTGTGCTAGATGGCTTTTGGCACTTTTGATGTCCGGCTTAGGAAGCCAATCTATAATGTGGTCTTCTTTGGCTTTCGAGAATTAATCTTTTTGTGGTGTTGTATGTGCGTTTCTATGTGTATGGATGGGTTATCTATGGCCAACCCTTTTGTTGTTCTTGTGTCATTTTAGTCTGTTATTGAAATCTTGGTCTTTTGTTGCTTTGTGCTTTTCACTGTCATTGAGGGATCCTTATATTGGGAACTTTTTTGTCCCAAAAAAGAAGCTACAAGTTTTTTGCTTTCATTCAATTGTGCCTTATTCATTGATTGGTTGTAGCATGATGTGTTTGGAGAGCATAAAATAGATTTCTGTTGGATCCAGGGGAGTTTCTATGCCATAACCTATGTTATATTTTTTTTATGATAACTTTTTATTGTACCCGCATGTTATATTCGGAACTGAATGCTAGGCAGGAAAAAACCGACAAATGAATACGCTCAATGTTATAAAGTTGAACATGTTGCAATAGATTAGTGGACGAGATAGAATTAGGAATGAATGCACTAGACAAAAGCTTGGGGTAGCGCCTACTGTAGAAAAGATGATAGAATGTTTCCTTCGGTGATGTTGAAGCCCTATAAGGAGAGTAGATCTGATGGAGGGTAATCTAGTGGCTAGAGGCCGAGGTAGACCAGGAAAAGCTACAGGTGAAGCAATTAAGGACTGGAGGTAAATAATGTGTCTATAGATATAATTTACGATACAACATTTTTTGCATCATGTGGTATATGTAGTGCAGCCAATCCCACCTTGTGGGAAAGGCTTAATTGTGTTTGTCTATGTAGCACGGATTGGGACTCAAGAAACTGCAAAATATAAAAGTAATTAGACACGGGGTCACAGCATAATAACTCCTTTATAATAGTAAAAGAAAAATTGTAAAACTAAGGAGAAGCAGTGAAAAGTCAGTTATGTATGGCAGGCAATGAATAGAATAAAATAATTGAATTTGAGTAGCAGTAGAACGAGAGAAAAATAGATAGTTACATAAGTGGGGAGAAAAGGGGACAAAAGAACTATTTGTCTGAAGGGAATTACTCACTACTCGCCGAGGAATGGTGCGTTGCACATAAGGCAGTTGTGTTATTCTTTGGTTGCAACTGATAGTAGCAACCATAGTCTTGGCCACTGCTACACATTTCTTCTCTTATGTGCCACACTGCTTGACACCTCTTGGTTCATTCTTAGAATTATTCTGGTTGGTTGTGAAGGTAAAGGAAAAGAGAACGTTTATCTTTTTTTTTTTTTAACATGGTTTAATTTTTTATTTTAAATCAAAACCCTAATGAGGGTTTGTATCCTGATGGAGATTGGATCTGTCATTGTTGGTGTGTCTGGTAATTGGGCCTGTCTTTATTAGCATGTACTGGACTTTGTCGTCACTGACGTGTCCAGTTACTGGGCTGCGTCTGTTTTCAGGGGCCGTGTCCAACACCACTTCCATGTCTTGTCTGCACTATGTCTGCGTTAGAACCAGTTCTGACACATGGAAGTGCCTATTTCAAGCTGTGTTGTGTCTCATGGACTGTTGTTTAGAATTGTTGAAAAATGGTAATTTTTGTGGTTAATTTCTTTTCCTGATATATGTTTTAAGCTGTACTTTGAGTTTGTTTGGACTAACTTCTCTCCAAGAGTTTCCAGGAGAAAAAAATGAGTTTATCCAAAAGTCAAATTTAGCGTATGCATAAGCTACTTTGTAAAATTTCTCACATATCACTTTAAAATTTTTATTTTTCAACTTGTGCATGAGTTAATTTTAACTTATGAAGAAACTCGTTTTATTTTTATTTATACTATAAGTATGCATTCATGGATGCTTAATTTCTGCTGCTTTTTGTGTTTATCTTTGTCTTTCTTTATACTGTGCTACTGGTTTCTTCTGTCATTGGTGTAAAGCTGCTCCATTTTGTGTAAGTTTATGCATTGTACTTCGCTCACTTGTTGAATTATTTAGCTAAACATGTGCCTGAAATTTTTACAAGGAAATGTTTGTGGTTGATGGTTCTGGCTACTACACATTGTTTCTTCTTGGCTATTAATCTTGTATCGAGTTATTAATAATTGTATAATGACTATTTTTGTTGGTCGCTGCTCCATTTACTCGCTGCAAACTGAAAGTATGATATATTGGGCTGATATTGGTCTTAAAATATTTTGTGGAAATCCTTTACTTCAAGTTATGACATATTTATCACTTGCCTTGGGTTAGTGGTTCCATTCCATTGTTCTTTCTGAGGGTTTTTATAGAGAAAGAAAAGGATGGTGGTATTTTTGAATCAATAAAGTTTTGTAGTGTATAAAATCAGATAAAGAATAATTGAAATATTTTGTGAGAATTTACTATTTTATTTCTTTCATTCTAAAAGTTTCCTATATTATAAAATATTTACTTGAGATGAATGATTTATCCTCCATTTCCTTTCATTTCAAAACCCTCCATCCCAAAACCCAATCATACTTATGTTAGTTTCATGTCATCTCACTGCTGGCTGGCTTATTCGCCAAACTTTTGAGTCTCCCCATTTTTAATTTTTGTGTATGGAAGAGCCCATGATTTGTATCCTTATGCATATTTGGTTGTTGTCAGGTATAGTGGTCTAACTTAAATATGATTTCTCATCATGAAGTTGTTGTTTAACAGTTCAGCCTTCCTTTATAACTTTCTTAAGAAGTAATTTGAGTTACCTTTCTGAATCTGATATTAATTGCGAAACCAGGATTATCGATGTTATAGTCTAATTAAGTCACCATGAATCTGCTGTTTTGGAATCAAGTTTTATGTTGTGTTCCTTCTATTGTAGGAAGGAGCATCAAAACTGCACTCTCTGCCGGATCGGCATTGGCATTCACATCTGCATATATTGATTTGGGTGGTCAAACATTAAAACATGACGAGGGGAAGGAGTATGCCGCTTACACAACAAAGAAAAGAACCAGCGGTGATGAGTAATTATTAATTTATGCACTTTTATGACCGAAGACGTTTCAAATTAATAGGAAAGAGTGGATCACTCTTTTGTAGACCCCTCTGTTTGTTGAATTGGAATTTCATACTTCGCAGTTTTTTCCATATTGCTGAACCGGTTGAATTCCAATAAATGTCCTATTCTGCTCTCCGTAAAACCACTAATTATCAGAGGTTCTTCCTTGAAGATAGTTTTGAGATTCTCAATACAATGACATTCGGAGATGATATTTTTAAATTTGTATTTAATTGTATTTCAAATGTTGTTGAAGAGTTGTGTTTTAATTGTGTTACCCAAGAGGGATTTTGAAAACTTTATGAGCAGAGACGATAGAAGTTCTTGGAAAACCCTTATTTTGTAAGAAAAATGCATTTTTCTATAACGTCAATAACTCGAAAAGCAATTATAAAACACGTATAAATAATATATTCAAAAGTAATTGTAAAATTTGTAGGAATAATATAGTTTGAAACTAAGTTTAGATACACGGTGGATAAGATGAAAGAAATGATATATTATGAAATATTATAATAAATATCATATATTCTGAAATTTATATTTCATAACAATGTTTTTGTGTTAAAGGAAATATATTTCATACTTTACTAATAGGTGATGTTTTCTCGTAATACTTATTTTGTACAAAAAGAAATTGTTATATTTTAAGAATGTTCATTTTGTACTATATTTAAGTATAACTATTAACGAGATGTAAATATCTCTATAAGTTTTTCTTTCAGAATTATGATCTGTAACACACGTGTGTTTTACTGATATGCGTCCGAAGATTTTTTTTTTTTTTTTCATCTAGTGAGAATGTTCAGTATTGTAAATATCAAAACTATCTCCATGTTTCAGTTTCATGGTTCTTTTCACTCCATCCAATTAAGAACGTTGAATATTGGATAATTAGTGGATATATTATATTGTGTACTCTTCCTTCAAACTAGTTAGCAGAGAGAATTTATGATTATCAGTGTTTTTACAAATTATATATGATACTTCTCCAATACTCGTTGTTAAAATAATATCCGTATAAATATACTTACATTTTTCTTATATGACATTAATTGTTAAACTTAATATATTTATTAAATTCCATTAATATAATGATAATATGTGTATATTAATCGTATAATTTTTAGTTATATATATTAAGAAAGAATTACTATTTAAGAAACGGTTGTGAAAAAGTATTGCTAAATCAATATTTCATTAACTATTAATGTAGTCTTTTACAGAAATATCCAATATAATATTTTTGCTGACTCTTTTTTTACGGCTTTGGCATAATGTGGCTGGAGTTAATGGTTCAGTTTCTTCTTTGGCATATGGTATTATAATTGTTTCTATTTGATTCAGCTTAATTAGAAGCAAAATTGTTTTTTTTTTCAAATTTTATTCTGAGAACTAGATCTACAGCAACAACAAAATAGTAATTTAAGTGCTATGAAAAAAAATGCATACAATATTTTTTCTTCATAACCATTTTTTTTCTCACGATACAAATTATTCGAAACTTTGGCATCAAACTTTTGTAACACATTGAAATCGTACCAAATCGTACCAAATGTTCATGACTTCATAAACAAAGTGATCTTGCAACAAAATCACTTTGATATGGTACGACTTTTTTGTTACGAATTCATATTAACATGACACAACTCGTCCAACCATAAAATTTTTAAGAACTCGTGACACAACTTGTTCAACCTTAAAATTTTTAAAAACTCATCCCATTCTAATAATTTCATAATCAAATTTCCCCATTTTGATAAAAAAAAAAGGCCTCACCTTTAGAACTGCACTACCGTGACCTTGTTACTAATTGGCCCTGTGCCATAATTAAATATGCTATTCCTTGCAACTACCTACATGAAAAACCAAAACTATGGAAATTTCATAAACGTGATAATGTGGCCTTTTTCGTGTTTTGAGAATTTCATATTCCCCTACATTGGGTGGAGGTAGCACGTGGTGACGTTCAGCAACAGCAACTAAATGATTTAGAAATAGGTCCAGTTCCCCCACAAAAGCCCAGTGGAGCAGGCCCAATAACTCGTTTCGCGCCAAAACCAATATAACGGACTAAGCTACGTGGATCCCATGACAACAGAAAGTAACCCTGCGCACAGAAACAGTTGAAAACACCATTCTCACTGGGACACTGTCACTACAGTTTCATGCAATCTTGATTCTTTTTTCCTTTTCTTTTGTTTTTCCCTTAAAATCTTTTCTTCTATTAAGTTCTGTTCCGAGTTCCATTAACCAGAAACAAATTGTATTCTCAACTATATTTCTGTGTTTTTGTGTTTTCCGATTCTCAAGAAAATGATTAGCCACTTTCTCTATGTGCACTTTAATCTCTTTGTATTCTCAATTTTGATTTCTCAGAGCTTGGCGTTCACGCATCCATGTGAAGGTAACTCGGATAAATAACTGTTCGTTCACTCCTTTTTTGATTTTTTTTTTCTTGGAAGCACATTTGAAACATATATTCGTTACAATCATACTAAGCGTTTGGTTGTTACCAAAATTTTTAGACTATGTTATAGACTTCTTGGTTTTGTTGTCACTGAATCCAGTTTGATATTCTTGATTTGTAATTCTGCCATCGTTAATTAATTCTAAAACCTAGTTTCATCTTTTAAACTTATATATTCAGGTTTTATTATTATTATTATTATTATTATTATTATTAAATGTTATCACAATGTTTGACAGTGGACTATCTTTCTTCTCATTCTCTAAACTATATATTTGTCTTACTTTTTTTTGGATAAATAGTGTCAGCTCTGCAGGATCTATACAGGACCTTTAACTACCCACCTGTGCTCAAGGGATGGAATGGTAGCGATCCTTGTGGAGAGTCTTGGACAGGAGTTGCTTGTTCTGGACCATCAGTTATACAGCTGTAGTGCACAAAGTCCACTGATTATATTCCTATTTTTGTCATAGTCATTGTCACTAATTACTGTTTGTAATTCTCTCTGTCTACATGCAGAAAACTTCAAGGATTAAACCTCACTGGGTATATTGGAAGCCTGTTACATAATCTACCTAACTTGAATCAATTGTGAGTGTTTATACGGTATTAGTCTCTTATCAGGATATTCTATTGTCAAATCTGCTATTTGTTTATTTCCAGATTTTGTTTCTTTAGTGATGTCAGTTCAAATAACATAGAGGGCGAAATTCCATTCGGTTTACCCCCCAATATGACATATATGTAAGTCAGCTTCTCTTCACCTTGTTCCTGCAAAATTAAATTATATGCTTGTGATAAGCATGCCGGTATATAGGTAGCAGAGTTGTTCATATGATTCTGTATTGTAATAAATAAAGCTTCCACTAGTTTAACTATTTGAATTGAACCAAATATCCCAGTTGTAAAAGTCTATGACATCTGAGTTGCATTAGAGTAAAATGGAATTTCGTTCGTCGGAAAGTTACCACGTTTGAAATTTAGTCCTGAGGAAAATTATGTGTTTGATTTTTGTCTTTAAATTATCTAAACCCTTTTCTCAAGTTACTGGTCATCAGAAAATAATTAAAGGAGTGACACGAAATGGGTTTGAACGATTTACCTACTGATCATGCAAAAAAATAAATTTAGAACTAAACTGTGAACAATTATACTAGTTTACTTGCTATATTATTGTTGATTTGATAGAGACGGTAATACAAGGAAATATGCTTAAACATTAATTAAAGTTTATTCTTCACATTTTCTCTTCTCTTAAGCATGGTAAAGTTGTCCAGCTTTACTAATGACTGGAATCATTGTTATTGGTATCTTGTCTTGCAGGAATTTAAGCCACAATTTACTACATGGACCAATCGGTGATGTATTTAGTGCTTTAAATAATCTCAAAGAAATGTATGTCTTTAAACAGTCAGCTTTACTAACGATAACATTATTTTTTGTTCAAATATCATTTTATGGAACCTCGTAAAGGATTTTCTTTTTTCAGGGACCTTTCATACAATAATTTCTCAGGAGATCTACCATATTCATTTGGTTCCTTAAGAAACCTTGCCAGATTGTAAGAAAACTTTCCTTATATATTTTTCTAAATTTGATTTTTGTTTCATCATATACTCAAAGGCATAACTGTACTTTATTATAGGGTCTGCTTTTTTATCTATAGGGTGGTTCTTTCTTATGTGCAGGTTCCTGCAGAATAACAGATTCACTGGATCAGTCACCTACTTGGCTGAACTTCCGCTAACAGATTTGTAGGGTTATCATTCACATTTTCCCAATGTATATCTTCCGTTCTATTACTTGCTCATTTGCCTACATTGCCAGGAACATTCAAGATAATCTGTTTAGTGGCATTCTTCCGCAGCATTTTCAATCCATACTGAATTTATGGTCAGTGAAAACTATTTCAAGTGTGGTTCACCACCTCTAGTTTCTTGCATCAAATTGAAATAATGAACGCAAAACATTGAGTAATCAACTCTATACCTTCACTTAGGATTGGAGACAATAAATTCCATGTGGCCGACAACTCTCCTCCCTGGACTTTTCCGCCTGATACCGTGTCAATTGAGCAGAACACTAGTAGCCCACCCACGACTCAGGCAAATGCCATCCAGAATTGTTCTCCTTCCAGTGAGGCTCCTCCTCGAGTAAATGAGACTCATCCCAGGGTAGATGAGGCTCATACCAGAGTAAGTGAAACTCCTCCCAGAGTACATGAGGCTTATCCCAAGGTAAATAAGGCTCCTCCCGGATTACGTGAGGCTCCTCCTAGAGTAAAGGATGCTCATCCCAGGATAAATGCGGCTCCTCCCAGAGTAAATGAGGCTCATCCCAAGGTAAATGAGGCACCTCCCAGAGTAAGTGAGGCTCCTCCCAGAGTACATGAGGCTCCTCCCAAGGTAAATGAGGCTCCTCCCGGAGTAAGCGAGGCTCCTCCTAGAGTAAATGAAGCTCATCACAGGGTAAATGAGGCTCCTTCCCAAGTACACGAGGCTCCTCTCAGAGTAATCAAGCACGAGAAAAATCATGTAGGTCCAGGAGAAATAGCATTTATGATTGGTGGAGGAACACTAATGGCCACAGGGGTGGCTCTCTTTGTTGCAATCCTTTTGAATAAATTTCGTCTAGAGAGCCCGAACTTGAAGAGCTCAGAAAGCAGCCATGGCTCATTTCCTTCTCATCCGACCAGTGCAACCATAGGTAATTCACACAGAAATAGATATGCTGTGAGGCACTTTATATGCCATCTGTCATGGTTGTAAACTCTTGATCTTATTGAAAATCACTTCTAGTACGTTAGAAGTGGATCTCAGGGTTAGTATTCCATTCCACTTAGTATTTCTGTGAATTCGTTTGTATCGTTAATCATGCTTATTTCCCCCCTCTGGGTGATAGGGGTATCTTCTACCGCACTCGAGGAGAGCCCAAGCATTCCTCCCCTCTTTAATTCTGCATCCTTTTTGGGTCCTGTGAGATTACTTTCCATGAACCATAACAATACCGAGGAACCATTCAGAAAAGGTTTTTCTAAAAGTGACAGATACACCGGAAGAACGAAAATTTACACAGTAGCAGAGCTTGAGTTAGCTACTAATTGCTTCAGTGAAGCCAACATTCTAGGAGAGGGATCTCTTGGCCCTGTTTATAGAGCTAAATTTCCGGATGACAAAGTACAATCGTAATCTTTATTTTGGATACTAATCTTTTTATCACGTTCAGGTTTCAAATTGCTGGTTTCAAACTGTATAACATGTTTTTACATTTTCTTTTTTGTTGAAGATTTTGGCCGTGAAGAAGATAAACGTGGCGCAAATGTCTTTCAAAGATGAGGAAAAGCTCTTGGACGTCATTTGCACGGTTTCCCGACTGAAGCACCCCAACATCGTAGCACTCAATGGTTACTGCTTGGATAAAGGAAAGGGTCTACTTGTTTACGATTATGTTGGAAATATCACTCTAAACGACGCCCTTCACAGCAAGGCATGCGAACCTCTACCATGGGTTCACCGTCTCCGGATTGCTCTAGGTGTTGCTCAGGCTCTAGAGTAAGTTCAATGTGCACCCAAATTTATTACTCGTTATTGTGAGAGTACCGTCTTGGTATTGGGTCTCTGCCATTATATGTCTCAACTCTTAAACCTGACGCAAATGTTTCCAGCTATTTGCACTCAGCGTTCTGCCGTCCCGTGGCCCACGGCAATTTGAAGTCTTCCAATGTTCTACTGGATGAAAATTTGATGCCTCGAGTTTGTGACTGTAGCTTGGTTATTTTGCGAACACTTATCAGTCAAGTTGAAATTCCGGTTAGTCATTGCTAAGGTTTTAGTTGCTGAAGTTATTCCTAAAATTCAGCAACAGTTCATAACTCACTGATGGATCACGCTCACACCTTACAGCTGCTTTATCTTTTGGTTGGTTTTAAGTTCTGACAGAATACATTCTGTTTCAAAATCAAAACCAAACGAACAGCAATGTTTGATAATAAGAAAATGGGCTCTTATTCATGTTCGACTGTTGCTATAATTTTTTGAGGAATAATGGTGGTATTTTTTTTTTTTACAAGTTATAGTATAGCTAAAAACAAGTTAAACTTTGTAAACCAGCTATTGCATGTGAATCAGAAGTTTGTTAACAATCTCAATCTTCCTAAGTATGCCCATTGCAGGCATAGGTTCACTGATCGCTTTGGTGAATATTGGAAACAGGCTAATGAGATTGATATTGAAGAGATGGGCTACTATGCGCCTGATCATGGCCAACCAGGAACCAGCAGCAGAAAGAAAGACGTTTTTGCCTTCGGGGTGTTGCTGCTGGAACTGTTAACAGGAGAGAAACCTTTTGATAGGTACGTTTTGTTTTCTATATCTAGCCGTGTTCTTCTTCTTTCCGCCCACTCACCTAGCACATAGGTATTAATTGAATAATGGACCCTTTTTTCCATTTGTGTTTTATCAGAACCAGGTCAGTGGAGGAGCAGTATCTGGTGAAATGGGCTCCGCCGATGCTTCCTTATAGAGCAAGTTTGGAACAGTTGGTGGATCCCCGCATGAAAAGAACATTTTCGTCCAGGGCTCTTTCTCGTTATGCTGATATCATCTCCCTCTGTATACAGGTATTATTAACAACTGAATTTTTAAGCTAAACTTGAATTCACTCAACGGTTGCATATTTGCCATTTTGGTTCTTGCATGGCAGCCTGGAAGGCAACTCCGTCCTGCAATGGCCGAAATTATGAAGTCTCTTGAATCTTTATACCAGATGTTCGACATTGAAAAGAACGATGTAGCAGATGGTACTGAACTTGATCCATTTTAGAGGTCTTTCTACTCAACCAACAACATCAGCATGTGAGTGTGATTTCTGTTGCGGTATGCTTTCAGTTCCAACTAGGTGACATTAACGGGATATAAATCTTAGGTTGATTTCTGTTGTGGCATTTTTCTCTTGTAAATCTGATGAACGTGTTCTCGCTCCGTTTGTACGGACTTCCTACATGAATTAGCTTCAGTCGCACGACGAAACTCTAAACTCACCCAATTTTTTCATCTTGCTTGGCATATACCATAAAAGGCATCACCCGGCCAAATCTTTAAATAAAAACAGAAAAAAAAATTAAAACAACTACAAATATGTCATTTTTATGGCTTTTAAGTGACCAAAAAAATCTTTAAAAATAAGTTTGTTTAAAAATTACAAATTTTATCACTTTAGTTTGTAAAAGTGGAGATCTAATTAATTTAATCTAAGTCGGATAAATTAAAAAAAAAAATCAAAGATTCAATCGAATATGGAATTTCTTAATTAGGTATCATAGATAATTTCTAAAAAAACAAGGTGATATCAAAATAATCATAAATTCATTTTGCTAACTAGTTTGGAGGAAGAGTACACAATATAATATAAGGCTAAAATATTTGTTTTTATTATTCAATTAGATTCTCTAATTTTTTTTTTTCAATTGAGTTGTTATATTTGAAAAATTGATTAAATTTTGGTCTTTTTATTAAATTTGAGTAAATGCTAGAAAGAGCGTGAACGGGTAATGTGTGACGAATATGTGTCACATTTGTTAGTTGTTGATGTGATTTATATCTAAGTGTCACTCATTTTCATCTTGCACATTAGTCTAGTAAAACCATGTCTTTCCTCTCATGGTAGTTAGCAAAATGAATTTATGATTATTTTGGTATCACCTTGTTTTCTTACAAACTATATATGATATTTCTCCAATAATCGTTATTAATATAGTATTCGTATAAATATTCTTATATTTTTCTTATATGACATTAATTGTTAACATAATATATTATTAAATTCAATAAATATAATGGTAATATATGTATATTAATCGTATAATTTTTAATTAAATATATATTAAGAAAGCATTACTAATTAAGAAACGATTGCGAGAAAATCATTGCTAAACAATATTTCATTAACTATTGTAAAGTCTTTAAAGAAATATCCTATATAAAATATTTTTGCTTACTCTTTTTCGGTTCTCGCATAATGTGGCTGAAGTTAATGGTCCAGTTTCTTCTATGGCATGTCATATTATAATTGTTTCTATAGCTTAATTAGAAGCAAAATTGTTTTTTTATTTTATTTTGAAAATAGATCTACAAAATAATTATTTTTAGAAATTTAGGCGCTACAAAAAAAAAAAAAAACTCAAAATATCACATGTGCTAAACAAACAGCTATCACTGTTAGCCAGCACCACCAGCAAGGGTACCCACGATGAGGTTTTAGAATCTTCACGGCTTTAAGATTTCTCAGATATTTGACACGTGGCAGAAAACCATTGCTGATTTCAAATTTCATGGCCCACTAAATTTAACAGGTGGCATGAGTGAGTTCAACTTCGAAAGAAAACTTGAGCGGATAGATGAGTGTCAATCAATTTTCATTTTCATTTTCTTACAATGGCAGGAACTGGTTTCTACACCTCCTGTCTTTCCTCTACCAGGTAACTATCTCTTCTTAACTTGTGTTTTTGTTTAACATGTTCAAATGATTATTTATAGTGATAGCATAACAAATTCACAAAAAAAGTAACTTTACTTTATCTTGGGGTTTCCTTTCCTAGATTCTCTGCATGTATATATAACTTTAGATTCTCGCTTTCAAAATTAACCATGTTGGTGAAAGTAGCCAAGGGCAAGTTCAGTTAGTGTTTGAAAAATCTATGTGGACATGGTTGTGAGGGATTAAGGTTGTTTTTTCAGCAACTTGGGGACATGTTGGTTGGTATTAAAAACTCACAATGCAAGGGCACTGCCAGGGAAACTACCTGGAACTGGTATGAGAAGATTGGCGATAAGAGCAGAAGTGGAGTTTGTGACCGCTGACAAGGCGAGGGAACTTGTAGAAGTGAATGGGTATTCTGTTCTTGATGTGAGGGACAAGAATCAATTTGAACGAGCTCACATAAAATCTTGTAGTCATGTGCCTCTTTTTATTGAAAACAAAGACAATGATCCTGGTATGGAGTTTCTCCTTCCGAAAAACTTTATTTGGGCATGTTCTTCTGCTTCTGTTTTGTTACTCTGCCACTTTCGCTTTATGTAGGTACTATTATCAAAAGACAACTGCACAATAATTTTTCTGGGTTGTTCTATGGGTTGCCATTCACTAAGCCAAATCCTGATTTTGTACAATCTGTTAAGACCCAGTTTCCACCTGAAAGTAAACTCTTGGTTGTGTGCCAGGAAGGACTGAGGTTTGTTTATGATTTCCTACCCAATTTGACTGCAAATTATTTACACCATCTGGTTATATTGACGGGAAGAAGCTTGCATTCATATGTTTTGGTCCTTAACTTCACCTCAACATTCATGTTTTTTTTTTCGTTATATATGATTGGCTTCCAAAATTTTATAGAAGAAGAGCAAGGTCATTTCCTATATATACTTCAACGTTCTGCATAAGTGCTTTTAGTGTCAAACTTCAAGGTCTCACCTCTCTAAGTTCTTCTAAAAGAAGCTGATAGTCCATCATCCAATATTTTACCTTGCAAGAAAATTATGGTAACTTCACTAAAATTGGAAAGAGAATGATACCACAGAAAATATTATATGCATTCTTGCAGTTCTATGGTGAAAGTTAGGTGGACTAAGTTACAATAAAATTGTGATGTTTGGATTGTTATCTTATGAGTTTGATTTCCAGCAGCGGGACAACTGTTGAGAAAGAGATTGATGCCACCTAAATAATTTACTACTATATATAAAACCAAAGAAAATTGTGTTTTAAGATGTTAGTAGTTGTTCCAGTAAATAATGTTTGTCATCGCCTCAAGGACTTTTAGATGTCTGTTGGACAAAAAGAGACATCAAATTCCTATAGATTGGCTTGAACTTACACTGTACTTGTATTGAGTTTTAATAGTCTAATGTAAGAGTTTGAGATTTTCTTTGTTCTTTGTCAAGGTCTACTGCAGCAGCAGAAAAGTTAGAGAAAGCTGGTTATGAAAATATAGCATGCATAATATCTGGCCTTCAAACCGTAAAACCAGGTTTAGTAATTGTTTGACTTATATTTAGAAGTTAACTTATGTTCTAGGATAATCAATTAAAGTATTTATATTCTGTAGGGACATTTGAGTCTGTCGGGTCCACAGAGTTGGAGAATGCAGGCAAAGCTGGTTTGGTGACAATCCAAGGAAAAATCTCAACTGTGTTGGGAACTATTCTTGTTTGTGAGTTTTTTTCTTTTCAACACATTTCTATTACTACTTTTTGTGGTGGCATTGATTTGTTTAAATGAAATTTTCAGGTGCATATTTATTCGTTACATTCTTCCCTGATCAAGCAGAGAAGCTATTCCAATTGGCCCCTACAGGATAAGCCTAAAAATTCCATTATAGTCTTTCTTGATTTTGTTCTTTCCCACTCTTTATGCATGTAGAGTAATTAAGGAACGTGTGATTAGAATGAGGAACAAAAAACAGAAGATGAAATATGAAGAAAGTGATGGAAGAGTTAGTAGCGTGAGTATGGCTATAATTGTTTAGTATTCTCCGTTGAGAAATGAGTATACACATTTGGAATGTTAAAGATACCAGTTATTTAGAAATTACACTGCTACTGTAATTTTCCTTTGAAGATAGTTCTTTTTCTTTTCTTTGAGAAAAGAGTTCTCTGTATTGGACAAAACATGCACAAAGTTTTCTTGGGGCCATTCCAAACATTTTTCTGTGTGCATGAACATGACCTACAAGCTATAACCTTGTCACTCTATTCAGACATCTTGAGGGTATGACAAACCTCATTGTAGTTACAACGAAGAACCTGCTTTCTTAGAGACAAAACACCAAACACCTCACAGGCATAGGTAACCAAGAAAAGAAAGACAAGAAGAAAGTGAAGAAAACTAAACCTATTGTGATTGTTTCTAAGCCTGGGCTATTTTCTATTTGTTTAAAATTCAAATTCTTGTATATCAAAGTCAAATTCACAAATTATGTTTGAGCTCACTTTTCTCGATCAATTATCTAAAGATATAATCAATGGTTTTTATTTCTCTTCTTACATTTCTTTTTTGTGTTTTTTTTCTTACTTTCCACAGTTTTTTTATAATAATAATTGAATAAATGAAAACATTCCCAATAAAATAAATAATTATATTTATATTTTAAAAATTAAATTTTCAATCTACTTTTTTTATATTTTCTCTTTTTTTTTCATTCAAATAATATTCACTGTACTTTTTATCCATTCACTTTCTCACTCCTCCGTTCCCCATCAAACATTCATAAAGAAATGAATGTTTTAAAATAAATAATTTGAATTATATTAAAAGACTCTTTTAACACATTTGAATGTTGACTCCTTTTAATCTAAAGTTATCACAACAGTAGTGAAGGGAAAATTTAAGAAGAGATTAATGAGTTGCATTAATTCGCATCAAACTATGCAATCAATCAATACATGTGTGTAACAAAATTTTACAGATTGAATTTCAGGTTCACATACATGAAATTGTAGATATGGTTAACTTAAACTCTATTATCCCTTCTTCATAAAGCATCTGATGTACAACAATAATGAAGAAATATACAATAAGTATCTTTAGCAATAAATAATAATGTTTGTCCATACACAATTCAATTAATTATGTCTATAATCTATTTTTCCCTTAGTTCAAGGTGTGTACTTTTTGTGCAATTGTATACATGAATGAAAAAAGAAATAAAAAGATTGATTATTTAGAAGTCTCCAACCATTGCTCGCCATCTATAAAAGAAATGTTGAGGAAAGCAGAAGCTTGTGTTTCATTTAATTTCTGCACATAAGCTGCCCTCAAGTTCGTGTTAGCCCCAGACCCTGAGCAGTTATATTCTCCATAGAAGATAGTCCTGCATGCATGCACGCACGTGTTCAGTGTATATATACAATATAGGATATATATAAACCTTAAAAGTTTGTTTTGAATACGATGTTACAAGTTTGTTAGGTTTAGATAGGGGTTTCACCGAGGAGATACAACATCAATGAGACCTGAGTTCAATCACATAGGACATTGAGATCACTCTTAACTCAAAACCTTAAGATAATGAATTTATAGGTTTTTATCTTTATAGAGTGCTCTACTTTCTCATTTTTAGCCTATGTAAGATTTAAACTCCTACTTAAATCCTAACACGATTGGATGAATTTTTTTTTTAAGTAATAACCAAAGTTGAAGAGAAGAGACTCACTGGTCTCTGGAAGGGTCGTTGAAATCATTCCAACCTTCAGGAGCAATGATATCAGACATTGATGTGAAGGCAAAGACAACACGAGAATAAGGTCTCCATGCTCGACCCAACCATATTCTACCGTTTCCTCCAACTGTACTGTTCACAAATGCAAACCCTGTGTTTTCATCACCTGAAACTCTACCATGAGCTGTAACAGCACCATTTATGCTCCTTTGTCCCACTGGTACAGGGTTCGCTATAGAAACTATTTCGCAGTTCTTTACATACATAACATCTTTTTATCAGTGTTTGTAAATTGCAATTGCTATCAAGAGTAGTGATTGAGATAAAGATATATACCCTACCTCGTAGAGGGACCTTGCATTGCCGAATATGAAGTCAATGGAGCCTTGAATATAGCAATCTTTGAAGTAATGGCGACCCTTATCATCGTGAAGGGTGTCTTGTGCTCCGAAGAATCCACAGCCCCTAAATTCAGATTGATCTCCGGATACCCTAATAGCTACTGCTTGTGCCCCTACGGCTCCAGGACTTGGCATTGGTGCTAAATTCTGTTTTATGTACAATGTTTCTTGTGTCAGTGACTAGGGATGGCAACGGGGCGGGGCGGGGACGGGTTTCGCTATCCCATACCCATCCCCGCATAAAAAATTCATCCTCATCCCCATATCCAAACCCAACGGGTATCAAACTTTTTTCCCATCCCCATCCCCACTGGGTAACGGGTATAATCTCGTACCCATACCCGTACCCGTGTTCTAACTACTTCACTATTAATTTTTATAAAAGAAAAAAAATTACGGTAAAGAAAACATAATATTATGAAATATTCAATATTAGGAG